>Ga0209755_10009628_pt1 | contig 10207 bp, 9 predicted proteins | sample TergutCo191P1_FD_187301 | JGI IMG/M metagenome (GOLD analysis project Ga0209755, IMG submission 187301) | Cornitermes sp. P1 segment gut microbial communities from Petit-Saut dam, French Guiana - Co191P1 (SPAdes) (version 2) | ecosystem: Host-associated > Arthropoda: Insects > Digestive system >...
TTTTTCGGATTCAAAAATATTTGAACTGTTTGATCGACGCAATGGTTGAGCAGGATGTGTACCCCGACGAGATTTGCAACTGGGACATGGATTTTTTCGTGTCATCGTCCCAGCTTCACGATGTTGGGAAAATCGCCATTGGGGACGCTATTTTGAACAAGCCATCGCCCCTCACCAAGGACGAGTATGAGATCATGAAAACCCATGTTACTTTGGGGGCGGACGCAATCAACCGCATGAAGGCAAATGTCGGTGACAATGATTTTTTGAGCTATGCCTTTATTTTCGCGTTGACGCACCATGAAAGGTGGGACGGCGAAGGTTACCCTTACAGGCTTAAAGGCGACGACATCCCCTTGATAGGCAGGCTGATGGCCATCGCGGACGTGTACGATGCCCTAGTGTCCGCACGGCCATACAAACAGCCCCTCTCGCCCGGGGAAGCGGCACAGATCATCCGCAACGGCAAGGGGACGCAGTTCGACCCGCTGCTGGTCGAAGCCTTTGACACGGTGGCCGATCAGTTTGCGGGGATCGCATTGTCGAATCAGTAGGTATGGGCCATCGACAAGTGGAGAAAAGCATGTGCTGCTTTTTCGTAAAGTACGAAAGCATCTTTTGTGCTTGATATTAAATCAAACATTCTATGGAATGTTTTTTTCCGTAACGGATTGGTTCGATTTTGCACACTCTTAAACCATTAGTTTGTATTTATCATCTCACGGCATTTGAAAACATGAGGCTAAGCAAAAAATCGATTTTTTCATTTTGCATTCAACGCTTGACAATGTCGCCCCTGATGTGTTTTCTTAAATTAAAGTTGCTTAACTGTGCGTGCCTAACGGGTAAAGCCCACTTGAACTGTTTGCCAGATTCTGCTATAGTTAAAACAAGTTGACATTGCAAGTTTGCGGGGGAACTCTTCGGAGTTGAGAAGGTAAAACCTGACCCTTTGAACCTGTTGGCTAATACCAGCGTAGGAAGCAAATGAAGTTAAACCAAAGAAACCAGGCGGGGAATTCCCTCGTCGCAACCAACGTTGCCTTTCGCAGTAAGCCAATCACGATCAATAACCCGCAAACCAGCAGCAACAAAGGAGACAAGCATGAGAACAGCACTAAGCATTGCGGGTTCCGATTGTTCGGGTGGTGCGGGCATACAGGCCGACCTAAAGACATTTTCGGCGCATGGCGTATTCGGCATGACGGTCATTACATCGGTGGTGGCGGAAAACACGTTTAGGGTAATCGAATACCAGGATGTCCGCCCCGACATGATCGAAAAGCAGATTGCCGCCGTGTTCGAGGATATTCCACCCGACGCGGTAAAAATCGGGATGCTTTCCTGCGCCGAAACCATGACCGCCGTTGCGGGAAAACTTAGGGATGTAAACCCCAAAAACCTGGTTGTTGATCCCGTTATGTACGCGAAAAACGGCTGCGCGTTAATGGACCCGTCCGCAATCGACGCATTGATTTCGCAGATCTTGCCATTGGCAGACGTAATAACGCCGAACATTCCAGAGGCCGAAAAAATATCTGGCATGGTTATTAACACACAGGATGACATGCGAGAGGCGGCACGGTTTATTCATGCGATGGGTTGTCGTACCGTCGTAATAAAGGGGGGGCATAGTGAAGGGGACTCTACCGACATTCTGTTCGATGGGGAAAAGTTTTACGAATACCCCGCGACGCGCATAGACACAAAGCACACCCACGGGACGGGTTGCACTTTTTCATCGGCGATTGCCTCTAGCCTTGCCCTTGGGTTTCCTGTTCATGATGCCGTAAGAAGGGCCAAGGAATACATCAATATTGCGATCGCTCATGCCCCAGGGCTTGGGAAAGGCAATGGCCCGACGCATCATTTTTACGAAATGTACGAAACATTTTACGGGAGGAAAGCATGACAAAGACATTTGGATTTTTGCTGAATAAGGTACGGGAAAACAAGCCGTTGGTGTATCACATAACGAACTATGTAACCGTAAACGATTGCGCCAACATAACGCTTGGCATAGGTGCCTCGCCTGTAATGGCAGACGCTATTGACGAAGCGGCCGATATAGCCGCTATTGCGGGTGCTGTAGTGCTTAATATGGGAACACTTAACGAAAGGACAATCCCATCTATGCTCGCCGCAGGAAAAGCGGCCAACACAAAGGGAATTCCTGTCGTGTTCGACCCAGTGGGTGTGGGTGCGTCATGGCTTCGCAACGATACTGCCGCGCGTTTGATAAGCGAGCTGGAATTGAGTGTGTTACGTGGAAATATTTCGGAAATCAAATTCGTGGCGGGTTTGGGTTCAAAGACCAAGGGCGTTGATGCTTCGGAAAGCGACATTGCCAGTGTTGATGACGTTGGCAAGATAGTCAAAGGGCTTGCGCAAAAACTTGGCTGTGTGGTTGTCGTAAGCGGGAAGGTGGACACTATTTCCGATGGTGACAAAATTGTTTACACGGAAAACGGACACCCCATGCTGGGTAACCTGACGGGTACCGGTTGCATGTGTTCATCGCTGGTTGGTTCTTTCTGCGGCGTGGCAAAGGATGAAACTTTAAAGGCGGCGGTCGCTGCAATGCTATGCATGGGCGTGGCAGGGGAACTGGCGCACAAAAACGCGGGACACCTTGGCGCGGGAAGTTTCCATGTCGCGCTTCACGATGCCATTAGCCGCATGGACAGTGAAACGCTGGAAAGGCTGGCGAAGTATCGTGAAGCCTAAAATCGATTACACCCTGTACCTTGTTACGGACAGGGAACTTATGGCCGCCGAAACTATAGAGGAATGCGTCGAGCAGGCGATTCTGGGCGGTTGCACGGTGGTGCAGCTTAGGGAAAAAACAGCCTCGGCCCACGACTTTTACCAAACCGCTTTACGTGTGCGCGAACTTACCGCCCGCTTGGGAGTGCCGCTTATCATAAACGACCGCGCAGACATTGCCTTGGCCGTGGACGCTGACGGTGTTCATGTCGGTCAAAGTGATTTACCATACGAAATGGCGCGGCGCATTATCGGGCATGATAAAATCGTCGGCGTTTCCGCAAGCAACCTGGCCGAGGCTTTGGCGGCTGCCGAAATGGGCGCGGATTACCTTGGTGTCGGGGCCATGTTCGCGACCGACACCAAGGGGGATGCAAAACTTACAGGCATTGATGAATTGCGGCAAATATGCGAAAAAGTTAAAATACCGGTTGTCGTAATTGGTGGTATAAACAAAGACACCGTGCCGCTTTTTAGGGGAGCAGGTATTGACGGTATCGCGGTCGTTTCCGCCATCGTTGCGCAAAAGGACGCAACGATGGCGGCACGGGAATTGAAAACGCTGTTTGACGATGGCAAATAACAGGGGGAGATCATGTCATTTTCGAGAGGATTGAAGGCCAAAGCGGCCAAGGTTTGGGAGGATGGATACAACCATCCTTTTGTTCAGGAGCTGGGAAAGGGTACCTTGGATAGGGAAAAGTTCAAGTTTTACTTGCTACAGGACTATTTGTACCTGCTGCAATACGCCAAAGTCTTTGCCATTGCCACGGTTAAATCCGACACCGAAGAGCTTATGAAGGGCTTTTCGACCAGCCAGTATTTTATTCTTGCCAACGAAATGAATGTACACCGTAAATACATGGAAGACTTCGGTGTGACACAGGCGGAAGTACTTGCCGTAAAACCATCGCTTTACAACAGGACTTACACGGCAAACATGCTTTCGTTTGGCCTTACCGACGGCTTGGCGGAGGTTCTTGCCTCGGTTTTTCCCTGCGCATGGACATATGCCGATTACGGCAAACGTTTGAAGGAACAGTATGCCGACAAACTGGAAGGCAATTTCTACAAAACCTGGATCGAAAGTTATGCCAGTACCGAATTTTCGGATTCATTCCAATGGTTCTATGATGCGCTTGATAATCTTGTTGCAAACATGACGGATGACCAACGCAAAAAAATCGAGGATATTTTTATATCCAGCGTTGAGTTCGAGTACCTGTTTTGGGATATGTCCTACAAAAGGCAAATGTCGTACCAGTGAAATCGTACATTTTTGACTTGGACGGCACTCTACTGGATTCGATGGGCGTATGGTCAAACATCGACATTGAGTTTCTTAAAAAGCGTGGGCTTGCCGTCCCCGATGATTACTTTGACAAAATTTCCGCGATGGGTTTTTCCCAGGTCGCCGCCTATACCATAGAGCGATTCGGACTGCCGGACACTGTCGAAGATCTGCTGCGGGAATGGAGCGACATGGCGGCTCATGCATATGGCCATAGGGTGCAGATGAAACCACACGCAAAGGAATACCTTCTGACACTTAAGGAGCGCGGGGCGATGTTGGCCATTGCCACCAGCGCGATACCCGAACTCTGCGATCTCGCTCTTCGCAGTCATGGTATTTATGATTGGTTCAACGCCATTTGCAACTCAAACGAAGTTGGGTGCGGAAAATCGCGTCCCGATGTTTTTCTTTTGACGGCGCAAAAACTTGGCGTAGATCCCCGTGACTGTATCGTGTTCGAGGATATTCTTGATGCGGTAAAAAGCGCGAAAAGTGTTGGCATGACCGTTTGCGGTGTGTATGACAAGGCATCGGAAAGCGACTGGGATGCGATAAGGGGCATGGCGGATTATGCGATTGTGGATTTTCGGGATGCGCCAGTGTTGTAGGTGGGGGGCTTGGAGGATTACTCAAAGCCCCCGTTGTTTTACCTATTGTTGCTTAACACCCGAACAAAGCACAGGAAATGCTACCCGCGTACCCAGGTCCCCTCAAACCCCGCGCTTCTAAGTCGCTGGACAATCCCCAACCTTTCAGAGGCTCCCACACCTGGAATGAACACGCGGGTAATCGCTCCGTGTCGCGGGCTGTGGGACAATTCCGATGTGGGACTGAAACCTGCGGACCTAAGCCTGGCGATATAAACCTGGGCGTTGGCTGGGTCGCTAAAAGCGCCAACCTGCACCCTGTAAACGCCTTGCCTGCCACTGGTGGCTGGTTGTGCTCTCGGTGTCTGGACTGACCCGCCCGCGTCGCGCCTCCAGACGCTCCGAAACCCGGCGTTTTCAAGCCGTCGGACAACAAGGTCCATCCCTTCGGAAACCCTTACAATAACAATCACACGATACAAATCGCCATCCCGTTCGATAACCGTGTTGAAGCCAGCGGAGCTAAGACGTGTGAAATAATCTTGGGCATTTGCCGCCACCCTGAAAGCGCCAATCTGCAATCGCAAAAGATCGCTGGGGTCTTGCTGCGCCTGGGCAATAACCAGCGGTCTTGGAAGGACAGTCGCTGGGGGTGTTTCAGTCCGAATCTGCGGGGGCGGGCTGGGTAAAATCGATCTCCATGACGGATCCTGAACCGCCGCGCCAGATTGTTGCCCGTGGGCATATGTCGCAAACATCGCTAATAATACGACAAACCAAACCTTTCTACCGTTCATACATAACCTCCAAAATATTGTCATGATCCCTAAAGCCTTATGGTTTAGATGATCCTCTTGCTTGAAAATGCCACCTGCCCTCATGCAGAGTGTAGATCCCTGGCCTATGTCCGCTTGCGTGATAGGCGCTTCTGAATCCCGCCCAGACGACATCCGAAGGCGCGGAGCTATGAAGATTGACATTTTTACCCATGCTTATCTGCGAAATGTATCTTAGAGCCCCAGCAAACACGCTTTCATTAAGGGAGCTCACGCCATCACCAATTGTTAGGGTGGTGATTTTATTGTTGTGAAACGCAAACCCTCTAATCGAAATTACTTTGTTACCCGCAATGTTTACGCTGGTAAGACGGTTGTTCGCGAACGCCCCCAAGCCGATAAGGGTAACACTGTCTGGAATAATCAAGTTGCCGAGTTGGTTGCTGTTGAATGCGTGGTCTCTTATTGTTTCAACGCTGTTTGGGATAACTATGGAGGTGAGCCTGTTGTTGTAAAATGCCGCATATCCGATGGAAGCAATTCTGTTGCCAATGGTCACGTTGGCTAGCTGGTTACCCGAAAATGCCCAGTTTCCAATGGAGATAACGCCGTTAGGAATCGTCACGCTGGAAAGTCCGCGCCCCATAAACGCCCCGTCGCCTATTTCGACCACGGGCAACCCCCGTATTCGCAGCGGAATTCGAACGTCAGAATTCCTTCCCAAATACTCGACAATTATGACACCGTTGCCGGATACTACCGTTCTGAAATCCTGCTCCCTGTCAAAATGATGCCCATGTGCATGCGCGGCGGCAAACATCGCCGTTAGCGCAAGCACCCAAATCGCTTTTTTGTTCACTCTGTACCTCCAATCGTTTGTTTTGTTTATGCTCATTCCAATTTTGGAAAAAACGTTTCGAAATCATAAGGGAAGGTTTTACGCGCCCCTTGCCGGTAGCGAAAACATCAACTCATCAAATCCAAATCTTTCATGTTTGCCTCCTAATTATCTAGTATTGTTATCTCTGCGCGCTTGTTTCTCCAAGCTTCCCCACCAATATTACTCGCAATCATTCTTGTCGCACCGTATCCACGTATGGTTATGCGATTGGCAGGGATATTCTGTCTTATAAGGTAATTAGCCACGACGTTAGCTCGATAAATCGAAAGTCGCATATGCCCCTCCTCAGTACTCCAAGGGCCTAGGCCTGAACCTAAGTTAACATGCCCAGCTACCAAAAAATTACGTTCAGGAAAAAGTCTGAGTATCTCGGCAACTCTATGTATTTCTTCCCTTCCACCAGAACGCAGAATATAAGTATCACCATAAAAATGTATGTTCTCCAGCGACAACATTACGCCATCGTCAACCTCGCGCACGAAAACGTCCTGAAGACCAAGACGTTCGATCTCCTCGGTTATCAAAGCTGCCGTATGTTCAGGCGGTGCGATGCTTCGAGCCTGACCGATGCGGACTTGTTGGAAAATCGTTACACCAGCTCCTGGGGTATAGGTAACATAGCTGCTGCTTTCTATGTTCATTCCTTCGGGCAGAGTCGCTGCGGGTTGAGCCGTTTGCGCCGTTGTAGGCTGGGTTCTCACTGGCTGGGCCATTTGCGTTATCGTAGGCTGGGTTATCGCCGATTGGGCCATTTGTACTGGTGCAAGCTGAGCGATTGGGGCAGGGGAGTATATCACCGTTGTCCCATGACGAACCCAGATGTTCAGAAAGCCAGCGTTCCCAAGCCGCTGAACAACGGCGAACACTTCATCCAAGGCACCCACAGGCACGGTAACTCTGTACAGGCCGCCGTGTACTTCAAGAACGGGGGAGAATCCTACTGAGTTAAGGCGGGTCAAATAAGCCTGTGCATTGATCGGGTTTCTGAAAGCGCCGACCTGTACTATCAAAGGGTCATGCCCGCCAGGGCTATTTTGCCCATAGGCATTTGCCAAAATTCCCATTGTCAAGACAATCGTCCAAAACGTTTTCCTGTTCATCACTCGCCTCCTACTAAATTTTATGCCGATTAACGCCGATAATGATAAGGGGAGGTCTTACGCGCCCCTTATCCTAGCAACTAAAAAACCGACTCGCAAACCAGTTCTCCTGTAATTAACCCCTTTTACCAATTACCAATGAATGTACCCAGTGTATTCAAGGGGATACATTCCTAAAATCATAAAACGCCGAATACCACCCACACTACCGTGGCGTAAAGGTCCAAGCGTTGCCGCTTGCCGCGTTCTTCTGCCATTTTGGATATAAGCATCTCGGAAAGGGGAAATCCCCCACCATCCCATAACCACACACCCATGTCGCGCAATATCTACGTAAGCCCCTATCGTAACAGTGCTAACTTGATTGTTCGAAAATGCACTTTCCCCGATGGTGGTAACACTGTCGGGAATGGTTGCATTTGTCAGATAGTTATGCCGAAATGCTGAAGCTCCGATGGAAGTAACGCTGCCAGGAATGGAAACGTTGGCCATTTGGTTGTTAGCAAACGCCGATGCTCCTATGGAAATGGCACTATCAGAAATGTCAACATTTCTTAGCCGGTTGCGTGAAAATGCATTTTGCCCAATGGTGGTAACGCTACCAGGAATGATCACATCGGTTATTTGATTGTTGTCAAACGCCCTATAACCTATGGATCTAACGGTATCAGGAATGATAACACTGGTTAATCCTCTCCCTTGGAAAACTTGGTAGCCTATTGCCGTTACATTTATCCCGTTAACCATGAAAGGTATGGTAACTTCCGTTCCTCCTCCATAGTAACGGATTAACATGCCATCATCTCTAACCACAAAATTTGACGTATCCACTGAAACCCTACGGATTCCTGCGATATGAAAAAGTTCCGCGTTCGACATAACGGTTACACCTGTCTGCCTCGCGGTGTTTGCCGTTGGTACACCGTTAATGCTGGCTATCCGTATGCCCAAGCGATCGGTAATCAGATTTACATCCACCGCTGGGAAAAGTACGTCCCCTTCCCACTGCTTTGGAATAACCCTACGGCTTACTCTGGAATGGATACTGAAACCAGCAGGTATGGTAACGGTCTGTCTTGCAATGCTGGTACCCTGGGTATTCATAATTTCTGCAACCACGGTAAGGTTGTCTGTCCTGTTATTGAATGGCGGTGAAAAACTTAGGGGGTTGTTGGGCCAGTCAATCCCCCAGTCTCCAGCCCTACCTGTTGCCATAAGCCCGCTTGCCATACGGACAACTACCTGGTTTATTGTGTCCGCCCACACTGGATCGGGTACAAGACTCATCCAGAAACGAAGCTCCATTGTTTCATTTTGATGGTTTATCGCCCCTTCCCTAATGCTGTTTGGATCATATATGAGAAAGTAAGATTGTCGCTGGGTATGGCTGGCGAAAAAATACTCGGTCTCTTCTAAACGTTCCATCCACTGTCTGCGCCAGGCTATGTCCTGCCTGGCACCCGTGCCGAAATCCGAACGCGCAAGACCGACGGTCATAATGTCAAGGCGATCTTCAGCTTCCTGAAGTTCTGGGTCGCGGACATTGGCCTGGATAAAATGGGACAGGGCTTCCGCCTCCAGCCCTTCTCTCTGGGCGGTTATGCCCCTGGCAAGGGCGGTCTGTGCCTGTACCGCGGCCATGTTCGGGGTTCTCTCAAGTTCCTGCCTTCCCCGTGCGGTAAGGTTCACTCCCAACTGTCCCAGAATATCGATGGTGGCCGCCCTTACCGCGGAAAGATCTTCCAGTGCTTGCAGGGAAACTGGGGTGGGTGGACGGGAAGCCCGCCGTACGCCAGACTGGACGTTGGTTACCGCAAACCCCAGCATGTAGGCGGTGGCGGTTCTGGTTATGGTTCCCGTAAGAATGTAGTGTGCGTTGACGATGTGCCCAATGCGGATAAAGTCCTGGTCGGAAAAGTATCCTGACATGGATATTCCCTGCTGTTCAAGAACCGTTTCCATGTTCTGCCTGTCAACGACCGTTATAGCCGAATACAGGTTGAAATCCCCAGTAATCGACCCTTGTACCAGCGACGGCATCCACCGTAATTCATCATTCGAAAGCCCGCTGCCCGTTGGCTCCAGGATTGCCAAGGTCATGCCCCTGCCTCCGTTTCCGGTGAAGAACGGGGATGTCCCTGGCTGGGTTGTCGGTGCGGGTTGGGTTACCATGGGTAGGGTCGCTTGTGCCGGAGCAGATTGGGTTACCACTGGTTGTGTCGGAGCAGGTTGCGCTTGAAGTTGCCTTGCCCTTGCGTGTTCGGCGAATGTTAGACCGCCCCTTGCATGGGCGTTATTTGGCTCGATACGTAACGCGGTCGTAAAGTCGGCGATAGCCCTGTCATTGTCCCTTATTCCGATGTGTGCCAGCCCTCGGTTGATCAGCGCGTTAACGGAATTCGGTTGCAGTGTTAACGCGGTGGTATATTCAGCAATGGCCCTATTATAGTTGCCGTTGCGGAGATATACATATCCGCGATTTAAAGCCGCCAGGACTCTTTCACCAACGGACTCCGTTGCCTGAACCTGGTGTGTGACATAGGAAAGCGATAAAATAAGCATAATTACGAAAAATACCACAAAAACTTGACTTCTTCATCTTACACCTCATCATTAACCGATGCAGTGTTGCAAAATCTGACTGCCTTACCTTGTCCACATGGGTTGGTTTTTGAAACTCCCAACAGGATTATACACAATTCTATAAGGTTATGGAAGCCCCTTCGAAACCTTTCATAATAGCCTTAGGCATGAAGGAACACGGCAGGAAAGGGGATGCCTTG
>Ga0209755_10009629_pt1 | contig 10206 bp, 7 predicted proteins | sample TergutCo191P1_FD_187301 | JGI IMG/M metagenome (GOLD analysis project Ga0209755, IMG submission 187301) | Cornitermes sp. P1 segment gut microbial communities from Petit-Saut dam, French Guiana - Co191P1 (SPAdes) (version 2) | ecosystem: Host-associated > Arthropoda: Insects > Digestive system >...
ATAGCATACCATGCGCATGCTGAACACCATTGGGCTTTTGATCGGTTCCAAGACCCCATGCGATGCTTGCAGATTTTGCGTTAGCATAAAGCCGGGCAGAAGCAATAATCTTCTCTTCTTCCACACCAGTGATTTCTGCAACCAGTGCCGGCGGATATTCCTGCGCCCGCTTCTTGAGCTCGTCAAACCCGTAAGTCCATTTTTCTACAAAGTCATCATCGTAGAGTTCTTCGTTTATGATGACATTAAGCCAACCAAGGGCAAGTGCAGCATCGGTGCCAGGACGAACCCTCAGATGATATACAGCACGACTCGATACCCAATTTAAACGAGGATCGATAGAGATCAATTTTGAGCCTCGCTTCATCATGTCAAGTGCTGAATAGCCATAGAAACCGTCAGGGTTTGATGGCATGGGCTCCTTCCCCCAGAAAACTATAACTTCGGGCAACTCAAATCGAGGGTCGTCATAGCGATCAGCAAAACCACCAGCATTGTCAATCTCTGGATAAGGAGAACCAAGGTTATAGCAGCTCGTTGCTACACGGGGGATATAGCAGGCGTATCCGCTCTGGGGATAACAGGCATTAGGAGTGCCAAGCATCCGCTGCCCGTGAAGACCGATGAGCGGACCCCCCTCGCGTCCAGTCCCACCAAGAGCGACAATGCTTTCTGGGCCATATTCCTCTTTGCATGCCGTGACCTTTTCTTCGATGATGTCATAGGCCTCTTCCCAAGTAATCTGTTCCCACTTTCCTTCACCGCGCTCTCCCGCGCGCTTCACCGGATGAAGCAGCCGATCAGGATGGTACATGTACTGAACGTGAGCCAAGCATCTCGGACAAAGACGTCCTTGCGAAACGGGATGGCTCTCATCTCCTTCGATTCTTTCCAGCTTACCGTCTTTAACGTACAGCTTCGCACCACAACCAACGGGATGACATCCGGGTGGAGACCAGACGCATGTCCTTGTGACTGTGTAGCCATTTTCCTCGTATCTCCAAGGTTTATTGGCCATAATTCCTCCTTTCCTCTTTTGATAACCCTTTATTAATGCTTCCAAGTATTCGAGACACCTGGAATACCTGACCTTTATGAATGAGTCATATGGCTCTGTCAATCGGCAATAATGTGGTATTTGGCACTTCCACACTCCCTTTTTTCGCAGGCCACACCCTGAGGGAAGTCTCTTTTTCTCCTTTTAATCCGACGCTGGAATTGCTTCGTTTCCCCCAACAGGATAGACCTTGCAGATCATGCTTTTTATGGGGGATCCGACACCACCCTGACCGACGATTTCAGCTTGAGTTAAGTTGTTCGGATTACATTCGAAGGTTCCAAAAAGATACGGAGCTGTCGGGTCCGATTCAGGAAACCACCATCCATGCTCGGCATGAACAACACCTTTTTTCATGCCCTCGAAGAGATAAGCCTTTTGCTTCATGCGGCCATGGCCGTTGTCTACCCAAACCCAATCCCCGTCCCTGATGTCATATTCCTCAGCATCCGCTGGGTTCATGGTCAACAAGGGAAGAGGATGCAGTTCACGCATCGTCTTCTGCTCACGGTTTTCGGAGTGGAAAAATTCCCAGGATCTGCCACCAGTCGTGATTATCAAGGGATACTCTTCCATCAGTTCAGGTGTCGTCAAAGGGCCTTTGGGAGTATCAATAAAAAATGGCAGAGGATCCAAACCCCAGGCCTCATAAGCAAGGGATTTGAGCTCACAGCGACCAGTAGCAGTATTGAAACCAAGCGATCCGTCTGGCCTGAGCATCCCTTTTTCGTATTTGTAATATTCTTCTCCCCATTCGTCGTAGGCGCACCCACAGAGTTCTTTCTCTAAATACTCAATGTCGCCGGGGAATTTCGTGCCATGTTCCTTGTTTTCGTCAGTAAGATACCAGTTCGCCCAGTCTTTATCATCTTCAAAAGGCCACGCTTCAGGGTTCAAGCGTTTCCCTACGTTAACCATAATCCATTCGTCACTTTTTGCTTCATGGAATTCAATGGCCTTCGACATGGTCCTCACCGGTGTCCACCAGGCTCTAACCGAATTGCGCTCAGGGCTCATGGCTACGGGCAGAAGGAGGTCGGCCACTGCTGAAGCAGTTGGGGTAATATAGGGGTCAGCAACCACGATATACGGAACATTTTTCAAAGCTTCCAGAGCACGGGGAGCATCCATTCCGGCGCACGAAATTGCATTTGTCGATTGAATCCATACCAAGCGAATGGGATATGGTTTACCTGTCTCCAAAGCAAGCAGCTGTCGATCTGAGTCGGCTTGAGGGCAAAGAGCCACCTTGGCACCTGCAATAGCCTGATTGATGAGCTTCTTTTCTAAAACACCTTCAGGAAGGTACTTTTCCGACATTGCAGTGTTCCCATTGAGCTCAAAGGCATCGCGAGCAATGATATTGCCTCCGGGAACGTCGATGTTCCCCGTCAAACACATGAGGTTCACCACAGCATTCACCAACGTCATCGCAGCCAGTTGCTGATCAAAAGCAAGACCCCACTGAATAGCACTGTTCTTGCCTGCTGCATAAAGTCGGGCGGCAGTCGTGATATCTTCTACCGGTAACCCACATATCTCTGCTGCCCATTCAGGCGAATACTCTTCAACCCGCTCTTTTAGTTCTTCGAATCCATAACACCATTTCTCGACAAAATCGGAATCATAAAGCTTCTCTTTGATGATGACCGATAGCCAGGCTAAAGCGAGAGCAGAATCGGATCCTGGACGCACGGGAAGCCAGAATTCAGCACGTGCACCCCACCAGGTCAGACGGGGATCGATCGAGATGATTTTGGTGCCACGTTGTACACATTGAACTAACCAATGACCAATGAATCCGTCACCGTTAGATTTCAATGGCTCGTTTCCCCAAACAACAAGAACTTCAGGTGGTCGCCACTCAGAGTGAGCATAACGAGAAGCATGAGTGGGCGCAGCATCGGCAAGAACAAAGTCTCCCACTTTGCCAAAAGACCCAATAACACGGGGGATATAACAAGCAAAGCCGGTGAAGAATGTCGTCGAAATATTGGGGGTTTTCAAAGCAGCCTGGCCGAAATAACCCATCTGCCAATTGACATTCCGCCCCGTTCCATGACAAAGGAAGATAGATTCCGGTCCATAGTCGCGCCAGACTTCCTGAACTTTCTCCTCTATCTCTGACAAGGCCATTTCCCAGCTGATGCGTTCCCATTGCCCCTCGCCTCGCTCACCGACGCGACGCATAGGGTAACGGAGGCGTTTTTCGTTATAGACCGCTTCAATCATGTTCAAGCAGCGGATGCAGAGTTTCCCGTTGACAAAAGGAGAAAGGGGGTCGCCTTCTACGTGAACGAGCTTCCCTTCTTTCACGTAGAGCAATACCCCACACGAATTATGACAACCCGGAGGCGAATAATGGTAAGTCCGCGTAACGACACACCCATCTTCTTCCCACTGGTACTCGCCCCCATGATATGCTTCTTGGTTGACTTCAGCTAAGAATTCCTTGTAGTTATCCATTACAGAAATCCTCCTTTTCTTTTCCCTTCACAGCTCTCTTTGCTTTAGACTCTTAGTGGCACAAGCTTTCTAGCCATAAAAAACCTATGACACCAAGAGGAGACTTTATTCAACCCAGAGTTGCTTGATTTTTTTGCGCTGTAGATAGGCAATGGCGAGCATAATGGCGCAAACTGCAAGCACAACAATGCCGCCAAAAAATGCTGGAACAAAGGTGTTAAGGCTGTCATAAGAAAAGCCGATGGCAGTTGACCCGAAAGAACCAATAATCCCACACATACGTGCATAGGCCATGATGCCCGCGTAGTCCTTGTTCCCAAAAACGTCGCTTAAAAGCATGGGGAGACTTACTGCAACCATTATCGAATTCAGGCCGAATACAAAAGCGCAGATCATAAGACCGAGAGGATCACGAACAAAAGCAAAACCGAGGAGCGAAATCGCAGCAATCACAATAATGACAGCAGTGGGTTTATAGGCATTGAACTTGTCCATAATAGGCCCGATGAATATCGTTGCGACAACGTATCCAATCATTGAGGCAGAAAGCATTTGTGCCCCGAAGTCGGGACCCAGACCAATAGATACCGAAAACCCCGGCAAATGCCCATTGTAACCACTGAATAGCGCTTCGATTCCGCAGAAGATAAACAGAGCCCAGAAAGCTAAAGTGCGAATGGCAACTTTCTTCGGAAGACCAGGGCGATTTGCAGCCGATTCAACTGAAGCATTCTTGTTCCACCCATAGGGCTTAAGACCCATGTCTGCCGGTTTGAATCTGAAAACAAACATCGTCCAGGGAAGAGAGACGAGGGCGACCACGATTGCGGTGAGCACATAGGCCATCCTCCATCCATAAGCGCTGATAAAAGAGTTACACACAATGCTAAATATCGCTCCCCCCACTCCGGAAGCGCACATTGCAAGACCCATAGCAAAGCCTTTTCTTTTGAAGAACCAGTTCTCAATGAGGATCGGACCTGGAACGATGATGACAAAACCGCCGAAAATGCCAAAGAGCGCACCCGATATCCACCATTGCCAAGGCTCGGTGTAAAAAAACATTGCCGCTTCAGCTAAACAAAGGACAACGATACATACCGATAAAACAACTCTAATATTACAGGTGGGCAGCATCTTGCCAACTAAGGGCATGATCAAAGTATGGAAGACAAAGAAGAACGAGATATACAGGGTAAGCTGCCCAAGAGAAATGCCGAGATCTGCGACAATGAAATTAAAAAATACCCCGCCAGCGTTTAGGAATGCACCTCCGTTAGCACCAATCATAAAAGCAACCCCAAGCATAATGAACCAAGCATGATGAATTTTCTTCTTCTCAGACACGGTTACACCTTTCTTTTGAAAACGAGGTTTTGGTTGCAGTACTCCTTTTTATACTTTGATTGCCGTGGTTAATCCCGATGTGCCTTATCCGTTTTTGAATTAAAAAGTCTTTCGTTTTAGTGATGCTCTCATCATCTTTCTTTTTTTGGAAAATCAACATAGTGCAAAATCATTGATTTTTAGGTTTATTGCCTCGCTTGTGAAAAAAGAGGCAGATAATTTTGAAATTTTGATATGTGTCCGTTCGCATGCACTCACTCCGCTTTGTCATCTTGAGGAGTTTTGTCATCCTGAAGAGTTTTGTCATCTTGAGGCCAGCTTGTCATCCTGAATGAAATGAAGGATCCACACAACAATCTATGGATCCTTCGGCTGTGCCTCAGGATGACAGGGGCTGCGCCTCAGGATGACATGAGAGCCGTAATGTCATTGTGAGGAGTTTCCGAAGGAAACGACGTGACAATCTATAGATCCTTCGGCTGCGCCTCAGGATGACATGAACGGAGTGAGCACTAGCGAACGAAGTATTTTAAGAGAGGTTGCGTAAGCAACTGACAGATATGTGAAGCGTAGTGCGGCCCAATCTTCTCTAAGCAAAAACTTCCGCGAGCCAAGGGCCGTATTCGCCGCGCCACATGCCAGTTAGCTGATCAAATACTTTGTCCCAATCAAATTGGTTTTCGAACAAAAGCTCAGCATAATGTTTGTTTGCCACCAATTGTGGATGGTTTCTTAAATAGGATGCAAATGTGTAGGCACAGGTAGGACATAAGCTCACCACGATTGCGCCCTCTTGAACAGCAGATAATTTGCGTGCAATCTGTTGTTCATGCTGATGAAAATCGAAAGCACTCACTGCCCCACCAGCACCACAGCAGCCGTTGAGCAATAAGGGAGTATTGAGGCTTGCTTTCAGTAATGCACGAGTTTCTTTTAGATAAGCATCTTCCCTATCCTGACACGATTTCGAGAAACACCATGTTCCCTCTTCAATGCCTCGCGAAGAAGTAAAACCCCTTTCCAGAAGAAACGCCGAAAGAGTTTTTGCCTCAATTGCCAAATTGTTTCTTTTAAATGAGGCGACAAGATCGTTCATGCATCCTGGGCAAACACAAAGCACTTGGGAAGCACCCGAACGGGCGATTTCTAGCGCGATTTGATCACAGAGCGTTTCAGCGCGTTGGAAAAACCCAGCACTCTTCAAAGGCGAACCACAGCAGCCATCTATAAAAGTTGTTTTGCCACCAAGCTCTTCAATGGTTTGAAAAATTTCACGAGTCAATTCGGGGGCATAAGCTGCCATAGTGCACCCGGGAAAAAAGGCGATTTCACAAGGTTCATCTTTATGGTTTTCGCCAGATTCGTGGTGACAGATCAACTCTTGAAAATCAATGTTATATATCGCTCTATAAGCGCTAAAGATATTCCATTCCCGATCAACTTCAACACTAGACCAGGCTTCGCGGGGAATGAGCCCCGCATTTTGAAAAACTGCGCGGGCAGAGTAAATAAGGTTGCCTACATCATTTTTTGCAACGCACGCCTTCTGACAAGAACGACACAAAAAACAACCGCGCACAGATTGGATCAGCTGGTGATTTTCAACAATGAGGGCACTTAATTCTGAATCACCCTCTGCTTCAGTTATTGCGCAATTCAGGGTTTTTGCAATGTCGCCCAAAGTCATATTTGCCGAAGTTAAAGACGGGCAGACGTTGGTACATTTTCCGCACTGATTACAATGCCCTATGAATTCTTGGAAAACTGAAGAATCCTCAACCGCGTTCATAGCTTTCCCTTTCAAAATATTCAACATGGAAGCTCTTGAATAGATTATCTCATAATGAAGCACATCTTTATTGGTTCTTTGGGGTTTTGCCAAAGAACCCCTTGCGGATTTTGTTGGTCTTTGACGACTCTAAATAAGAAAACCCTTCTTGGATAATGTGACTTTGGTGCTTGCGGGTTGCAGGGTCTACTTCTCCAAAAATATCTGCAGTAACTTCCCACATCTGTTCATAGTATTTCATTCCTGAAGATTGCGAAAAAACCGAGGGAATGGCGATAAAAACCAGGTATCTGAGAAGTCCTAATTCTTTGAGTTGCACAGTATGCCCGTATTCGTGCTTCATGGTTGCAACGGTATTGTCTCGCCGATCAATAAAAAGCGCACCTAAACTAAATGACCTTTTCGTCGGAATCTTAAAACGAATAACCAAACACCCTTTGTAACGGGAGAAATAATGAGCCGCTAAAGCTACTTCTTCGCTCGTGTTTTGCAGGTTGTAATTTTCGATGTCGATACCAAGACGTGTTTTTGCGAAAGCAGGGGCGATTTTGCGGCACACAACAAACGCTGCAATAAGCGATGCCGCCAAAACAACAAGAGGGATAACCCAGATGAAATCTCTCACTTCCATAAATTACATAATAACGAACTGTTCTAAAGAAAAGGGCTTCTCCACAAAGGAACGATTCCTCAGTCAAACACTCTGCAAAACTTATACCTGGTACTTCGTTATAAGGTCGCGTGTTTGTTCAGCGATTTCTGCGGCGGTCGTTTGTGCCCAACGCGGGGAAAGCCCCGCATATTCAGCAACATCAAGCAAGTCACTTTCCCCAGGATTCTTCCCGTTGCCAGCAATACTTGTGGCATGTTCGCCCTGAACGGACGCACTAAAAGTTAAATCGTAAGCGGGCGAAAGGTGCCACGTTTGGGCTTCTTCGTTATAAAGAAAGGAAAAGTTTTTTGAATGGTCATCTCTGTTATGAGCGAACACATTAAAGCACATTCGACGGAAAAGTTCTTTCAAATCACTCATGTCTGCTGTGAGCCTTTGCGTAAGCTTCATCAGAGTTTTGTAGTCGAGGTTAGGGAGTCGATGGCTAGTTTCCAACAACCCTGAAACAGAAACCATATGAACACTTTCGCCTTGTGTTCCCCTATCAAAACGCTTCGTCCCGAAATACCCCGCACATACTTTTGATGGGAACAGGCGTGTTTCAGGCATGGCAATGCCACAAAGGCTTGCGCATTTCGCATATTGGTATTCCTGTTCTCCGATATTAGAAGGGTCTTGCGATGAGCGAAACTTAACAATCCAATCTTCTCCATCAATTTTTGTAAGGATTTTAGGTCTTGCACCACCCGATGAACCACCAAGGCTAAACAACGCATCCAAATCATCGAGTGGTTTTTCGGCAAACAAATTCGAACATTCTTTTGCAAGATGGTCTAAATCGCTGCTTTTTGCATCTGTTTTTTTGAGAGGGTAAACGGGTTCGTAGCGCAAAGCCCCCATCCCCGAATGTCCCACAATAGCCAAACGAGTAAGAGCGTCAAAAGAATCGAGAGTTTTCCCCTGCGCAACTATCATCCTGTCCACCAAAAGTCGCCCCCACCCATCTGGCAAGCTATCGTTGAAAACGCCAAACATCCCATCGAGCGGGTTTGCTTTCGGCATAAACACACCCTTTTCCAGGGGAAGCGTCAAAGGGTTGAGCGCGAAACCTTCCGTCAACCAAGAATCGGAATACTCGAAAGGATACAAGCCCTCGATGCTTTTTGCCAGGATGCCAACCTCTCGGTCGTGATAGATTACGTTAAGCTTAGTTACGGGCTGCATCGTTAATCACATCCTGAATAGAGTGATAGTGCTTCCGGGAAAAGAGTTGCTCAAAATCTGCTTCGTAGCCCAAAGCAAAAGATAGTTTGATAAGAGAATTGAGGGAAATATCGCCCGTTGACTCAAACCGCTTCAAACTGGCTAAACTAACATCTGCTTTGGTCGCAAGTTCTTGTTGGGAAATCTTTCGTTCTTTTCTCCGCGCACGAAAACGCTCACGCAAAGACATACGCGTCTCAAAAGGGGTTTGAATCTGTAAAAGTAAGTCGTAATTCATAGCTAATATAATAGCCAATTGAGGGTATTTTGGCAAGTTTTAGCGCATATATGAGCTATTTTCTATTTATGTTCGGTGCGCAGGTATTCAGATTTTTGAGTTCAAGGCAGAAAGAGGTCAGCTTCGACTGACATTAAAGTTTCATTGATTGCTGTCTACAGAAAACAGCGCACAGGGCTAAACCTTACAAATAATATTTTCTAAACTTGTTTCTGCCGTTCTTTATAAAAGAAATAAACTCGTCCACCGACAGCAAGAAGCATGATAATCAGAACAAAGATAAAGCTGTATTCTTTTGGCTTTTCTTTTGTTGTCTCTTCAGGCTCATCTTCTGGCTCATCTTTTGGTTCTGGCTCATCTTCAGGCTCTTCCTCAGGAAGAACAATAGCAAACGGTTTCCCAGGGTGAAACGAAACAATCAGTTTGTTATTATCGCCAATTCTCGGTGAGGCTGCAATTAATACACCGTCCTCGCAGTGATAAGTGGACACCCTTTTAAAAGTAAAACCATCTCCAACATCAAAGGCTCCATCTAAGGTCAAATCATGCATACCTTCTATATCAATCCTGTAAATGCAGAAGGTACCGCTTGTTTCTTCCCTCTTCTTTCTTATATCAAGGCAGGCTTCGCATGATGATTCTTCATGGAGGGCACTGTCCACTGCGAGCATGCTTAAGCTTGCATCTACCGCCACCCACCCGCTCACACTTATGCCAGTCGCTTCATCGAATAAAGTTTCACTGATTTCTAAACCCTCTGGTGGTTCAATGTGGGGCTGCGAAATCTGTGTATCCTTAATCGGTGGTAGCGAAAAGTCAATGTTAGGCGTTTGCGTTGGCTTTTCGACTGATGCTAGTGGTGGCAGTTTGTGAGAATTTCGTGTTGAAACATGTACTCTCGCAAAAGCCTCAGACTCAAACATAATACCTGAAAGAATTCCAGAAATAACAACAACCAAAAGCATCATTCCTGCGATGTTTAAATATTCTATTACTGTCTTTCTCTTAATTTTAATACAACTCCCCACCAGCCTACCTTTACTAAAAACCGCTTGTTGCATTACCGATAAAATGCTACCTCTCTTTACCTTCTTTTCTGAGGCTCCCGTATGGCTTTACCCCTAATTCACCTACATCTCCTTGTGTTTCAGAAGATCTTATGGACTAAACAGTAATTCCAGTTGTTCTTTTCTCATCATTTGTTCGGCTGAAAATGTTTGCGTTTCATATTCATAAGTATTGGGGTTTACACCTCTGAGTAAGATGCTCCACCGTGACCAGACAGTTATGTAGTTCCAGCCTGGTATGTAGTAAGGAGTGCTACGCAATATCGTGTCAATAAACCAGGGGGTGATTTCTGTTGGAAACTCCCCATCAGTTATCTGCTCCCATGGAGCACGAGGGTCAAGAATTCTCAAATTAAGAAAGCCTGC
>Ga0209755_10009630_pt1 | contig 10205 bp, 10 predicted proteins | sample TergutCo191P1_FD_187301 | JGI IMG/M metagenome (GOLD analysis project Ga0209755, IMG submission 187301) | Cornitermes sp. P1 segment gut microbial communities from Petit-Saut dam, French Guiana - Co191P1 (SPAdes) (version 2) | ecosystem: Host-associated > Arthropoda: Insects > Digestive system...
AACCGACTGCGCTTGGTTTCTCCGGATGGAATACATTCGGGGATTTGGGCAGATCAATTGCTCCCATATAACTCTCCTTATAAATTAGTTTTTAAACTACTACTTATTTGAAGGATAACACATTTTTACCCCAATTGTAAAGCCCTTTTTAAGAAAAATAAGTGTTTTAAAAACTAGTCATTTCCTTATAAGTATGCTAGAATGGACGCATGAAGAAAACAGCCATGAGGCAAGGCCTCAAAATTGAAAAAATCCTGCTGGCACTGGTTTTGTTGACATTTTTCGGACTTTCGAATATTCATGCTCAAAGAGCTCCAATAGATGTAAATTTAATAATAGACGGTTCTTCTTCGTTTTCCGGCGTAAAAGCCGAGGTAACTTCATGGGTTTCCGGTCGTCTCGATCAAATTCTGGTAGACGGAGACAAGGTTACAATCTGGGCTGCGTCATCTCCATCAAAAGTAATATACACTGGCGCCGACAAGGAAGCCGCGAAAAAGAGTGTAAATGATTTATCGCCTTCAGGAAACAGCGCCGACTTTTCGGGCGCGCTAAGAGAAGCCGCGTCAAAGCAGAGTTCTTCTTACAGCTATACCCTTTTAATCAGCGCTTCTCCCGCGGCCCTGTCTTCTGTTCTTTCCGGTCCGCAGGCTGGCTTATTGAAATTTTCCAGAGTGGAAGAATTTAATTCCTGGCGCGCACTTGTTGTGGGCTTAAATCTAGACACAAAGGTAAAAAAGGCTTCTACGGCGTTTTTCGCTCAGTAAGATAAAAATCAATATTATTACTTTAACCGCTGTGGAATCGAAACCGGATATATGGTATTGTAGGCATTAATGAAAAGAAGTTTATTATATTTATATATCAGCATCGGTGTTTTATCTTTTCTTTTGATTATATTCCTTGCCGCCGGTTTATGGAAACCGATTTTTTATCCAAAAACAGATGACAATGTCAGAACTAAAATTGTAACTCCCAGAGAGACAAATTTATACTCAATAGATGATCAGAGCGGACAAATGATATGGGAAGGAAACCTTGATACAAAAATACCGATGGAAGACGGAGAAATTGTAATCGCGGTTCTTAACAGAGAGAGCGAAGAACATTTCGCCGAAGAACAATACGTTGTTTATCGAAACAGGTTTACAGCCGGAAGCCCGGTGTTTTTATCTTTCCTGAGTTATGAGGAAAAAACCAAGGGATACAAACGTATGTGGAATCTTCCCTGCGCGGCAACAAACTACGAGACCATTACCCTTTCCAGCCACGACCTTATTGGCGACAGAAGCAACTGCATTATTGTGAGCGGAATGAACGCGAACAATGAACACACAATGACAATTTTCAGACGTACCCCGGGTGAACCTGTATCGGTGCCTTATAAAAAAATAGCGGAACTGCAAATTGAAGGATCAATTATTATTCAGGAAGTGACGCGTTCCGCGGCTTATCAGCAGGGGATAACATCGGGGCAAAGTTATAATATCGCGGCTTACGGCCATGACAGTTCCTCCGCGAATATCCTGGACCAGATAGAGACAATTTATTCTTTTAACCAGAGGAGCGAATTATATGAGCAAACCAATGTCTCAAGAATTCCCGGCTCCCAGATTGAGCAAAGAAGGATTCGCGAACTCTTAAGCGGCGCTCCCGGAGTTTTTGAGAATTTTATAAATAACCTTTGGTACTATGTAAGCCCGCAGGGCACAATAGACGAGGGGCGCTATCTTTACTTCGACCCTCCAAAAAAAGAAATTATCTTTTTCGGTGACGATTCTCAGCAGGTCTTTATCTGGCAGACTTCCATGAATACCCGTTTAGGACTCCATATAAGGAGCCAGAATATATCGATAAGTACCCTGCTTCGTTTTATTGATATTGAGCTGGAATCTCTGGACAGCATACGCATAAGGGTTAACGAAGACGTGCGCCTGCGCATTACATCGAACACAACATGGGACGGCACATACAGGCGCGCTGGAGCGGCAAAAATTAAGGAAATTGAACCGCAAATGCGCCCCACAATAAACGCGGCGTACGATTCATCATGGGGCAGAATTCAATTTAATAATTCAAGTGAATATTCGATTAGCTCGGGCGGAAAAATAAAAAAGGGACGCTATGTGTTTTATAAAGTTGACAATAATGATTTATTGGAATTACGTTCAGAAGAGGGCGAAGAAAGCCGCATGGTTTACAAGATTGAGTCCGGCGCCGGTATTTTAATTCTTTCCCGTGTGCGGGTAGGAACAAACGGCATCCAGGATCTTCTGGAGCCGCCTGTTACCCTTACGCCGGTTAATTAAACAACACCCTGGGCGAGCATTGCTTTCGCGACTTTCTTAAAGCCAGCGATGTTCGCGCCAACCACAAAGTTACCGGGTTTGCCATATTCTTTAGCCGCGTCATCCATGCTGCGGAAAATGCCTGCCATAATGCCTTTTAATTTTGAGTCCACTTCTTCAAATGACCAGGAGAGACGAGCTGAGTTCTGGGACATTTCAAGTCCTGATGTAGCTACACCGCCGGCGTTCGCCGCCTTTCCGGGGAAGAAAGCGATACCCTTGCTGAGCAGCAGTTCTGTCGCTTCCAGTGTTGTGGGCATATTAGCGCCTTCGCCGACAATCTTGCAGCCGTTTTGCGCAAGTTTTTTGGCGTCATCAAGGTTAAGCTCATTCTGGGTTGCGCATGGAAGAGCGACATCACAGGCGAGATCCCATACCTTGCCCTTGCTGATATCAGTATAAACCGCGTCTTTGTGGACTTCGGCATATTGTGTAAGTCTTTCTCTTTTTACTTCTTTGATATCTTTAATTGTATCAAGATTGATGCCGTCTTTATGGCAAATATATCCGTTGCTGTCAGACATGCTGATTACTGTCGCGCCTAAAGACATCGCTTTCTGCGCCGCGTAAATCGCTACGTTTCCACTGCCTGAGATGGCGACTTTTTTACCCTTGAAGCTGTCACTCTTGCTCTTTAAATATTCATCTACTATATAAACAAGTCCGTAACCAGTGGCTTCGGTTCTCGCGAGCGAGCCGCCCCAGCCTATGCCCTTGCCTGTTAATACGCCTTCGAAAGCGTTTACTACGCGTTTGTACTGACCGTACATAAAACCGATTTCCCTTCCGCCTACGCCAATGTCACCCGCGGGTACGTCGGTATCCGGACCGATATGACGATAAAGTTCTGTCATAAATGACTGGCAGAAGCGCATTACTTCGTTATCACTTTTTCCTTTTGGGTCAAAATCAGAGCCGCCCTTGCCGCCGCCCATCGGGAGCCCCGTAAGTGAATTTTTAAAGGTTTGCTCAAAACCGAGGAATTTTATAATGCTCAAATTTACTGAAGGATGGAAACGCAAGCCGCCCTTGTAAGGACCTATCGCGGAATTGAATTGAACGCGGAAGGCGCGGTTAACCTGCACCTTGCCTGAGTCATCTATCCATGGAACTCTAAAAACAATAGCGCGCTCAGGTTCGATAAGCCGTTCCAAAAGTCCCGCTTTTTCGTAAGTTGAATCCTGATCAACAATGATTCTAAGAGAATCTAAAACTTCTTTCGCAGCCTGAATAAATTCAGGCTGCCCGGCATCCTTTTTTTCGATAATCGAAATGATGTTGTCTACATAACCCATAATAACCTCTCTTTATATTATTTTTTATATAATTTTTTAACTGATTGTGTCAAGGTTGGGATCATGCCAGTAATTTTTCGACGCTCGCCAGCTTTACCGCAGCGCAGAAAATTTCCAAAGCTTCTCCAAGTTCCGATATGGGCGGGCAGGTTGGAGCTATGCGGATGTTCCTGTCCAGAGGATCATTGCCGTTTGGATATGTCGCTCCCGCCGGGGTTAGGGCAACGCCTGCCTCTGAACATAATTTTACTATCCTTTTCGCGCAGCCCTCAAGCGCGTCAAAGCTGATAAAATAACCACCCGCCGGGTCTGTCCATTCCGCGATACCAAGATCTCCCAATTCCTCGCGCAGGGTATCAGCGACAAGTTTAAACTTTGGACCCAGTATTAACGCGTGTTTATCCATGTGAGCCATAACGCCTGCGGCGTCTTTAAAGAAACGCGCGTGGCGCAATTGGTTTATTTTATCCGGTCCTATGGTTTGCGCCGATAAACGCTGTTTAATAAATTCACAGTTTGATTTTGAAGACGCGATACATGAAACTGACGCGCCAGCGAAACTTACTTTTGAAAAAGAGGCGAATTGATACACCATGTTCGGGTTTCCCTCTTCTTCGCAAAGACGGATAATATTTGGTATTTTAATCTTTGAGCTTCCAAGATCGTGGAAGGCGTAAGCGTTGTCCCAGTAAATGCGAAAATCAGTAGCTGCCGGCTTTAGTTTCGCGAAGCGTTTTACAGTTTCGTCAGAGTAAACAATGCCTGTCGGGTTTGAAAATTTGGGAACGCACCAGATACCTTTTATCATCGGATCGGAAGAAACAAGTTTTTCTATCGTGTCCATATCCGGTCCGTCTTTTCCGACAGGAACAGGAATCATATCGATATGGAAATATTTACAGATTGTAAAATGGCGGTCGTAACCGGGAACAGGACAAAGGAATTTTACCTGTCCCTGATGCTGCCAGGGTTCTCCGTCTCTTACACCGTGGGTCATATTTACAGCGACATTGTCAAACATCAGGGCAAGAGAAGAATTGCCGCCCACAATAACTTCGTCGCTTGTTATATCAAGAAGGTCAGCGAATATTTTTTTAATTTCGGGGATACCATCGAGCCCGCCGTAATTGCGGCAGTCGGTTCCATTAGCGGAGAGGTAGTCGCTTGTTGAGAGACAGGTAAGCATTTCATTGCAGAGGGATAGTTGTTCGTCGGAAGGCACTCCGCGCGTCATGTTGAGTTTTTTGCCTTTTCCTTTATGTTTAGAAAAAGCTTCTTCTAATTCGTTTTTAAGCGCGGACAATTCCGCTTGATTCATTTGCGCATAGGGCTTCATGTTCGTTTCCTTGGTTAACAGTACACTTTTTTAATTATTTCGCCAAGAGGAAAATTTTGAAGAAGAAATAAGAGATTCTAACCACGAACCACTCGAACTTTTAGTCCGAAATTTTAATTAAATCTAAACTAGGCAACTTTCGGCTCGTTGTGTTTTTCCCATTTTTTTTCACGCCATAAACAGACACAACCTAAAACGACAAGAGGAATGGTACAAACTGCCATAAACAATACCAACCACATATTTATCACCTGTCCTTTTTTCGTGAAGTAAAAATTAAACCGGCGACTGCCAGTATTACGAAAACAACACAGCCTGCCGCTATTAAAATATTCTGCGGCAATTCGCCTTTTAATATTCCGCCTAAAATGAAACTGGCAAACGTCAGTTTTGATAAATCCAACAATAACTTACCAAGATTTTCTCTGAACTCGGCATTAGGCTGCTTCATTTTCTTTTCATTTTCCACGTATACAATATATCGCTTTTTGGGTTTAAGAGCAAGTAAAAGGTTTTTTGGTTTATTTAACAGGGAAGGAATCGAAGCCGGCGGCACGGAGGGCGTTTACGGTCTGGGTTTGGTTATTACCTGCAGGGACGGTTACTACCCACATTTCGCTGTTGTTTACAATACGCCTTTCTATAGTCGGAGAAAAACCTGCGCCTTTAAGTTTTTCGGTTTGAGCTTGAGCGTTCTCCTGGCGGCTAAAAACACCTGTTTGAAGCTTACCGGAAGAAGATGATGATGGCTGTGAAACCTGTGGTTGAGACTGCGCCGGTTTTCGCGCGGCAGATTGATCTTCAGGGATCGCCTGCGCTATGGCAATAATTGGAGTAGATTTTGATGGCGGCGCGGAGGTAAGAGCAGCAGGCTGCGGCGCGTTTCGCGCGGGAAGCTGCGCTGCACTTTGCGGCACGTTTTGCGCAGGGTTGCCGGCAGGTTTTGTTTCAACCAGCGGCAGCGAATCTAAGCCGCCCGCGAAAAGCCAAAAGGGACTTGGTCTTACAGATATGGAAGACGCCGAAAGACCTGAGGCTAATTGCCCTTCCGGTGTTTGCGGGAATTCCGTTACAAGGCGCTGCCGCCATTTTTCCCCTGAACTGCCGCGCGATACTTTCCACAACACAAATAATATTTCTGTTTTTGTCTCATAATAATTCGGGTGGTCTGCTATCACGGCAAGATGGGATGTATCACCTGATTTTATCGCCTTTATACTTAAATCCAAAAAACGCGCGCGCGGCAGTTTTGAGACAATAGGTTCAAGCGCGGTTGCCGCCCTGTCCCACTCTCCCATAGCTGCAAGACAAAAAGCGCAGGATAAGAGAGCTTCATCGTCTACCTGACCTGGAATAGCGGCGGCGGCTTCAAGCCAGTTTCTTGCCGCTCCTTCGATATCGCCTGAAAGCTGGCGAAGACGCGCGAGATTTACAAGAGCGTCATGTTTTTCCGCGGGGGGAATGCCCTGCCTGTTTATGGATTTTTCTATGTTTTGTATTTCAGCCTCCAGAGAAGAACCAAGACTGGACTGCGCCGCGTTTTGCGCGGGAAGCTGCGCTAAAGAAAAAGCGCATACAAGAACACATAAAAAAAACCGCATAAGAGCCTGCATCTTATTTACCTTTCCTTTTCGCGAAAAATCTCTTTTTTGCTTCAGCGGCTTCCTGTTTTATCTTTTCATCCGGTTCCACAGAAAGAGGTTCGTATAAATCTGTTTCAGATTTTTCTTTTACTTTTTTATCAGCTTTAATAGGTTTTTCTTTTTGTTTCTTTTTAATAAGAGACAGAGGGAACGCGCAAAGAAGTCCTAAAAAGAATGAGATAAAAATGGTAAGGAATACAGGTACCTGCGGGACTGTTTTAAAACCAAAACTAATATCACATCTGTTATACTCACCTAAATTAAACATAATAAATGTTAGTAATATTCCAAAAATCAAAATAAAAATTATCAATTTCCAGGGCATAATGGCCTTGCCTCCTTAGATTTTAATGTGTTTCCATTCAAGGATGAAAACCTTACTTTGGCAAAACTGCCTATCAGCGATTTAGGACCGGGAACCGCCGCCATCTCGTCTTTTTCTGTCCTTGTTATTAATTCATCGGCATTTTTCCGGGAAATTCCTTCCACTAATACGATTTCCTCACTGCCAATTCTCTTTTTTAACAGCTCCCTTGTCTGCTTTAACTGGAGGTCTATCACCCGGGACAGCCTTTCCTTCTTTACATCCTCGTCTATCCTTGTTTTTAAGTCAAACGCTTTTGTGCCCTCCCGCGGGTTAAAATGATACATGTAGGAATAGAGGAATTTTACCTCCTCCATTAGGTCAAGCGTCTCTTTTACATCATCTTCTGTCTCACCGGGAAAGCCAACCAGAATGTCTGTGGAAAGGGTAATTCCCGGCATCGCATGGCGTAATTCATTTACAAGTTCAAGGAAGCGTTCGCGTGTATAGCCGCGGTTCATAGCCTTTAGCACAGAGTTTGAGCCGTGTTGAACAGGCAGGTGAATATGGCGGCAAAAGCAATCATTTGAGGCAAGCGCTTCTATTGTTTTAGAAGAAAAATTACGCGGGTTCGCCGATAAAAACCGTACCCAGCGTATACCGCTCAATTTCGCTTCTTGCGCGACAATATTTAAAAGAGCGGAAAAATCAACATCCTTCCAACTATAGCTGTTTACATTTTGACCAAGCAGGGTTATTTCGCGCACTCCTCTTTCCGCGACAAGACGCGTTTCTTCTATAATGTTTTCCGGGGAGCGTGACACTTCCCTGCCGCGCACATAGGGGACAATGCAATATGAGCAAAAATTATTACAGCCGTGCATGATTGGAATAAAGGAGCGAAACTGCCCTTCCTCTAGGTGAGAGCCGGAAAAAGAAAATACAGGTTTTTCTTCCGGATTGATATTCACCTTTTCGCCTTTCTCCACTGCTTCAAGAATCAGCGGGAAGATCGAGCGCGCCTGAGTACCCATTACATAATCTACTCGCGGATATTTTTCTTTTAAACTTTCTCCAAGTCTTTCCGCCATGCAGCCCGCGATTACAATAGTAAGAGGTTTTTTCCTTTTCTTTTTTATTCCCGAATAATCGGCGATACGTCCGAATACGCGTTTTTCCGCCGTAAGACGCACGGAGCAGGTGTTAAGGAGGACAAGATCCGCGTCTTCGCTTTTTTCCGCTTCGTTCCAGCCGCGCTCCTTGCAAACAAGAGCAAGGGCCGCGGACTCAGCGCTGTTCATCTGGCAGCCATAGGTCTCAAAGAAAAATTTCATGCAGGTTTATTTTTGAACATCCCAGGCAAGTTTAATCGCTTTTGCTAAACCAAAAACCACAAGCCCTATAGCGAGAACAACAACAAAGTATCCCGCAAAAGCGGCTACGACTCCAAAGCGCGGATTCGCGAGAAGTAAAAGAAAACCGGCGAGCGTAACAATAAGCCCCGGCTTATAAAAAAACTGACGGCGGCGCACAAGCATCATAAGACCTGAGATAAAAGTAAATGATCCTATAGCAAGCCCAAGAAATCGTATACGCATACCTACAATTCCCAGAACTCCAAGAGCGAGCCCGCCCGCTACAAAAATAATAATATTCCTGCCCTTATTCGGCAGATTCTCGGTATTTGGATTTACATCTTTGTATTCTTTTTCATCAGACATTATTACCTCCCGCTGCTCTAATTACATTTTGTAAAAGCATAGCGATAGTCATTGGTCCCACTCCGCCGGGAACAGGCGTAAAATAAGAAACCTTATCGGCAGCGGCGGGATCAACATCGCCGCAGACACGATACCCTTTTGGAGACGCGGAATCCTCGACGCGGTTTATACCTACATCGATTACAACGGCTCCCTGTTTTACCATTTCCGGTTTAATAACATTATGTTTACCGGCGGCGGCGATTAGAATATCAGCCTGCAGCGTATGATACGCCAAATCTTTTGTTCCAGTGTGGCAAAGAGTCACAGTCGCGTTGTATTCCTTTCGTACTAAAAGATTCGCAAGCGGCTTTCCAACGATATTAGACCTTCCAACTATCACAACATGGCTGCCCGCTACAGGAACTTTATATTCGCGTAACAACATTAAAACTCCATGCGGCGTACACGGTAAAAATCCCGGCTTTTCTAAAATCATGTTTCCAACAGAAACAGGATGGAAACAATCAACATCTTTTTCCGGCGCGACAGCGGCGTTTACTTTTTCTTCATCTATGTGTTTAGGCACAGGAGATTGAACCAAAATACCGTGAACGGTTTTATCTTTATTTAAATCGGCTATTATAGAAAGAAGCTGATCCTCTGTGGTTGATTGGGCAAGCCTTATATCGCGGCTTTCCATTCCAGCTTCGGCAAGAGCTTTTTCTTTTGACTTAACATAGGAAAGGCTCGCGGGGTCTTCGCCGACAAGCACAACGGCGAGGCAGGGAACAATACCCTTTGCTTTTATCGCCGCGGCGCGAGTCTTAACTTCCTCGCGGATTTTTAAACCAAGCGCCTTACCGTCCATTATAATTGCTGACATTTAGTCTCCTCAATTTACAAGTAATATTACCATAAATCTGCCGCTTTCCGCTATTATCGAAAAATTCCCGTCTACAGCCACATTGCTTAAGCCAAAAAAACCCCTGTCCCAGGGCAGCCCCGCAAGCGGCCATTTAAGCCCTTCGCTCTTTGCCTCCCAGGGTCCAGCGCCAAGGGGAAACACCGAAACAATCGCGTCCATTTGTAAACCGGCGCTAATTTCGTTTTTTGTTGAATCCGCGTCAATACAATGAATATCTTCTGAGGCGGTAATCCAGCGGCAGGGAAAAAGCTCGCGCTCAAACATTGAGCGAATACCAAAAAGATGATCTATCCTTCCGCCGCCGCCGCCAAAAATCCAGACGCTTTCACAGCCCTTTTCTATCGCAAGCGAGAAGGCAATTTCTGTATCGGTAAAATCCTTATCGTATTTATGGCGAATAACGCTGTCTTGCGGATAGGCAGCAAGCGTAGATGTATCAGAAAGCGAATCAAAGTCGCCGACAATCCAATCCGGTTTAACACCAGCGTTCTCCGCGGCGGTAAGACCTGAGTCGGCGGCGATATAAATAGTACCCTCGGTGACTGTCCCGATCAGCCGCTTTGTTACATCAGACCGAGGAGCTTCCCCGCCTGTAAAAATTATCCCTAACAAGAATCTTCCTTTTTTTAACCACGAACCACACTAACCAAG
>Ga0209755_10009631_pt1 | contig 10205 bp, 5 predicted proteins | sample TergutCo191P1_FD_187301 | JGI IMG/M metagenome (GOLD analysis project Ga0209755, IMG submission 187301) | Cornitermes sp. P1 segment gut microbial communities from Petit-Saut dam, French Guiana - Co191P1 (SPAdes) (version 2) | ecosystem: Host-associated > Arthropoda: Insects > Digestive system >...
GGATGGATCTCCAGGAGGTGGGATGTGGACTGGATTGGGCTGGCCCATGATAGGGACAGGTGGCGTACGCTTGTGAGTGCGGTAATGAACCTTTGGGTTCCGTGAAATGCGGGGAATTTCTTGATTAGCTGCAAGCCAGTCAGCTGCTCAGGAAGGACTCTGCACCATGAAGTAAGTAAGTAAGTAAGTAAGTAAGTAATTTTGACCTTTTGCTTTCTGTTAGAGATATAGGTTTTGAACCAGTCCAGGACTACTCCACGAATTCCATAGTGATGCAATTTGGCTAAAACAATTTCATGGTTTACATAACCAAAAGCCTTTGATAGGTCGCAGAAAATCCCCCCTACTATTTATACTTCATCCTTATTACACACATACTAAGTCCACATTGTTTTTGTTGCAGTGTTACTGGTTTACAGTCGAGTTTGGTCTATGCAGACAAGATGGACAACTCAAAGCATATGGAGCTGGTCTGCTTTCTTCATATGGCGAGCTACAGTACAGTTTAAGTGGCAAACCTGAGCTGAAGCCATTTGAACCTTTCAAAACAGCAATTCAGAAGTATCCAATTACCGAATACCAGCCTACATACTTTGTAGCTGAAAGCTTCGAGAATGCCAAAGAGAAGATGACGTAAGCAGAGCATTTACTCCTCCACAATCCTTCAAACACACTTTGATAGTAGAGACCAAATAAGTTTCAGTTACTTAGCATTATATTGAATTATTTGTTTTAAATAGTGACAGCATACATAAGCTCCAAATTCCAGAGAAGCTGAATTTTTAGTTTGCTGTCATTACACTAGTTAGTCTAAATAAAGCCCAAATTCAAAACTGGTTATAAGTGGGCTTGTATTGCAAAGTTGTCCCCCCACCAAAATTCAGCACCACTGAATTCAATAACCTTGTTTCTGTAATTAGTGACAAAGACTTGCATTTGATAATGAGCCTCACAAAACAAGTATCTTTCACCTTTACTTGGAGACAGAAACAGAGTATGCCTTTGCAATCTGTGTCCCATAATGACATGAATTTTCTCCCAGTGGGGTTGCTTTATAATCACACAGAGTTAAGCATATTGTGTACAAGCAATTTCCTGAACACTGAAGATTAAAGGTAGGTGGGGTTGCCTTATATGCAGGGTAGTCTTATATTTGGATAAACACAGCATCTTGTAACCAGACAATGCAGTCAAAATCACTGAGTGTCTGCTTCAGCGCCTACTAGTAAAGACAAATCTGATCTAATGCATCCCACAGAATAAAAACTTTCACCTCTTGCTAGAAAATGAAAATGGAGCCAGGCTCCATTATGCTACACCTCTTCTGGTAGCCTGTATCTACAGCAAATACAACATACTTCCAAAAATGAAAGAAAAAATGAACAAATAATACAAAACATAGATCATCAAAGATATCACATGTCGCAAATTACTTAAACCTACAGTGGTTTTTTACTGTATTGATTTTAAGAAACAGTCTCTACTATTTGTTTGTTTGTTTCTGACAGCTGCTGACACTTCTCTTCATGTTAGTTCAAATTTCTCTTGCAGCTGTAAGAATATTATATTGAAAGCTCCATTGATCAACATACTATAGCAAAGTCTTATGCACTGTGATTGATATGCACACTATTTCTCTCTTCTACCTCATCTTCATTTTGTTTTGTAATGGTACTGACAATGTCTGGATCAGTCATATGCTGGAAGTTTGGCACACACAATTCAGTTTGCAGTCACTTGGCTAATCATGAATATACTGTATTTCTACACAAAAATCCTTCTGCAACATACTTTGGGCAGTCCAGAAAACCTGTTGCAGAACTATGAGACATTCTGTAACAAAGAATAGAAATGTAGGCAAAAATACTTCTCAATGTCAGACAATATGTACAAAAACACATAATTTACAGAATAAGAACTTCTACACAGCATCCCTAGCATCATGTTTACACAGAATATACATGTACTACATATGCCTATTGTGACAGTAACCAAGAACATGTGTTGGACTTCATGATCTACAAAGAAACCTAAATACAAAGCCAATTATCAATATAGTTGTATGACATGCAACTTATCACGTGTCATGACAGGGTGCTTTTGGTATACACAAGCAGAGTACCTTTAACCCTTCCCTGTTACAAAAATTTACAAATGTTCCTGTTCATTTGTTTACCAAATTACAAATTTTGTTCCCCCCTCCCCTCCTCCCAGTCATGTCAGCCCAGTACAGTAAAATAATGCCTTTTTTAAGTTCCAATTACTGCAATAACATAGCATCAGTGATAGATAAATGAATCAGTATACATTACTGGCATAATGATACTGACAGAAGTGCTCAGAGAAAAACCTGTCCCAGTGCCACTTTGTCAACCACAAATCTCATATTGAATGGCCTGGCATTGAACCCAGGCCTCCATGGTGAGCAGTTGGCAACTAACCACCCAAGTCACGGTATGACCTACCTAACAGCATGTCATCTAGCATCAATTCACAAGAACTTAAGTTACTGCAGCAAAAATGATGATTCCACCCATGAACAAAAGAAACTCTAGTTATCTAACTGCAGCTAGTCACTCCACTGACCAAACTAGCCCAGCCGATGCAGTCATATATATGAAGTACAAAATCAAGCAACAATTGAAATATAGCACACATTTAATTTTCAGAAAATATGCCAGCACAATTCCTCGTCAGTTTGGAGTCCGTTACAATCCCTATACTCAGAGCATTGAGCTACTGGACTCTAAGCCTCAAATTGAAGGACTGGTGGAGAATATAAACCATGAAATACAGATCTTGCTCGACGCTCTACGCAAGCTGTGAAGGGTATGTGATGTTATGGTAACATGATTGACTAGGTGTATCAGGATTAGCACAACATTAACAAAGGTTAATTGTTAGATTAAAAACATATTTTCCTACATATACTGTAACTGTTTCACAGTCATAACACAGATCTCTGCATTAAGGTATGATGTCTCACAGTAATATGACTGTGGAGTCTTTCAGAACAGAGAATGTTCAATGCCTCTCATGTCAAAGGGACAATACAGCAGTAATCCAGCACTTCTGGAGTACATTTTTAACTGTTAGTCCAAAGTTGTCATCAGTTTTTTACAGAGACATCACAGTGTGCTGCTAAAATTGTTGTATTTTCTGTTGAAATAGTTGTACTGTGTACAGCATAACTGTCACAAAAGAAATTTAAATTTTAGCCAGCAAAGTTTTCACCATAAACTGCAAGAAACACCATACTGAGATGCAAATAATTGTTATAAACGTGTGCAAAAATACACCACACTGCTTACCTCTTTTGGAAGAAACATGGTATGGGAAGTACACTGCTTTCTGAGGCACCAGTTATAAAGTATGCATGTTAGAAAAAAACTGATTATGGTCAGTTCACAGAATGCTTTATATTACTGTTCTTACATATATTTACATTTCACATTGTTTTACAATTATTTGTAAATATATACAAAATCTACTTGTATGTTGTCCATGAATGACTAATGAACTGGTCTAACTATATAGCACCTTTGCATACTGAATTCCAGTGACAACTTCAAACTGTAATCTCTTGGGTTGTGATGCTGTGTCAGCTTGTAGGTGAACACCAACATCCTGAGCGAACTAGCTGTTACAATCTTCAGGGTCAAAGGCACTTTGGCTTCCTCCAACCGACAAGACTATACCATGTTACAAGCTAGTAGACCACAATCTGAATACCTACTGCCATGACAACCTCTAAACTCATACCAATGAAAATTTGCATCACAGAAGCAAATCTTATATTAATTTAAAGTTTTTTGAACAAAGCTAACCTTGCAGATGAAAAAATTTCCCAGGTCACAGTACACTTTATAGAAATCAAATACAGTCCGTGTAACAACTGAAAATAATTTCAAATCAAAATGCCTTGTGCCTTCTGTCTGAACGAAAAATATAATCTCAAACTGGAGCTTCTTGTGCCATCCACCTTAACCAAGAATATGATTATGAACCAAACATTCTGGTGTTACCCCACTGAACCATGCTTACTTGCCACCCCAGAGTATATATGTTAAGGCAGTAGTTCACCAATATATGGACCAGAATGAAATCAGGCTCCTTGGACAATGTTCTCAATCCAAGAATAACAATATACAACATCTGAAAACAAAGGAACTAACTTACAACATCCAAACAAATAAGAAAGTCACACAAAAGCATGTAAACTGCAGCACATGTCCACACACTCCAGTTACTAGTTGCCTGTGACTCAATAAACCACACCAAAACTGACTGAAGTGTAAGTGGCATTTCCCTATGCTCAACACAATAATTACGTTGCAACAAATCAGTGTCATGCTATAATCTTTAAAATTGTTTTGTTCTACCGTTAAAAAATGTATAAATATGCACTTCCCTTTCTAATCCATGTTAATTTTTATATCTCTTGTCTTTTATCATGTAATTTATTAAGTACTCGTGGAACAAATCACATTTTTGTCTCCACTTATGTAGGCTCATGGGAAGTTATGCTTGCAATATTAAAGGAATATTCTGTAAAATGGCATCTGTTCACAATAAAAATTGGAACCCAACAAGGAGTATTCAAAGATACCTATCTTCACATGAATTTTGTTACATATTCCATGCAATACAAGTTATTATAACAGCAGGGAAAGAACACTTTTTTGTCTTTACCACTTCACAACACACGATGATGATGGTGTCGTCCATTTTACACGACTTTTCTATATGTACAGAACACCCTAGCTGTTCGTAGGACTATGTTCTTCAAAACGGTCAAAAACAGGAAAACTATGATATGGAAACTTAATACTTTATGCAAAAAATGGGACTACGGTGACCAAAGGCATACAAATCACAGTAACTACGACACATGTAAATAGTAACTAATAAACAGGAAAATAGTGTTTATGTTTACTGGGAAGATGTCAGTATTCCTGGCTAAAAGTTGTCATGGTAAACAAATGAGGCAGAATACACAGCAGAGGAGGAGAGAGAAGACTTACTCCAGTAAAGGAGGTAATCTCTCATTACTTGGCCTTTTCTGTATGCCCTTGACACCTTGGTTTGTGGTGCCATAACAGCCTCCACTTCATGCTTAAGTTGCAGGCACTTTGCTGTTAAACAGTCAACTTAAATAAAATGCATGACTACCATCCAGAGGCCTTTCTCCAGAGCACTAGTAGTCAGTTAAGGTCTCTCCTACATGATGTCAGAAAGTTCTTTGTCCCCTTGTTTATAGTGTGCTGTTAGCTATTCAAGGTCCTCCTCATTTAACTCAGCAGTGTGACAGTCAGTTACTGCCTGGACATCATCCTCCTTTTGCTTGAACTTCACAGACTAACAAAAAGATGGCTACTTATTTCAGCCAGCTGGTTGGAGAACCCCCAAGGTCATTAATAATTTGAGACATAGCTTCTTCCAGCAGCTATTCAGAGTAATGGACCTCTGCCCACCCAGAAACTCCTGTATATTTATTATACAGTGCTCAGTGATGCACAATTTCCAGTAAGCACCGACACTTATAAAGGTCTCCTATCACTCGCACTGAACAAGAAACTGCGGATGATGTGGATAGTTTAACAACTCCTGAATGCCTCGCCTAAGGCTACAGAGACAAGAAGTTACTGGGACAGCAGGGTCATCAGTATTAAGATTCAAATGGCGAATTGAAGGTGGAAGGTTGAAATAAAACTCTGGATATGTCAATATACAAATAATAACAGTTCACATAATAAGTTTTGCCTAAACTCCAAACTGAAGTATATCTTCTTACTTTCTTTTATCCAAAACTATTTAAATTTCTATACAGTGTTGGTTCTGTCAAATGTACCATTCCTCATATGTCACTCCACAGCATAACATTATTCCAAACATGGGATCATCCAGGTATATATAGAACAGAACACATGATAACCAACAGTCAACATTTACTAATCCTTAATCATACAACCACTGTCTAGGCACAACACTGGACTAACCTCATACACTGCCAAATTTATAATAGCAAAAGAGAGAGCAAACACAAAATCCCTCAGTTCACAAACTGACAACCACCTCAACTGAAAAAAAAGTCACATTGGTCACCTGATTCCTAAGTCAAGTGGTGCACATTATGCAATTACATCGATGCCACATACCCAGCATAACTGACACTGTTAGTTTGCTTATTTTCACTCCACAATGAAGTGCGAACTAAATGGGCAGCAGATTCATCAAGCAGCAAACAGATATGTTCCTACAAAGGAAAACTGTTAGTATTAGAACTCTGAATCATGCACAAATCCAATTAAGAGACTGGAGACACTATCTCTTGCATGTGAATAATAAGCAGTCCCATTTCAGGCCTGGAGTGGCCCACAGGGTTCCAGGAAGTTAAGGTTCCCAGATTTCATAACAACGGCACAAGATGGTGGTAAGGTTGTCAGCCTTATGTACCGGCCGCCTTTACCCCCAGGAAATGTTCCTGGTACTCATTTCTGTTAGAGGCTGAGTCGACGCCAGGGCCATAGTGCGATCAGAAGGATTTTATGTCAATCAAATATCCAATGTCACCAGGTGGGATCAAACCAGCGACCTTCCGATTTGTAGCACATTATCTTAACCACTGTGCCACCGCGATCCCCGCACGTGAATAATATGCTTCTTAATTAAAAAGTTTCACTGACAATAGCCCACAGCATATTCAGTCCAATTCTGCTGCACACAATGTTAATATAAGCAGCCAGTACAATCTGCATAGAACAACTGCCAGCCTTACAAGTTATCTGAAAAGTGCATATCGCAACTGGAAAAGTGGTAGAATCAGAATAAATAATTTAGCATCAAAAGCAAAGCCATGATTTTACCACCCAAACAGTGTAAAATCTGGAAAAGTGTAAAATAACACTGTTCTTTTTGGGCAATTGACTGGGACTGTACAAAAAATGCATAAAACCTTGGAAAATATAAAATGTGGGAATGTAAAATCGGGGTTATGTAGTCTCAGAGTCAACAGATGGACTTAATTATGGTTAAAAGATACACATATTCCTTGTACTTGCTTCATCAGTTCTGAATATTTAAAAATGACTACATATAATTAACCTATTAGACAGAGTGTCGATTGTGTATGTATGAATATGTATTTTGCCATTTGAATGCTGCAAGATAGGGTGCCCCTACCTCCACCCCACCATCACTCCCTCTCTCTCCCTTTTTAATAATTTACATTGTACTTGTCTGGCTGTTCCATGCTGTTTATGGGTTCATTCTACCCTTGCCATCTATGGACAGCAAATGTACTTCCTTCAGCAAGAATGCTGCTTGAACAATACTCTGAAACTGAATATTGTATAACTGTTCCCATTGCAAATACTGGCTGATCATAAATTGTCAGTCCACTTATGGGTTACACAGATTGTTCAAATAACAAAAATTCACTATTTATGTTCACATCACAAAATGTACTCATAAAAACAGCAGCAAAGACCTTGAGGTTCTTGGTACAAAGTTAAGGAATATTTTTTACAAATTTCACACAATTGACTTTTACACCATTTCTACACCCTTAAAAAATTTCACAGCTGGTCTATAACTTCCCTGCTATTATGGAACATGCAGATTCATGACAGTATTCATAAAAGTCTCCCACTGGATCTCATCTTCAATCAGTTAAATTCTGTCTGCAGCCAAAAGTTTAAATTTTCTTGTTTCCTTTGTGTTGGCTGAATTACCTAATTATGGACTGATAACATTCAAACAGGAAAAATGGATATTTTGTGCCATATGAAGAAATTCTGGGCAGTTCAAGCTAACACATTAGAGATATGGTATAAGCATACAAACAAATGTCAAAATTTGGTTAGTGGAAACTAATGAGATCAGTCCACATGTGCTACGTCAGGTAGCCACAACATAAAATAAATTCTTAACAACTATACAACAAGATAATAAACATATTTATACAACGCAATTGTGACAACTTTCAGCACATTTTCAACACAAAATCTCAATGGGCATCATAAAGAAAAGAACATCAAATACACATGGCAACACAGGAAAATTTGACAAGAATGTCACAGAACATGTCTGCCTTCACATTTTTTGTATGCAGCAAATATTTGAAAAATATTTCTGTTACAAAAATAACCCACTATATTTCTGTTATTTTTCCTAAACCAAAACACCTTTTATCACATACAAGAACAGTTACTGCTCACAGAGTATACACATGTTAAAAATTTGTTTTGAACCAAATCCCACTGACATTAATGGAAACAGCAACATGACAATTAATTCAGTGTCAAACACTGTACTTTAATAGCACTTGATATGTATGAGCTGAAGTGGAATTCTCATTAAATCCACCTGATAAAGATACTCATCTGAAACTGTCTGCAAAGTTTATTTTTGATGCTGTTTCACCAATGTCAATTGGTAAGAGTGGACTACAGATATGGATCTTTTATTTAAAAGAAAATTATAAAAAGTCCAAAAGGGTAAGATGTGGAAATACTGAGGGTCAGAGTTTGGAGTTTCCAGAGCCAATATACCTTTCACAAATATTGAATTTGTGTCCCATCAGAAGTGCCTTAGACAGTAAGCTCGTAAACCCTTACGTGGGCATTTAATGAGCACGTTGCTATGTACTAAGCAGCCACTTTAATATAAACAATGGGTTTCGTAGGAATCAAAAGACAAATCACATAGAAATGACCAGAGTAGCCTGCACGAATGTGCACGCACACGCACACACACACAAAATGCACACACCATCCAACTTAACATGGGAACTCCATGTAGAATGTACCTCAACATTGTGCCTTACACAATATTACCTATCATGTATTAAAGCAGCTGTTGGAAATCACTACCTACAACTCTCTGGCACTTAACAACTGGTGAACATACAACAAATTGCCTGAAGCCCTTACTCGAAACTGCTTGAAAATACTTGCCAATTCACAGGACCAGTTACAAAGCCACACTCTCTCAACATAGTCCACCTCCTGAAAATGTGTACAACTGCAAATTTGTATGGTTTCAAACAAAGCAATTTTGTCAGGAAAATGAACCAACAAAACACACTACATTGCATTTATTTAGTGTCAATCCAACATGTTTCAACCTAACTGGCCATTATCACGGATCACAACAAAACTACCAGAGGCATCGAAGACCATATATGTCAACTTATATGTAATCATAGTGTAGAAGGTAAGATTAAAATGTACAGTATATAACAACACACACTGATAACAAAACTATTATGCAGTTTTACAACCAAGATGATACAATGAAAATGTGGCAGATCATGTCCAAGTCATAATCTCTGTGTGAACACAAGCCACAAGTACAGTGTAACGAATACAAGCACCTTCAAAGTGTGACAAGAAAGACTGCACTGGCTTAAATTTAATAACTGTCCAACAAGATGTGACTGTATTCAGTTTATTATATTTCTGTAGGCAGCTCTACATATTTCGGGTGTTGACACCCATCATCAGGAGTTCGTAAACTGTAATTACAGCTTCTGGCACTGTTCAACCGCGCCTACTTCCATCCACTCTCATTGTTGAGTTGGTTGAGCAGTGCCAGAAGCTGTAATTACAGTTGTACGAACTCTTGATGATGGGTGTCAACACCCGAAACATGTAGAGCTGCCTACAGAAATATAATAAACTGAATACAGCCGCATCTTGTTGGACAATTATTAAATTTGATTCACGATGCATGGACCCATGAATATAAAAAACTGCATTGGCTGTAGCAGCAGATTGGGGGTCAGCCTGGAAGGTAATAGGCAGAATATGTTCCACATAGGACACACAAACCATCTTCATGGAGCTGAGACAATGTACATCAACTCCATGAAGACTAGTACACTAGCTGTTCCTCTGTGATCCCTGATGACAACCAGTTAGGCTGAAACATGTTGGATCGATACTAAATAAAAGGAATTGCACCCTGTTTGTTTATTTTCCTGATACACTGAAGTACAAGGTGGTTCAAATATGACCAGGACTGATTTTTTTCTTAAACCATAATTGCCAAACACTTACTTGCACGTCAGTCTTCAACATACTCCCCTCCGGAGTCAACACATTTTTTCCATCGTTCTGGAAGCATCCTGATGCCCTTTTCAAAAAAGGCTTGTGGTTGGCGGCGTATCCACTCCCGAACAGTCTGGATGACTGCGTCACGTC
>Ga0209755_10009632_pt1 | contig 10205 bp, 5 predicted proteins | sample TergutCo191P1_FD_187301 | JGI IMG/M metagenome (GOLD analysis project Ga0209755, IMG submission 187301) | Cornitermes sp. P1 segment gut microbial communities from Petit-Saut dam, French Guiana - Co191P1 (SPAdes) (version 2) | ecosystem: Host-associated > Arthropoda: Insects > Digestive system >...
GTCGGAGACCGAAACATGTAGCAGCAAGTCAAAGTGATTTTAATTTAAATTTTAAAACTTCGTCAAGTATAATAAAGAGTGTATTTGTTGGTGTATGAACTTCATTGTAATACATTATTACTGTGTACCCCAATAAGATGGGGCAATATAGAACGAGCTGATACATGCTACACATAATTAAAAATTATTTATTTACAATCCAGCATCCTTCAACTCATAGCCCAACATCAGGGATAGTACTAATATAATGGCAAGATTCACGACACCATCACATAAACAGCCAACATGAAAACTTTGTGAGCTTATTGTTTTTGTAAAGCTATCCCTGGCGATTGCTACAGCCCAAATATATTGCACTGTAAATGAACAACTTTCGTCTATGTAGAATGTGTACCTGGTTGGTTATATATTGTCTCACGTAATAATTATTTTTGGGAAAAAAGACATACTAAATAATTAGTAAATTCATGCTGACTGTACCAAACCATCCCCATGTGCGTCACTACGAAGATGCAGTTTTTTACGCCTATTTAAACCCTCATCGCCCTACGTAATTGACTAACGTACATCAGTTGTGTTCTCATTCTCACTCACTTGATAACGTTTACAGCAAACCGGCCAACCCAAATAAGGAACTTAGATGTACTATGTCCCTGGATATGGTTAAGGCACTGCGTCACAACCCGGAAAGTCGATGGTTCGATTTCCGATGGGGTCATTGACATTTTTTATTGCCTTAATCCCTCTGGCCGCACTATGGCCCTGGGGTCGACTCAGTCTCTAACAGAAATGAGTAGTAGGAGTATCTCCTGGGGGTAAAGGCGGTCGGTGCTTAGGGCTGAAAACCTTGCCTCCTTCTTGTGCCCACTGCCGTCCTGGAGCCCTCAGGGCCTTGCAGACATGTAAATGGATAGTTTTACCGTCTGTGGACGCGCTGTACTGACTGTACTGTTTCGATAACTTCACTTGACTTGCAATAATAATCGTTTTATGTTGGGGTCCCGGTGCTGAATATCGCAGAGGAAGGCAAGAAAACGCAGAACGCTGCATTAGAGAAGACGACGCTCATCCAAGGCCGGACAACGTTCAACGAATTTCTGGTAATCAAAGCGTGTCAGTGTTAAAGCGAAAAAACGCCGTTCGGTGGCAACCCTAACTTGGACTGTCTGTACATTCAGATATAAACGTGGTTGATGACTTTACTTTGTTAATGTTGAACCAAGACACGATGTATTGTTACAGTTTCGTCAAACTCTCACTGCGTAACGCAACTAGTTGTAACAAACATTTAATTGTGGTCACGACACACATAGGGCTTAGATATGAATTTCACTCTTACTTTAAACCAAAACCGTTCTGCAGAAAGTGGTGCACAAACAAATCCTACATTGCTAGCAAAATCAGATATTTCAACACCGCTGATACTAAAACACTATCCAGAGCCAGAGTAATCCACTTCCTATCTTCATAATACACTTCTTTAAGATTTACCTCAGTGGTGTCATTCCATCTCATTCTCTGTTCTAAAATCAGCCGTTTCCGACATATTTCCCCTCTGAAATTTCATACGCCCTTCTTGTTTCCCCATCTTTACCATGCGCCAAGTCCATCCGAAACTCCTACTTTTCACTTTCACGTCACCACCGCCAAGTGACGTATTAAGCACTAATTTTTGTCTTCCTCTTCTTTGTCTGTCTCTTATTTAGCGATGTTGCCAGCGTCTGGACTTAGGTCTGTATAAGGTCGATGATAGACAGTTAAATTGACCCTGTCCCCGCCATGAAGGCACACAGGGGGAGTAAAGGTATAACTCCACTCATTCTTAACCTAAGCAGTAGATGGACATTAGTGGTCAACATCACGCCGGGCTGCGTCATCACCGGGAAGTAACCCCGGTATGCCCTTTGTTGGCCCCGTTACCATCTTGGACGTTTTAGACGACGGGATTCGAACCGAGGAATGGCAAATACGAAACCACATTCTCGGCATGGATCCCAAATTTCTTCACACAAACACTTTCAAATTTTGCAAATATTTAAACGCCAGACACAAAATCCACTGACATTTCCTTTCAAAGCGATAGTCCTGCCATGACATTTACTATAATAATAATAATAATATCGAAAGCAGTGCTTTGGCAATGAAAGTGAATATGCAAGAGACATCTTGGTAAATTCTGCTATATACAGGAACAGGTAAATATAGCATTACTTATTCTGCTTATATTACGAGACCACATGTGGGGACCGAGGACCGCTGACCACTTACGAACACTACGTACATTACATTAAACGCAAACCTTTCCTTGAACTTGATCTCCCGTGTCGCATGCATTAGTACCCACGAGTTTGTAATTCAAGCAGCCTCTCTTGCTTCTTCTGCATAGCAATGGACCGCACAGCTGTTTGCAAGTTACAGGACAGGCCAATGAAAATGTCCTTAACGAACCGCATTCTAAAGAGTCTTACTCATAGCCCTTTCTTCGTTGCAGTATCCTCGAAACTATAGTTCATGTAAATATGAGAACTCAACTGACAAACAGGTACACAGCATTAAATCGACTGGTCAGATTTTTCAGTATACAGTGTCGAATGGAATGATAGGGTGATCATACTCGGCTGACTTCATAGGAATAGACAATGACAAATTTTAAACAATGCAGTACTACTAGCTACCCAGAAACGAAAGGCGGTGCCCATGCTGTGATATTAACAGGATGCATCACGAATACAAATCAGTCACGTTATCACTTACAATGCACGGTATAAACAATGTAAAATTTGCAAATTAGTTTACCACATCTGTCCAGTGAACTATGTCCGTTACTTTTCTTCGTGTCACCGAAAGTTTTTAATTTTTCTTATTACTAAGATTTTTCTGAAAGAATGAAGAACTCTGGATGTGAATATTATTCAAAAGGCAGGAACAAGTCTTCTGCTGCTGTTAGCGTCCAAACAGAGAAATGCTTCTACATATCATAAGACATGCGACAAGACAAATTACCTGACACAGTATTTTAAAGAAAGCTAGAAGGCGAAAAAGTCGCAAACACTCTTCACAATGACACTACAAGTCATCGTTCAGTTCTAAGTATTGGTTATTTCAACCCAAAATTTTCGAAAGAGGGAGCTAGATTCTTCGCTTTCCTGGTATTTTGTTTCCCTATTTCAGATTAACTGTCAACTATCACCGTTTCCGATAGCTGGCATTATTAATTAAGCCAATTTGGAGAAACATAACTGGATGTAAATGTAGCTATCGCCATAACAAAACAGCGCAGGACCAATTTAAAATACTACGCAAAATGCAACTAACTACGCTTAATCATAATTATGTAAGGTTTTTTAAGTTTATGCTAAATTTTGATAAATCGTATGAACTGCAATGTAGCAGAAGGATTTTTATTAAATTGCATTCACGAAATATTATTGAAAATACATAGTTAGATCCACTAATAATTTCAATCAAGGCTATTACTTTAATTACAAGAAGAGGTCTAAATTAAGCTTACGAGAGCGCTCCAAAAACACACACATTGCTGGTGCCACGGTAGGTCATGGATCAGTGTAAAACAGAAATGGGCTGGGTCCATATTGTAGTTACTATAAAAGTAATGCCATACATTTTACGTGCCGTTTTTCTGACACCAAGCGTAATTTCTACAAAAAACAAACTGTTCCTTATGAGACGACACGTAATATAATTACTAAACGCTGTGTTATAAGGATCGACTACCGGTGAGGGTGCTATCTGCCTCCGCGCATTAGCCTTGGGGTTCCAGCGTCTTTTCCAATCACATTCTGACACAATGTCGCTGGTGGTAAAGCGACCGGAAATGCTGCACCCAAGAAGTATGATGTCGCACAGCACCCGTTTTTTCAAAGTAGCGAACCTTAGTTTCCGAAAGTCTGGTAGCGTTCATTTATGTAAGAGTCATCCGGGCATGCAAGAAAACTCTACAACATTTCAGAGTGCAAAGCAACATAATTTGTAATCCAGGGCTTTTAAATCAAGGACAGTGAAGTTACGAAGACATGTAGCAGGCATGGAAGACAGACTACAAATGCATAAAAGATTCTAGTTCGAAAAGTGATTGGAAGGGATCACTGGCAAAGACGGGGTGTTGATGGAAGAACAATATGAATCTGCTTCTTAAATAAACGGGGCAGGAGGATATGGAGAACATTCGTGTGGTAAAGTGATTCAGTTACAGGCTCGGTGTGGTCCAGAGGGTGGGTAGAGGTATAGCTCTACTCTTTCTTGACCGCGGCACTAGAAGGGGGTGAGTGGTCAGCAGCACGCCCCGGCTGCACTTTACCCCCGGGAAAGAGCCGGTACCCATTGTACAGGAGGCTGGACGGGCGGAAAATCTTGTCACCACCGGGATTCGATCCCGGACCGTCCAGCCCGTAGCCAGTCGCTATACCGGCTGAGCTACCCGACCGGAACATTCGAATGGCTCAGGATATTTGCATAATGGTGGGATCTTCTGAATATAATAAAAATCCAAAGTGTTACAAAAGGCCGAGAACTTCTTGGCTAGCTGAGCGACTACTAGCTTTGAAAGGAAAAGTGTGTTCCACGAAGTTACTGAAAGTATGAGGGATAGGACTATACTTCTACTAACATCAGATGCTGTACGAGGCATTTTGAGACGTAAAGTGGACGTGGATTACAGACAAAATAACGGAATAAAAGGAACTTAATACGTTATCAATGCAGTCTGTCTGTACTACGGCTGAAAGTAATACATATAGATGATGCAGCTATATGTGTATGACTTTATATCTGCCTTCATAAGAAGTGAGTCAACACTTTCAACACGGTGTGACGAATCAAAATAAAATTCCAAGTCACACTTGCATGGCCCGAAGTGCCTCCATTGCTTTCCAAGATATTTAATACATAAAATGTACGCCCATATGAGATAAATGACTCTCTAATCTGCCTTTAAGTATATAGAAATATTAATGAAAACGCTTTAAAAAGAGAAGCAAAACCTCGATACAAAGAACAATGAGCAATAAAGCAGAATGCATAAATGATGTTAGTGTATAGAGGTTGTATTGTTTTAATGTTGTTTCACATTGTTTTTATGCCTGGTCTCTTGTGGACATCATAATTAAGTTTGAGTTCATAGAGAAGCGTTACGCGCTGCATACCTTCAAAGCAGAAATGAGAAAACAACGTCACTCGGCCGCGTCGTATCTCTGAAGCTTAATCGCCCGATCTACACCGTCGAGGCAAACGTTTAATTCCCAGCGCAGTCCAAACGATCCTTCTGTTGGCTAAAGCCCAAGGGGAACATGTTTTCCTCCCTTAAAATTTCATTCGAAAATTGTTCCATCTTCATTCATCTTCACACAAGGAATGTTATCGCAAGAACAAGAACCCCTGCAGTCATACGGTAGGTCTCCGTGTGCTGTCCTTTTGATACACGCTAAGGTGTTAACGTGAATTGCACAGTGCAGGCCACAAGGGCCTAACTGGGGTTGGTAAGGGGAAAATAAAGTCGAGTAGGTGCGAAGAAGGTAGTATTAATATAGTAATTTTCATTTTTATACCGTGCAAGAAAATAAGATAAGCACAGTACCAGACATAACGGCAAGTGACACACACCTATAGGAAGACACTGGCATAACCTAATACCTAATGTAAGTACACTTATCAGGTTCAACTCCATGATCCTAACCGCAAGATAGTATTCATAACTAATGTTCCATATTGTATTTCACAGGCATGCTCCCACATCACTTACAAAGTGTACATGTTAATGGTACATAGTGTAACTTTAGCAAGGATTGACATACTACCTGAGGATGGTCCTACGGTGACCGAAACATGTCGGAGGTTTTATGAAATTTTAGCATTTTAATATGTGTGAATATGTTTTAAAATTTTATCTCTAAAAACAAAAGACACTAGTGCAAGTAGTTGGCTGTTTTGACTTTGTATTAATATAGTAAGTCACGGACAGTCAGTCAATCGATGAATCAGTAAGTGCGCATACAAATAAAGCCATATCTTTTTATTAATGTTGGTAATCGGGGTACATAAACTCACTTCAATTTAATGTGGAGGTCAAGAATGACTAGACCTATGCCAATACCCCGTTATACGCCTCTATGGCGCGGACAGCGAAAATACCTATACAGGCGCTGTCGCAAAACTGAGAAAAGTATAATTATCTTCGGCATGTCTGTCCGTCCGCATGGACAACTCGGTTCCCACTAGACGGATTTTCATGGCATTTGATATTTGAGGATTTTTAAAAAATCTGTCAACAAAATTCAACTTTCATTAGCATATGACAAGAACAAGGAGTATTTTACATGAACACGTATATAATATTTATATCTCGCTGAATTGTTCTGAGACTGAGAAATGCGTCAGGCAAAGGTTGTAGAGAAAACCAACACACATTTTATGTTCAATAACATTTTCCCTGAAAATCGCACGGTTTATGATACAACGTGGAAAAATATTGTAGGGCCTGGACAGGCGACAGGTAACAACATAATGTGTGTCAGCTTTGCATGCAGGATGACTAAGACTACAGACACACACTCAGAATATACAATAACCTTTGCTTTTCCAGGGCAACAATGGTTAAGTGAACCCGCCTCAATGTTACGTTACTTACAATGCAGGTCTTTTTACATTTATTTTCAGGCCACATGGCCTTGTATAAGATATCATAGCCATGAATGGTAAGTAGGTCTAAGCAGAGATCTGGGAGCGGGAATTTGTAACATATTTCCAATCATTTAAGTTGGTCGAAACTGACAAAATCCAAAAATGAACTCAGTTTACGCGGTAATGCAACCGATATTCGAACCTGGAACCTCCCAAATATAGCAATGCAGAGATACCATTACAGCAGCACTCTCAGTCCTTGTTTATAGACGCTATAACTCGGCCCTTAGATGTGACTGTATCGTGAACATGGCTCCTATTGCGTAAAGTGGCACCCATCAAATAGATGGATACCTTCAAACATCTCCTAATAAACACAATTTGCGGCTATGCGTTTCGTGATTCCTATTGTAGAGGGCTGAAGCAACAGTACCTGCCGTCGCTCCAAACAAGATAAAGCATCTACAAATGTTCACGTTTGTCGGTAAGTTATACTGGTTTCTTCATCACACAGCTACTACCCCCTTTAAAGGAAACACACATAGCGGTCTTTAATCTACATATTGCAATGTCCGATGACTGTCATATCCGTTCGTGAAATTCCTGGCCGAAACTCCAGTCACAATAAAATATCTACTTACAGCCATGATGACAGGCCTGTCAATACTACGTACGCTTACCACCCAGAATCAAGTTCTGACTACCAGATAAAAGGTACGCAAATATAAGCACACCATCTGATCGTACTATTTGACACACAAATGTTGTGTTTACGAATGGAAGAAATACGTATCAAAACAGGATCGTCGGGCTCTTAGATTTGCTATGAAACTGGTGGGAAAAATCTTTAAGCATACATACGAGGTTTGTTCAAATAGTATCCGGATTGGAATTTTAGTTGTTGTTCACTGGGTGGGACGTGTTTGCAACCAGTCTTGACATGTTCGTACATGTCTTAGCAACTCATGACACAAGTTGCAAGTGGCTGCGTTTGCTCAGTTGGCTGTAGTAAGTCGCGGAAGTAACACGCGCGTTTACGTCAGAGCGATTTTTACGCTGTGTGAAAGTACCGAACAACGCATTTGCATCAAGTTCGTGTGAAGACGTGCAGTTTCTTAAGAACACTGTGACAGGTGCCGAGTCGTGGGTCTACGTGTACGACCCGGAGACAAAACAGCAATCTTCACAGTGGAAGGGTCCCACGTCTCCGCGACCAAAGAAGGGGCGCCAGGAACGAAGCAAAACAAAGGTCATGTTACTGGCGTTTTTTTATTCTGAGAGTAACGTACACCACGAGTACGCTCCCGACGGGCAAACAATTAACAAGGAATTCTACGTGGAGGTCTTGTGACGTTTGCGTGAATCAGTTCGCCGAAAAAGACCGAATCCTGCACCACGAAAATGCGCCCGCCCGCACACACTTCACATCTTGTGCAGCAGTTTTTGGCCAAACACGGCACCGCTCAGTTGCAGCAGCCGCCACACTCACCAGATCTCGCACCGTGTGACTTTTTCCTATTCACAAGGCTTAAGAAAGTTCTGAAATGACACCGATTTGAGGCAACGGAGGACATCAAACAAAATTCGACGAAAACACTATTAGACATCCCGAAAGAGGAGTTCGCAAAATGTTTCCAACTGGCAGAAACGTTGAGCGAAGTGTGTAGCTGCGGAAGGGAACTATGTTGGAAACAATTAGGGTTAAAACCCCGTAAGCCGTATCTACTTCATGTACTGTGGTCAGTCCGTATACTTTTTGAACAAACCTCGTATAGTTCATTTGCTATATTCTGATAGGCGAAACTTTGAACAGGAAGGCGAAAAGCGAGTAATTTGTACAGCGATAGCCACACATCAGAGGACTGGCGAACGAAATAAAATAAACACCCTCCCCACACTGCGGGACGTTCAAGGCAGACTCATCCGCCAGCTCTACCACGTTCTTCACCGGTCAAAAGCTAAACGATGACCTATAATAATGTATAACTGGGAGGCTGATTCGTTACAGATTTGTTTCAATTGTGAAATGACAATTTACAAATTACAAAGAGGATGACACACTTCAATTACCAACTGTAGAAATGTTTTAGCTTAACTGGGATATTAAGAATCGCGCAACCTGAAACACTTTGAGCTGCGTTACAAAACTGTATAATTTACTCAAAATATGGTTTTCCCGGTAATTTACACAGCGCAAACCTACAATTTGATCGGAAGTTTGCGGAGGGGAGTGTTACCTTAATACAGGGCAGCTGTATCAGGTTCAATTGGGCATCGAACAGAATTAAAGCGGCAAAGGGCATGTTTTACATATCACATAAACTTTCCTACGTAGCTTGAAGTCTAAGCAGCGATGCTGATTTCATAACAGCACGTTCCGTACGTGACTGCACAGCAGGACCACCAAGAACGCACTAACCAACAATGACTTCCACAGTCGTAACTTGAAGATTCCCTTACTCCCGGATATGATGCCTCGCAGACTGATGTGTTTCCTCCAACTCAAAGGCAGTCTCAAAAGCAAAAGAAGATTTGACTAACCTGAGGATATCTGCAGCAAACTCCCATTTCAATCTATATGGCGTAATATCACAGCCGCCTGGAATCTTCGCAATGAGAACTTCACATCTCGGAAGGACTAACATTTTAGTGAGTTGTGATATTACACACTTTCGGTTTCGCCTAAAGGCCCTAAAATTCTTGCAACTTCACACCTCACAAATGGCAAGTCCGTGCAGTATGCAGTAAATTGTTATCAAATACACTTCTTTATGTGGAAAAGAAAAAGCCTGTTGTTAAAGAAAACTTACGAAACGAGTCAAAACCTTGTCTCCAAACTTCTCTCTCGACAACAAACAACTGGGCCTAATGGAGTTTAGGCACGCTCTCCAAAACACAAGAAGGCACACCTACAGTGACAGCTAACCTTCTCAGAAACATCAAAGGATTAAGAAGCAGTGAAAAACTTCAAATCTTAATGCATCTTATCTCGATAATAAGAGGAAAACAGAAGATATGAAAAACATAAAACGGAAAGATCCCTTCCTTACAAAGCCATGTAAGGAATATGTCAAACTTTAGGCTGCCATGACATGACGGTGAAGATGATAACCTTCTTCTAGTACATCACTCATTTGGAGAAATGCAACGCCTTTGTATTCTACCCTGAACGTGGAAGTCATACAAACCTTGCAAACATCAATCAATTTATACTAAACTACCTGCCGCAACACTCCAATGCTGTAAACCTCGGAAAGAAACATAGCTACGTCTGGTACACCAGATTTTCAGTATACATTAGGCAAGAACATAGAATGAGTTCCGAAACTGGGGTCGGCGCCCTGACCATGAGGCCAACGTGCGGCATTCATGGTCTTGTAAATGGTTTAATTAGAAATGAAGTTGTATTGTTTTCCTGCTGAGTGGCATGTAGAATTCTCATCATGTGGCCCGAAAGTGTTCCTTTCTTGTTTGCTTAATAAACATCAGTAGGCCTACAGTTCGTCCTTCGCCACATGCTAATTGCGCAAACCTGCATGAAATTATTGCACTACCAGCACAATTACGGT
>Ga0209755_10009633_pt1 | contig 10204 bp, 10 predicted proteins | sample TergutCo191P1_FD_187301 | JGI IMG/M metagenome (GOLD analysis project Ga0209755, IMG submission 187301) | Cornitermes sp. P1 segment gut microbial communities from Petit-Saut dam, French Guiana - Co191P1 (SPAdes) (version 2) | ecosystem: Host-associated > Arthropoda: Insects > Digestive system...
CCAAGCCGAGCTTTTATTGCCCGGTGGCTATGGCGGGGGTGCCATACCCGTTCCCATCCCGAACACGGAAGTCAAGACCCCCTGCGCCGATGGTACTGCCCCGAGAAGGGGCGGGAGAGTAGGATGCCGCCGGGCTTTTTTATGTACTCCGGGAATTGATCCCGCAATACTGGTAAAACCAAAAAACCCCGCTTGCGCGGGGTTTTTTGGTTAAAACTCGAAGCTAACCGTTCCGGTTTTCAGTTTCTGCTTAACGTGCACCCGCGCTGGTTTTGGCGATTTCCGCGAACGCGTCGGAAACGCTTTTGAAAAGCTCGACCAGAGTGGGATCGAATGCGGTGCCCGCTCCGCGGATAATCTCTTCCGTTGCTTCGCCGGGGGGGAGTGGCGGCCTTTGGGGGCGGGCGGAAACAAGGGCGTCGTACACGTCGATTAACGCCATGAGTCTGCCGGCAAGGGGAATATCGGTTCCTTTGAGGCCGTCGGGGTAACCGGAGCCGTCCCAGCGTTCGTGGTGGCTTTTTATGAAAACCGCGGCGTAGTCCAGAAAGGGATAATCTTCGTCCAGTTGCTGCCGTATGCGGTCTATTATCATTAGGCCATAGGCGGGGTGCTTTTTTATTTCATCGAACTCCTTGGCGCTGATCTTGCCGGGGTTGTTTAGGATTGCTTCGCTGATGTACGCTTTCCCAATGTCGTGCATCCGGGCGGCGCCGACAAAGACTTCCCTGTTTAGGTTTTCAACTTCCCCCCTGTAAAGTTCGTGCTGAAGCATCGCGTCGAGCATTTTTTCCAGGTACCGGGTTACGCGTTCCGTATGGCCGTCCATCGTTTTGTCCCTGAACTCCACAATTACCGAAAGGGTGTTCAGCATGGCGTTTTGCAGGTTTTTTATTTTCCGGGTTTGTTCCTCGACTATTTTCCGGTTGTAGCGGGCGAGGGCCTTCTTCTGCGAACATAACAGCAAGTGGTTCTCGATACGTTTTGTCAGAAGAAGCGGTGAAAACGGCTTAGTCACGAAGTCTATAGCCCCCATGTTCAGGCCGTTGTACTCGTCCCCCGGATTGGTGCGCGAGGTAAGAAAAATTACCGGGATGTCCTTTGTCGCGTCGTCCTGTTTAAGTTCCTTTAGCACCGCGTAGCCGTCCATTTCCGGCATTTCAATGTCAAGGAGAATCAAATCCGGGGTTACCTTTTTTAGAATCCGGAACGCCTGCTCCCCCGACGGAACGGGGTACAGCGTAAACTTGTTTTCCAGAATCTCCCTGCCCATTGCAAGGGAGATTTCATCGTCGTCGATTAGCATCACTATTGTCGGTTCATTGTCCATAGTCTTGATTGTAGTGATGCCGTCCATGCTGTGCAACCGCATAATTGCCCTCTTTAAAATTAGCCGGTGCCGGGGTATAATGTCTTGAGGCATATGCAGTGGCAGCATACGGAAGGTTTTCCAATAAAGACAGGAAGGGCGGTGCCAAGCCCGATTTGCCCGCCCTCTTATCGGAGTCGTCCGACGGTTGCGGTGGCGAGGATGCCGCCCACCTGGAGGAGATTCTTGTCTGCGGCGCTCCCGCAAACGACTTTCGCTGCGTTGACTGGTTGGTTGACTTTTCCCGGGTCGAACCGGAGTTGCTGCCGGTGGTTGATGATGTCGCTCAGGGGTTTGTGTGCGGGCTTCCGGCCAAAGTGATTTTCGAAAAAGACGGTATTCCCTACATCAACGACGGCGCGTGTAACGTCGACAAAAGCGCGAAGGAAAAACTGGACGGTAATTTCGCGAAGCTGGTGGAATCCGTTGTTGGCAAAAGCGGACGGCCCGTGAAGCGACCCAAAGTGTAGCGCCGCGAGTGCCGTTCTTTGAGCGGCCCCAAACGCGCGCGTTCCAAACGGACATCCCCGCGCCGGAAAGCCCGTTTGGAAACACCGGTTTCTAGCGTCTGTTCCGTGAAATCAGTATAAGCCGTATAAGGGTCATTACTGCGGTAAGTGCCGACGCAACGTAGGTCATCGCCGCCGCGGTAAGCACCTTTCTTACGCCCGCCAGTTCCTCCTGGCTTAGCACGTTGTTTTGGCGCAAAATGGCGATAGCCCGCGCCGAAGCGTCAAACTCCACCGGCAGAGTGATAAGGTAAAACGCCACGGCCCCGGCAAACAGGATAATCCCGGCGTAGAAAAGGTAGCGAAGTCCTTCCACGCCCATCAGGGAGGGGAGGAAAAGCCCCGCAATTGCCATGAAAGGCCCCATTCTGGAGCCTATGTTTGCAATCGGGACCAGCGTGCTTCGCAATACCAGCGGGCCGTATTTGGTGGCGTGCTGGATGGCGTGTCCCGCTTCGTGGGCCGCCACGCCGATTGCCGCAATCGAGTTTTCGCTGAAAACGGGCTGGGACAGCCGCACCACTTTTGTGCTGGGGTCGTAGTGGTCGGTAAGGGTTCCGGCGACCGACTCTATTTTTACGTCGCGGATGTTGTTGACTTTAAGCAACAGCGCCGCCGCGTCCTGTCCGGAAATGTTTTTCCGGGGTGTAATTTTTGAATACTTCGCAAAAGTGGACTTAACTTTGTACTGCGCCCAGAGGGAAAGTACCAAAGTCGGTGCAATCAGCACCAGCCAGGACTGAAAATCAATCATCATGTCGAGCATGGCATACTCCTTCGTTCGGTTATTCCGTATTGTAGCGCAATGCCGCGAAAGTATAAAGTGGGTCAAACGCAAAACCGAGGCGGCGGCTACTTTCCGGGGGTATTTCCATTGGCGCTGACAATTTTTCGAAAGCCTGTTGCGCTTCCTACAAACGTATGGTAGAATATACCTAACTCCGATTCCGTTGGGCTAAGGCTGGTCTGGAACTTAGGTTCCCTGGCTATGCGTGCGGAACGACAGGGTGTGCCGGGAAACGGGCATGCCTTCCACTTTTGAGAAGGAGGCTATTATGAAAAATAGTCGAATTGCGGGCGCGGTTTTCGCCGCGGTAGTTTTGCTGGCTGTTTGCCAGCTTTTTGTCGGATGCAGGGACGACGCCGAAAGAAGGGTACTGCTTGCCACAACCACCAGCACCTACGATTCCCGTTTGCTGGACTTCATTCTGCCGGTTTTCACCGCCGAAACGGGCTGGGAGATTGACGTAATCTCCGTGGGAACCGGGGCGGCACTGCAAATGGGGCGCGACGGGAATGCGGACGTGCTTCTGGTTCACGCCAAGGCGCAGGAGTTGCAGTTTGTCGCCGACGGTTACGGCCTTGAGCGTTTCGACGTAATGTACAATGATTTTATCATAGTCGGGCCGCCGGGGTTTATCGCGCACAACGAAGACGTTGACCGGACTTTTATGGCAATCGTGGAAAACGATCTTCCCTTTATTTCGCGCGGCGACAATTCCGGAACGCACATAATGGAACTTTCACTGTGGAACAACATCGGCGTGGATCCTGCGGCGACGCTGTCCGGCTACCTTTCCGTGGGGCAGGGCATGGGCGCGACTCTGCGAATGGCGAACGAACTGGAGGCGTTCACCCTGACGGATCGCGCAACGTGGTTAAGCCAGGGGCCGCCGGACCTTGTGATTGTCTGCGAAAGGGACGCGCCGCTTCTGAACCTTTACGGCGTAATCGCGGTGAACCCGGAACTGCACGGCGGTATTAACGCGGAGGGGGCGCAGGTTTTTATAGACTGGATTTTAAGCCCGGCCACGCAGGAATTGGTTTCCACTTTTGGCGTCGCGGAATTTGGGGAAGCCCTGTTTTTTCCTAACGCGCAGCGGTGAACTTTTCCATTGCGCTGACACCTGAAACGCTGGGCATCATCGGCACGACTTTGCGGATGACGCTGACTTCCACCGCGATAGGATCGGCCCTGGGGATTGCCCTGGGGCTGCTTCTGGAAAGGGCGCGGTTCCCCGGAAAAAAAATCGTTGTGCGTCTTTGTCGCACGCTGATGGGTACCCCCCCCGTGGTGGTCGGCCTGGTGGTTTACCTTTTGCTGATGCGCCGGGGGCCGTTGGGTTTTCTGGGATGGATTTTCACCGTGCCCGGAATGGTTTTTGCGCAAGTGTTAATCATTACGCCAATTGTTTGCGGCATGGTCTATTCCTACGCCGTACGATCCGCGCCGCAGATTCGCGCCTTTGCAAAAACCATGGGCGCGGGTCCGCTCCGGGCCAAACTGCTAATGATAAGGGAAATGCGCGGTGAGATATACTTTTCGGTGATTGCCGCTTTTGGAAGGGCGATAAGCGAAGTTGGCGCGGTGATGATTGTCGGCGGTAACATTATGGGAAGGACGCGTGTCATGACCACCGCGATTACCCTGATGCGGAACATGGGAAACTACGCCCAGGCTATTACGCTGGGAATAGTGCTGTTGGTGTTGGCCTTTTTGATACAGTCCCTGTCGGATTTTCTGCACAAGGATTACGCTGTCGAGGAAAACTTTTGATGCTGCGCGTTACCTCCCTGAAAAAAACGCTGGGCGTAAAGGGCGCGACGCAGGGTGCGTTTCTGCTTTCCATAGACGACCTGCACATACGGTCGCCGGGTATTTACGGCCTTATGGGGCCAAACGGTTGCGGTAAATCCACCGCCGCTAAACTGGTTAGCGGAATCCTAAAACCGGACAGCGGCAGAATCGACACCCCCCTGGGGGGGAGGGATATCACCATGGTTACCCAAAAGCCGTATATTATGGACGACACCGTTTACAACAATCTGGCCTATCCGCTACGCATTAGGGGTGTCGAAAACTGCCGGACGCTATGCGACGAGTGGCTGGAAAAAATCGGTTTTCTTGAACGGAAAAACCAGCGGGCCAGAGGGCTTTCCGGCGGGGAAAAACAAAAACTGGCGCTGCTGCGTGCAATGATTTTCAACCCCAGACTGATTGTCCTTGACGAAGCCATGACCGATCTGGACCTGGACAGTCTGGACATGTTTATGGAGATGATTCTGGAACGCCAAAAACGGGCACCGGTTGTCTGGATCCTCATAAGCCACCAGCTTGCTCAAATTAGGCGACTCTGCGACTACGTTTTTTTCATGACGGGCGGGCGGCTGGAAGCGCAAGGCCCAACGGAGGAGCTGCTGCGTTCCGAGCATCCTTTGGTGCGGCGTTATCTGGGGGCGGTGCAGTGAAACTTTTAACGGTGGACACCGTCGAGGAAGCCAGGCGAAAACTGTTGGACTGCTTTGCGCAACAGGCCGCGCCGGAAACCGGAAACCGGAAACCGTCCGTCGAGCAACTGGAAATCCGGAAAGCCCCGGGGCGAATTTTGGCAGCGGAAATAACGGCCCCGGAAAACGTTCCGGATTTTCGCCGTTCCACAGTGGACGGCTACGCTGTAACATCCGCCGATACCGCCGGGGCCACGGAATCATTGCCGGTGCTGCTGCGGTTAATTGGTACGGTGGAAATGGGAAAAGCCGCCGGCATAAAACTTGGTCGCGGCGAATGCGCCTACGTTCCCACCGGTGGAATGATCCCGGACGGCGCGGACGCAATGGTAATGGTCGAATACACCGAAGCGTTTGACGGCGCACAGCGCGGCGAAATTGCCGTGTACGAAAGCGCGGCGGCAGGCAATCACGTTGTCCGCGTCGGCGAAGACCTCAAACAGGGCGAGCCGCTGTTACGGCGCGGCACGAAACTTGGCTTCCGGGAAATAGGCGCACTGGCCGCCGCCGGCATTGGCCGGGTTCCGGTGTTCGTTCCGCTGCGAATTACGATTATATCTTCCGGCGACGAACTGGTTTCCCATTCCGCGGTGCCCGCCCCAGGAGAAATCCGCGATGTCAACACTCCGGCGCTGGAAGCACTTGCCGCGGAAAGCCACTATACCGTTGTAGGCTTGCGTACAATAAAGGACGACGAAAAAGCGCTGGAAGACGCGGTTCGCGACGCAATGCCGAAAAGCGACGCGGTGGTTGTTTCCGGGGGAAGTTCGCAGGGGACAAAAGACGTTACAGCAAAAGTGTTTTCCCGCATTGCCACCCCCGGGGTCTTCACCCACGGCCTGGCGATAAAACCGGGGAAACCCACGATTCTGGGCTACGACAAAACAAGCGACACGGTACTGGCGGGCCTGCCTGGGCATCCGGTTTCGGCGTTAACGGTTTTCCGTGTTTTGTTTTCGTGGCTGGCCGGGCAGCTTACCGGGCAAAAGGAGCCCCGTTCCGTTCCCGCAAAAATCACTTGCAACCTTGCAAACTCCCCCGGCAGAACCTGCTACCAGCCGGTTGCCCTGCGGTTTGACGACGGGGGAGGGTGCCTTGCGGAACCGGTCTTTGGCAAGGCCGGAATGATAACCACGTTGACAAAAGCGGACGGGTACATCGTTGTCGATTTAAACAAGGAGGGTCTGGAAAAAGGGGAAGCCGTGCGGGTTTTCCCCTGGGGATAGAAACTTTCCAAAGTCCGCGCCGCTATTCCAGCGCCGCAAAAACCGCTTCCCCCATGGGAATATTTACCGACTTTAGCGTAAGCCTAATCCAGTCGTTCGGCGCAATCGCGTCGCGAACGGAAACCTGGGTTTCCAGGCCAATCGCCGGAATTACCGCCAGCCACCGGTTTCCCCGTTTCTCGATGGCGATTGCGTCCCAGACCGAGTTTTTTTTGTCGGAAAGGTAAACCGCAATCCAGTGGGTGCGCGAAGCGCGTTCAGCCTGATTAACGGTTGTCGTGGCAGCCTCCCCCGCAAACATCCGCGCCGCAAGCTCGTCGGCAGACAGCGGAGTTCTCCCCCTTAAAGTGGCGCGGATTTGGATATGGCCCAGCAAGTCGGTGTAGCGGCGCAACGGGCTGGTTACCTGCGTGTAAATGTCAAGGCCAAGCCCGGAGTGCAAGCCCGGTTTTGTGGAAAGCACCCGGGGCCTCATACACCGGCGAAGCTGGTACGACCCGGCAATGTCCGGAAGTATTTCGTCCGGCAGTTCCCCGGTTTCCTGTTCGATGTACGGAATGGCCAAACCGCGCTGCATGGCCCACCCCCCCGTCGCCTCGCCGGCAAGAAGCATACACTCCCTAACCAGAATTGCCGAGCGGTAGCGTACGACGGGCGCGATTGTTACCTCCCCCCCCTCCGTAAGCTCAATGTGGACTTCCGGCATTTCAATGTTTATCGCGCCGGAAGCGATGCGGCGGTTCAGGTTGCGTTCCGCCAGCGAATTTAGATCGCGCAGATTTGCCGCTTCCGCGGTATTCGCGCTTGCCATTAACTTGTCCGCTTCTTCGTAGGTTAGACGCGACACCCTAACCGTTGAAGGGAAGATTTCCGTTCCGTGGATTTTCCCGCAGGAATCCAGCGTTATCTTGAATGTCAACGCCGGGGACAGTTCCGCAAGTCCAAGGGCAAAAAGCGGAAGAGCTTCCTCGGCAAGCATACGCAGATTGCCCTCCGGAACGTAAAGCGTGGCACCCCGGTCGCGGGCTTCCCGTTCGCAGGGACTGTCCGGAGTTACCGAAGCCGACGGATCCGCAACGTGGACGTACAGAACGTATTTGTCGCCTTCCGTCTGGAGCGAAAGCGCGTCGTCCGGATCGTGGCTCCACGGGCTGTCAATGGCGAAGGCGGCAAGTCGGCTTAAAGCCACGCGATCCTCCCCCGGGGGGGGGGCTGGGACGTGCCTTGGCGGCAAAACCGAAACGCCAAACCTGGGGGGGTGGGGGTTGACCAGTTTTGTCCAGAAACCGCTTTCCAGAAGCAGCGCGTGGGCTTCCTCTGGCGTTTCCCCCAGGCCAATCTCTTTCATGGTGCGGCTCTTCGCCGATTTTCCGTAGGCCAGCGCTTCAACGTCCTGAATAAAACGCCTGTCGTCGTTGTTGTCGCCGGAGTTTTCCTCCGCAAGAAAAGGCCGGCGGTTTTTTAGGCGCTCCAGAAAAAGCCCCTTTTCGCCGTCCTCCCGCTGTTTTTCCTCGCGTTTTTTTGCGTCGGCCAGAACCTGGTCTTCCGGCCTTGGGTATATCGCGTCGATGCTTCCGGAAAAGTAGAGCCCGTCCAGAAGCAGACGAAAGGCGGCCCACGCCGAAACGGGGCCGTACTCGCCGAAAACCAGTTCCGCCAGTTCCCGCAACGAAACCGGTTTTCCTTCATCCGCCAACAAAAGCTCCCAGCTCTCCCGCGCCGCGTTTTCCCCGGCTGCGGTGTCCGTTCCGGAACTTCCCCCCCTGTCAATGCCGTCAAAGTTTTTCGCTGGCCCGGGGTGGATTACCTCTACGTCCTTCTCCCGCACCTTGATGTTTTCGCCGCCGGAAAGGGCGATGACAATTTTGTCCTGCACCTTTTCCTTTACCAGCGCCGGTTTGTTTTTGTATGCAACCAGTGCGTTCTCGCCAATCATACGCCATTGTTGCACATACCGCCGCTTTTTGATACAGCGCGATAATGTAGTCTGGTTAAAATTCCGCGAGAAAAGTTCAATCCGCTTTCTGTTCTGGTTCCGGCCGAAAGCGCAAAAAAGCCGAGGGAAGCGGCCCGGGGCGGGTTTTGTTTTTCCCCTTGACTTTTCCCGCGAACCGTGGTACAAGTATAATCATGCAAGCGACTATCGAAACGCGGCTGAAAATTCCCGGAATTACCCCCTTGACGGTTTTCGCCGTTTCCGGTAACACACACACACACACACACACACACAGACACACACACTAGAATTCGCATCTTAGATATTCCCGGAAAAATTTGCCCTGGTTTTGCCCCTTCTGTCGCCAACGGCATAGCAATTCACGTCTTTGGGCGGATTGCCGCTGGTTTCGTTTCCTGCCAAAAAGCGCCGGTCAAAGATGCGTTTCCGGGACGTTTCCGTCCCGCTCCCCCAGGTAATGGCCCGTATGGGTTGTTAATATATTTTTCTTGCCCCATGCCAAGGGGTGACACAAGGAGTAAACAATGGCAAAGAAGAGTTTTGGACTGATAATGCTGGCGGCGGTGCTGGCATTCGGAATGGCGGTTACCGGCTGCGGTCACGCGAGCCCTGTTGACGGAAGATGGGCCCATGCTGATGATCCACGTCTGGTATACGTTTTTGAAAATGGGATCGTTCGAGCGTACTTGGCCGGTGAGCTGGTGCTGTCTGGAACATTTACTGCCAGCGGCAATACCATTACCATGACGTTTACGGAAGGTGGCGTAACGGAAACACCTACAGCAACGTTTGCTTTATCGAACAACAATAACACTCTCACATTGACGGGCACAGAGGGCGGTGAAACATTTTCTGAAGTCTGGCACAGGCAACGGTAATGAACCAAGGCAGAATAGCATATTCCGCCGGCGACTGACGACCGCCGCTAAAACACGGGGTCTGCCGGGAACGAACCGCTTTCCGGCAGGCTGCTTTCCCGCCCCATCGTGCGCTTCCCCGAACATTAAAAACTGTAGTGAGATAAAAAAACGCTTGAGGAAATCGAAAACGGAACCCTGTCCACGCCCTTCAGTATGTTGTAAAACTGCGCGCGGCACGGGGTTCTGGTTATCCCGAACCGTGCTTGAAGGAACGCCCTTGTCGGTGCCGTCTTCGCCCAGTCGTCTATGAGCCGAAGGCCGCACCGCATCCCGCACGCAAGGATTGTCATTACGCCGCTTACGCTGTACCAGTACCCTTCATGTTCCGAGGCCTTGTCAGGGAGCTTCACCTTCTGCTGTAGTTCGCCCAATATCCCCATGATTGGGGTTATTTTACACCATTTCCAGCACGGGGGAGACTCGGTATCAGACTCAAATTAACGTGAGTTCGACGAGGTATAGAAAACGTCAAGCCATGGCCCTGAATCCCTGTGAAAAGCTGTCTGAACCAACATCATTCACTTAAGCCTCAAAACGAAGGTTTTTGATTAAGGCGAAGCCTGTTGCGGTTTAATACCGCGCCCCTTGGGGCGGTTCATGCTGGGGGTGCGGGGGATTTGTTCCCCCGCGATTACATAACCTTCAAGGTGAAATCTTCAATACCGCAGAGCTCTGCTCTGCGGATATTTATTGAAAGGACGAAAGACTTGTTGGCCTTGGATCTCCTCTTGACCGAGAAATCGCCGAGTGGTTTTGCCATGAATCAGCTCCTAAAAAATACCCGCGCAAAAAATAAGAGCACAATAAAGGCACAAACTGCGGGGAGCCACATTTTTAGGAAAAACTGCTCAAAGAACGTGTGCGTAATTCCTTGCCGTACAAGGAATTAGCAAAAGCGGCCAACGGGAATCGAACCCGTGTCACGAGCTTGGGAA
>Ga0209755_10009634_pt1 | contig 10203 bp, 13 predicted proteins | sample TergutCo191P1_FD_187301 | JGI IMG/M metagenome (GOLD analysis project Ga0209755, IMG submission 187301) | Cornitermes sp. P1 segment gut microbial communities from Petit-Saut dam, French Guiana - Co191P1 (SPAdes) (version 2) | ecosystem: Host-associated > Arthropoda: Insects > Digestive system...
GCGGGGCGAAAATTGGTAAATATCTCCATTCCGCTACGCTCCATTACGATATTTACCAATTTTCAACGAGAGATATCAATTCCATTAAGAAATCAGAAAAAAATGTCTTGACAAGCCGACCACTTTATAGGTCTTAACTTGTCTAATGACTCATCTTAGTGTCTTTCATTAATTGACATCAATTTGGGACTCTTTTCATTTGTTTTATAAATCCCGGTTTTTCAACTTGCTTCAACACAATGAGCGTTATTTCTCTTGTATTTCCACTAGTCATGTGTTACTCTATATACATGGCGAATTATTATTCAAGGAGTTTAGAAGCATTTCCATAATATGACATATTGTCGATGAAATCATCTTGAATGTCGATTTGCTCATCATTCGACTAAATTTGAAGGTTTCAGTTAAAAGGAGGAACAAACATGGAAAAGATATTAATTTTTGTCGGTAGTGCTAGGGAAGGAAATTCTTTGTATTTAGCTAATCAAATTAAAGAATCAGCCCAGCCTGAACAGTGCGAGGTAATTAGGCTGTCAGATTATAATATTTCCTATTGTGATGGCTGCTTGTCGTGCGATGAAGCTGGAATTTGCCATATAAAAGATGGTATGAACAAATTGCTAGAGTTGATTGATTCATCAAATAAGATGATTTTGATTACACCGGCACGTTGGAGTCTTATGTCTGGTGATATGAAGGTATTTATTGACAGACTAAATCCCTTTGCGGCTTCGAGTAAAATGAGCGGAAAATTGGCATATGGCTTTGCAATCGGTCAGAGCGATGATGAAGATTCGAAAAGTATAGAGTTGGCTTTGGACTCGCTAAGGTATTTTTGCGAAAACGCTGAGATAGAATTTGTCGGGGGCAATATTATCACAAGTTGTTTGATGGCTGATGATTTGGAGCAAAAGCAGGAAACTCTTAATGCTTGCGTAGAAGGGGCGATTAGTTTTATCAATTCATGAGGTGGTGAGATAGCAAATGAAACCCTTTGAATTTCCTGAAACAGCCGTTATCCATATAACTGAAAGATGCACTCACAATTGCTCTTTTTGCTACGCTGGAAAAGGACTTAGTTTGGGTGATGTCGCTGATATAAATATTTTATACAGAATCATGGATAAACTGAGTAACCTTGGTGTTCAAAACGTCTGCTTGTTAGGCGGCGACCCCGTCAAGTATCCTATGATTTCAGAATTATTGAAGTATATCAAAGAAAACACCATTCTTAAAACTACAGTGATGTCAAACACCTTTTCACCTGATTTTGGAACACTTGAAGAAATAAGTGACTATATTGATGTTGCAGAAACGACCATACATGGATTTGATTCAACTACCCATGATGCGCACTGTGGTTTGGAGGGGGCTTACAATAATTTAGTGGACAAGCTGCGTGTGCTTTTAGAAAAAAATGTCAAGTTGGGAGTGGCTGTAAATCTCACACCGAAAACATATGATAAAATCTTCGATATGATTAGCAATTTTCATAAACTCTTATCGGCGAACATATCCCACATTATTGTACAAAGAATTATTCCATCTGGGTTAGCAGAAGATGAAGATGGCTATTATCTTACAAAGCGACAAGTAAATATATCTTTAGAACAGATCGATAGAATCAATACAGAATTAGGGATAGATATTGCTATTGAAGACCCTTTCCCAATGTGTGTTGTGGACTCGAAATATCACAGATTCATGCACAGATGCGAATGGGGTATTTCTAAATTTTCGCTGAATGCAGATGGAAGATTTTCACGATGCGGAGCAACGCCAAACCAAACAATCGGAAACATATTAGACAACGACTTTTGTGAAGTATGGCAAAACAATCCACAGCTTGTGGAATTTAGAAATATGAACTATATCAATGAAAAATGTTCAGAATGCAAATATAAAAATGTGTGTGGTGGTGGTTGTCCCTTGAGCAATCAAATAAATAAACTCGGCTATGATTACCTGATGGCAAATGAGGATTTGTCATGATTGCCACAAGGTATTATTTGACCTGCGGTATCGGTGTTGCTGAAAAAGAATTGGCTGCGTTTGACTGTTCACTTATTGATGCGCATGTCGGAGATTTTAATCATGTCAAAGTCAGTAGTGTTTTGCCAGAAAAATGCAAAAGGAAAGACTGTGTTCAGTTGGAAAAAGGCTCTATAGTTCATACTGCATATGCTAACTTAGTCAGCAATCAAGAAAATGTTGTTTTATCAGCTTGTGTCGCAGTTGGTATTCCTCAAAGAGAAGGTTGTATAGGGATGATTATGGAATATAGCGGCACATGCTCCGTCAATGAAGCAGAACAAATAGCCATTGATTTGGTAAAGGATGCTATGGGACAAAGAAATATCGAGATCAGAGAAATTTTGACTGCACCTATTTCAGCCAAAGTTCCTTCAGGGTGCTATTTGTCAGTTTTTTCTGCCTTGGTTATGTGGTGATTTATCATGCGAGAAGACAATAAAATTATTGAGAAAATCCAAATATTTTTGAAGAGTTGGTATTTCCTAATCTTCCCTCCGATGGGAATAACGGTATTAGGAATTGTAATTAGCCAATTCAGTTTGCCGATTGTTTTCTCGTCTCTTGCTATTGTTTTTGCAATGATATTTTTTTCCTTTGGGATTGTTTACTTCTATGTTGATAAATTTGAAACACACTTGGAAACCGACGAAATATCCGATGAAATTTACGATGAAATGCGTCTAATGCTGAATCAATATTGGGCAGGTGAGAAGCCAGGTGTTCCTGGAGTAATTAAGGATGAGGATTTAGCGAAATTTGAAGAAAAAATTGATTGTTCGGAAATTTGGTTGGTGTCTTATGACTTGAAAACGGAATTTGACGATGGTCTATATCGAAATATAGTTATAAACAATTTGCAACGAAATATTAAATATAAATATTTCGTTGCAAAAACACCGGGCATCACAGTAAAAATTGATAATGAAGTCGTGAATAAGCTTCCCGCTGAGTGTAGACCTAATTTTGAATACATACTTTTGGAAAGTGAATTTTTCTTTCTAGTGGATAATATTGATTTTGTAATCTATGACCCTTACAACGCTTCTTTTGCCTGTAACCCCGGCTGTAAAGCATATATGAGCCTACATTTACCTGACAGTGATGTGATTTACGAAGCACCCATGAATAATGACTTGAGGGACAGAATAATTGCAAGGCTAATTGAATATGTGGGGAGGGATGATTAGCAAAATGAAGAGTAAAAGTCACTCATTTAGCGGAATATTAATTACAGTTCTCTTTTCAATTTTACCGATTTGCTTATCGTTATCCCTTATGTTCTTGTTTAGGAATGCAACTTGGTTGTCGATTTCTTTGTTTGTACTCGCTGTGATGGTTACTTTCTCAACTTCTGTTTATTGTGCTTTGTACATGTATAGAGAGAGATTATTTAGCATATATATAAAGCAAATCAGAAAGTCTGTCTTTCAGGGTAGATACAAAACCTTGACAACAGAAGGTTGTGGCAACATCCCCATGATTCAAAGAGCCGATTTGGTTGCTGAATATGAACGAAAAGGTGAGTTTTCTGAGATTTGGTTGGTATCAAGTGATTTAGATACCGAGGTAAATGACGGTGTTTACGCTGGAACGGTAATACACAATTTGAACAGAGGTATACATTACACATATTTTGTTCCCAAAAGCGATATTAACTCCGTTAGGATATTGCGCTTGAAAACGGAATCTAAAAATGTTGAGAATCTGAAATTTTACTATTTGCCTGATAATTTTTTCTTTTTGAGTCCTGATTTTGACCTTGCAATTTATGAGCCGTCAAAAGGAAGATCAGACGGAAGATTATCATACATGGGATTGCAAGTGCCTGAATCTGAGCATTTGTTTGAAGTGCAAATGAATGACAGGCTAACAGATACAGTTATTCAGAAATTAAAAGAAATTATGGAGCATTCTACGCCTGTATAGCATGGGGAGGAGGCGCGTTTTTTGAGATATGAAGTGAAACCTGTTACTGATGATATGATAGCTAAGTGTGCAGCGATATTTGAGACTGTTTTTGCTATGCCCCCTTGGAGTGAAAATTGGAAACACGAAGATGCTTTTCAACGAATTTATGATATATATTCTACAAAAAACAGTATCAATTTAGCATGTTTTGATAATGGCGAAATAGTAGGCTGTCTGTTTGGAGTTTTATATAAATGGCATTCAGGACACCAGTTTGAAATTAAAGAGTTTTTTGTGTGTGCAAAGCTGCAAGGAAGAGGGATAGGAAAAACCATTTTGCATAAACTTGAGTCGAGTTTGTCTGAAATGGGTTCTGTGGAAATTTTCCTCCAAACATTAACGCATGACAACGCAATTTATTTCTACAAAAACCAAAACTATACAATTAAAAGTAATTACTCGATAATGGGAAAAGTAATCAAATAAATGCAACTTTTTAGGTTTTATTAGCAACTGAGTGAATTTAACGATAAAAGAAGTGGTGCTGTGAGAACCTAATTAAAATTATTTCGTATTGGGTTCTCACAGCATTAATAATTTATTTATCGCTCCATTCCTTGCGCTCGCTTATGAGTGGGCTGCTCTCTACGGCGTTCCTCATATAAAATATTCTGCACGTTCCGGGCGATTATTTCAACTTTACCGACTTCATCTTTCAAAGATGCATGCTCTGAGTTAAGCAGCTTCTGCTCGGCAATTAGTTCGGTACGCTCCGTTTTCCACGTTGGCAGAGGGATTTTATCCCTGCCATTCAAAACACCTTTAATATAGCGTTCCGCAGTTTCGTACAGGGTCAGTTCACGGCGGTGGGATTCGTAAAAATCATTTTTATTTTTTGACTTCTGCTGCTCATAAAGCCTGTTGATTTTTGAAAACTCCCTATAATACCCGACTTGCTCGATGTGTTTATTCAAATTTATTATTCGCCGTTCTATCGGCTTCAGCTTATCCCGAATTGCAGACTGTCGGCTGTGCATGGATATAACGAATTTATGCAGTCCGTCCAAGTCCATGATTTTATTGTCTTGTAAAAATATAAGCATATTTGCCGCTTGTTTCAAACTGTTTATTGTGCCGTATCTGCTTTGTAGCCCTGTCTGATCTCTGCGGTTTAGGATTTCAGAAATGACATCTGCAAGTGTCGGCGGTTCTTCGATTTTGCTTTCTTCCTCAATCCATTTTTCAAGTTTGGATATTCGGGCGTTAAGCTGACGGAGTAGATTATTTGTAACCATGATTTCACGATTTATGTTTCCTCGCTCTGTCTTAATGCCACGCTTTTCCATTTGATGGGCGGCAACCCCTAAATGAATTGTTGGGATTTTATCTGTAATGCCCTGCCGTTCAAAACTGCGGTGGTCGATACGCTCGGTGTGTCCTGCTTTCTCAAGATAGTGATTTGTAATTTCAGCCCAAGTACCACGCCATTCTTCGGCTCGGCTTTGGTCATTCCAATCGGTGGCTTCCTCTTTATTACATTTATAGGTTTTCTTTTTCGGGTCATATATTTTATTTCCGTTATCATCGAGAATATAAACTTTCTTTTGCCTACTGCCCCAAGTCCTATCCTCGTTGAATGGGCGCATTGTCAGAAGCACATGGGCGTGTGGGTTTTCCGTTCTGATGCCGTGAATAGCAATATCGGCGCACATACCTTTATCAACAAAGTTATTATGGACATACTCACGAACAAGGTTTGTATTTTGTGCTTCCGACAACTCAATAGGCAAGGCAATTTCAATTTCTCTTGCTAACTGGCTATTTTTAGCCTTTTCAATTTTCTCTACTGCGTTCCACAAAACGGCTCTGTCTTTATATTCGACAGGGGCATTGTCGGGTAACATGATTTCTGTATGAGCAATCCCACGCTTTCGAGAGTAATCATGTGTCATTCCGTCATATTCATTTTTGATTATCGCCCCTGCACGATAAGCCGCCGCCGCAACTGCGGATTTGCCTCTGCCACGACTGATTATCTTTATACTGCAATGGAAGATTGCCAACGCTCCGCTCCTTTCTTCGGGTCTGCATAATAGACACGGCGCAAACGATTAGCCCGAATGGGATAATTGATTGCGCCGTGTGTGCAGGGGTTAAGGGGGTGCAGCTCCCTTATTTCGTGCCGACAGGCACGAAACGCTCTCGGCAGAGCGCACAGTACCACAAACGGCTTTGCCATGTGGTACATAAGTGCGCCCTTCGGGTTTAGGGCAGGGACGTTTAGCCGCTCTGCCTTGTGTTGTTGCCGTTGGGCTTGTGATTTGGATTGTGGCGGTGATGTTCGTTGGCATGGAGTTTCTGCGTTGTTGAGTTGGTGATATGAGGATTTGAATTAGGCGCATCAGCGTTGAGCTTGCCGCCGCTCTGTGATTGCGCTGTAGATGCGAATTCTTCAGCTTTATCTACACTTTCAGCCTGTGCCGATTGTTCTTTCTCATCAGAAACAATATCCTCTGCCATCGCTGTCATTTCATCAAGTAGCTGACGAAAGAACTTACTATCAACCGCTTTTTTAATGATGGATTTGTATTGCTCATCGGTAATTCCTGCAATTTCGGGCAACATGCTTTCCAACAATCCATGCCGTGAACATAGGCGGCGTGTTCGTTTGGCTCGTTCTTCTTTACTGTGCATTTGCCGTTCCATTTTCTGCTTGTTTTTGATTTGAGCGATTTGCTCGTCATAATTTGCAATTTTTTCTAAACGTGTTTTAGCCATGTGTAAATGCTCCTCTCAAATTTTGAAGTTTAGGCGCAAAAAAGCGACTCACAATAATCTGCAAGCCGCTAATGCGCCGTGATGGGTTGGTAATGTGAAAATAGTTATTGTGCCACCGCTAACGCTGTTTCGATTTTCGCCCCCTTTGCTTTTGAGATTTTTTCCTGCTCCTGTTGTTCTAATTGCTCACGCTCCTTTTTCCGCGCTGCATACCGCCGTTGCGCTTCTCGGCAACGCTCCCTTTTCTTACGTGCTGTTTCAGCATCAACAATCTGCTGTGGAGTTAATTCGGGTTCGGGGATTTCAATCCTGCCGATGAAGTTTAGAAAGATGTCAACTCTCTGTGTTCGCTCTCCTGTGGATTTATCGGGCTCGTGAATAACGATTTTATCTATAAACTCCGTAATCATTGCAGGGGTCAATTCGGATAAATCGGTGTATTTGTTCACGATATGGATAAATCGCTCGGTGCGGTCGGTGTCGGCGGCAAAGGAATCAAGTTCAGATTGCAACTTAGATAATGTTTGCTCCATTTCGCTTTGTTCGGTTTCATACTCTTCCGAAAGTGCCGCAAATCTTTTGTCGGATAGCTTACCAACAACATTGTCCTCGTAAATCCGTTTTATTAGCGAATCGAGTTCCTTAATCCGCTTTTGCCCTTGTGAAATTCTTTGCTTATGGGCTTTTGCAGATTCTTCTTGTCGGATGGCGGACTCTTCACGGAGTTGAGCAATAAATTCTTCCTCGTTGGCTTTGACTGCTCCACAAGCCGCTTTGATGGCTTCAAGTGCTGTTAGCTGTACAACCGCCGTTCTGATATAGTGAGATGTGCATTTGTGGTCAAACCTTCTGCCGGTAAGATTATAAGTCGAACACTCGTATATATCTTTACCGTTTCGGTTGACGGTGTAGCCCCTTTTGTCAATATACTGTTTTGGATTTGGCTGTCGGTGGTTGTAAAGTTTCGCGCCACAATCAGCGCAGAATACTAATCCAGTGAGCGGATTTGCTTCGCCGTGACTGTCCTTTCTACGGACAGTTTCACGACAACGCTGTGCGGTTTCCCATGTTTCAGAATCTACAATAGCAGGGTGGGTGTTTTCAAATATTGCCCAATCTTCTCTTGGATTATCTTTCGCACGTTTATCTTTGTAAGACTCCATACTGGTGCGAAAATTTACAGTATGCCCCATGTATTCGGGTTTAGTGATCATCCGTGCAATGCTGCTGCCGCTCCATGCGTATGGTGTGGTTAAATCGTGGCTGTTCCCATAATTCACAATGCCCCTTGTATGATGATAATAGGTAGGGCGTTCAATTTTACTCTCAGCAAATATCCGTGCAATATCGCAAGGACCTTTACCCTCAGTGGTAAGTTGAAAAATGCGCTGTACCACCTCCGCAGATTCGGGGTCGATAATCCATTTAGATTTATCGTTCGGGTCGAGAACATAACCATAAATCGGGTTAAAGGTTAAGCGTTTCCCGCTCATGCCCCTCGCCCTATGACTGGCTTTCACTTTTCGGCTTGCATCACGCAGATACCACTCTGACATGATATTGAGAAATGGGGCAAACTCACTGCTTGATTGGTCTTTGCTGTCGATGTTATTTGCGATTGCAATAAACCTAACGTCTTTTTCTCTAAAGAACACTTCGGTATAGAATCCTGTTTGCAGGTAATCTCTACCTACACGGCTGAGGTCTTTAGAAATTACAAGAGCTACATTGCCATTTTCTATTTCGTCAATCATGGATTTCCATTGAGGTCTTTCAAAATTCCCTCCTGTGTAGCCGTCATCAACAAAATGCTTGATGTTGGTAAATCCATTTTTGGCGGCGTAATCTTCCAACATGGACTTTTGCATTTGGATAGAACCGCTTTCCCCGACTAATTCATCATCTCGGCTAAGTCTGCTGTATAATGCTGTAATTTTTGACTGCTTCATAAATCCTCCGTTCCGGCAGTCAGCTTTGCTTGCGGCACACTTGGCGAAATACTCTTTACATCTCGCAACATCAGCCTGAGTATTTTATCCTCTACGGTTTCTTTGCTCGTTTGGCTGAAATGGATTGACACTTCGTAATTTGTAGAGCCAATCCGTTTCAGAATTTTGTGCGGTTGCGCCTGTCCGGTAACAGGTTTTTCCGCAATGCCTCTTGTGGCAGTCTGCATACGAATCGCTCCTTTTATTGAATTTTGGTTTTGAATAAGTTATGATTGGTTTTGGTTAAAGTAATAATTTCCCTCCTTCTTCGTTGTGGGCTGCCCCGATGAGCGCGGTGGAATGTACATAGCATCAATCATTTGTGCCGCAAATGCTGATACTGCCTACAAAAATAGGGTAGCATCATTACTACCCTTTACACTATACATTCCAGCCCTCCGGGGTTTGCCCTACTTGCACCGCTATATCGGCTACTTGGTCATTCACATAGCCGAATATACTTGCGAAACTTGCCATGATTCCGTCGATGAGAAACTGTCTAATCCAATCGGTGATGCCGTCGAAAAGCCAGCTCATCTAATTGGTGTCCTCCTTATTATCCGAAAAGTCCAGTGAGTTGAGGCACGAGCAAAAGCCCGATAAGTGCCACACCGCCGCCCGCCATCAGTTGTTTCATCCCTTGCGACTTCGCGCCGGGGTTGTCGTTGCCATAGCCTTCAAGAAGATTGATTACTCCCCATACGCCAAGACCGGCACCGAGAGCGATAACCAATGTTTGCAATACTCCTACTGCGCTGTTAAAAAATTCCATGTAAGAATCCTCCTTATAATTTTGATTTTTGGGGTTATGGTACATATAAAAAACAAGGCTCGTGAAAGCCTTGCGCTGGACATGAAAAAACCGCCATCCAGTAAATAAATCTCGTTGCTACCGAATGGCGGTCATGGGTGGATGCCCGATATAGCTGAAAGTGGGGCAATCCGATATTCAGTTGTAATTGGCTTAAATGAGCCGTGATATGCCTGCTGTACTGCCTCGTCTAAAGCTTGTAACTCTTTGGCCCCTCTGAGAATCCGAATGTTTCCACTTCTTCTACATCAATATAAAAGAGTGTGAAAATCGGATTGGCGGGAGAGTTATAGATGGTTTTGATTAGTGGGTTTTCATCAAGGGCGCGGGATTTCAACGCCATATCCTCTGAAAAGACTACTTTGCCATTAACCGAAACCACAGGACTAAAATCGCCGGGTACACAAAAGGACACGTTCGGGTTTGCTTTCAGTTGAGCATAAACGGGTTTCTCGTTATTCGTGCAAAAGTACACCTTTTTTCCGTCTGCAAATAAAAACTGAAATACCCTGGTTTTAACACCTTGTCCATCTTGCGTAGCCAGTACGCCGTTCGGGTTCGCTTTGAAGATACCTGCATAGTCAATCATTTTAAGACCATCCCTTTCTCGGCACCAACGAGGTATGAAACAGGTTTAGTACCGCGTTGGTGCTTTTGTTATCACTTATGCGCTATAATCTAATT
>Ga0209755_10009635_pt1 | contig 10203 bp, 7 predicted proteins | sample TergutCo191P1_FD_187301 | JGI IMG/M metagenome (GOLD analysis project Ga0209755, IMG submission 187301) | Cornitermes sp. P1 segment gut microbial communities from Petit-Saut dam, French Guiana - Co191P1 (SPAdes) (version 2) | ecosystem: Host-associated > Arthropoda: Insects > Digestive system >...
GCTTCCCCTTAGCGGGGAGACAGTAACTCAGACAATGTTGCTAACCGAGAAACATAAATCTATTGAAAAACTCTTTGACGAAAAATTTTGGAAGCCATTTTGGGTGACGCATTGACGAAGTCAGGACAGGGTTGTCGTCAGTTCCGAAATTTGCATATTCAATCATATTCCCGCGTTCATCGTATTTTCCTGCGAATTTATAAACACCGGTGTTATCCAAAATAGGGTTGCCGTCAATCCCGAAATTTGTTTGTTCAATCCAATTTCCACGTTCATCGTATTTATAAGTGTATTTCCAAACACCGTTATTATTTAAAACAGGGTTGCCGTCAATTCCAAAATTTGCCCATTCAATCTCATTGCCGTTTTTATCAAATTTCCTTGTTATTTTCCAAACGCCGCTATTATTCAAAACAGGGTTGCCGTCAATTCCAAAAATTTCATATTCAATCAAATTCCCGTGTTCATCGTATTTTCCATTATATTTCCAAACACCGATATTATTTAAAACAGGGTTGTCTTCAGTTCCATAATTTGCCATTTCAATCAAATTCCCGTGTTCATTGAATTTATAAGTATATTTCCAAACATCTTCATTATTCAAAACAGGGTTGTTATCAATTCCAAAAAATGTTGTTTCAAATGGATTTCCGTTGTTATCTGAAATGTTTAATCTGATTGCCCAGAGTTCATCGTTAAGAATCAGATTTTCTTCTTTGTCAAGGTATTCAGTACGCGAAACATTTCCATGAATGTCATATTCATATTTTTGTTTAATAATACCTGTTTTATTCGGAAAATGCTGTCCGTCATTACCTAAATAATATGAAGTAACAATTCTTCCTAATTCGTCCAAATCATATTCAAAACCCCAAATACCGCTTGCGTCGCTTGCCGGCACAGAATCATCCCCGTTGTGACGTTTAAATTCTTTGCGTACAATATACCCGTCGTCATTTCGAGTTAGTTTAAATCTTTTTATATCGGCTTTTTCATATCCAAATCCGATAAATAAATTTTGCATTGATGTAAAAGAAGAAGCTAATGCCGCGGCTGTTTGTCCTTCCAAATCCTGTTTTATATCAATTCTGTCACTATTTTTTCCGCCCCAATAATATGTGACAATTGTTTTGTTTTTTGAGTTTTTTAATACTGTAACACTTATGCGATTGCCAGTAAAAAATAATTCCTGTATCGCGGAGCGGTCAGCGTGTTCCGGCTTAACATGCTCAACCGGAAACCCCGCTGAATTGGCATACACAACCCTCCGTAATTTCCCGCGCGATGTTTCAAACCTGTAATAGTTCAATCGTTTTTTTATCTGCGCCCCGCTGAGTTTTATCACACCTTCGGGAATCCCCCATCTGTCAACATAGTCGGCGTAGTATTCTTTTTTAACGCGGAGAAAATCAAATAAAAAGCCGCCGCCTGCAAGAAATAGTAACCCAATCGCCGCGGCTATTATCCTTTGTTTTCTCTGCGCCCTTAAAAAACGGTTCCACAAATTGTCAAACCGCAGATCGAGCAGCTTAGCGCACACTTTTATAAACGCCTGTTCTTTTCCAATCTCGTTGATATTTATTCCCAGCGCTTCAGGAATTTTTTCTTTGATAATGGGATGGAAACATTCTCTTTCATCATTGCTGTTCGGCTCCCCGTCAATGATAAATAGTATTATTGAATCGGCGCGCCCCATTTCTACAAATGACGAAATTTCTTTGCCGACCCATTCGGATTTTGCCGACTGCTGCGAGCAGATGACGATTAAATAACGGGATCTTTCCAGTTCGCTGACTAAATTGTCCGTTAGCGCCCCCGCGCCCAAATCGGTTTTGTCCCTGAAAACAGGGCGGATCTGTTTGGGCAGGCGGGGGATTTCTTTACGGATTGCAGACGGCAGTCTGTACTTTTCAAGTCTGTTTTGAAGCCACATCGCCCATTTTTCGTCCTCGCGTTTGTAGCTGATGAATGCGTAGTATTCAAAGTTAGTTTCCATAAGCGTATTATATCATGTTTTTTAATAATAGAATATAATTTACTATTATGATAATAGGTATTGATATCGGCAGCACAACGACAAAAGCGGTTTCTATCGAAGACGGAAAAGTAACCAGAATGATCAAAACAAAAGCGCTTGACGCTGTAACATCGGCGACAGGAGCGCTTGGAAAAATGGTATGCGAATACGGGATTGAAATTACTTCCATAGAAAAAATTGTGATAACAGGCGCAGGCGCGTCAAAAATTAAAAACGATATTTTCGGCATTCCTACGCGCAGAGTCAATGAGATAGACGCGATTGCCATCGGCGGCATGTATCTTTGCGGGATGAGAAATATTATTATTACAAATATCGGAACAGGAACGGTAATAATCGAAGCGGGAGACAATGGAATTTCCCATTTCGGCGGCTCCGGCGTGGGAGGCGGAACAATTTTCGGACTTGCCAAAAAACTCCTTCCCACAGTCGAAATCAATGATATTATGGATCTCGCGAAAACAGGAAAAATCAGCAATGTAGATTTATTGTTAGGTGACATTTCGGATACGGAGTTAAGCTTTTTAAAAGGAGAAACGACAGCTTCCAATTTCGGAAAGATGCTTGATACCGCCTCTGTGAATGATACCGCGCTCGCGATTATTAACATGGTATATCAGGTAATCGGAGTGCTTTCCGTGTTCGCGGCAAAAGCACGCGGCCTGGCAAGGGTAATTATTACAGGCAGAGGCAGCAACAATGTATTGGGACAGAAAGTTCTCGCTGACATTTCAGAGATGTACGGAATTGAATTTATTTATCCCGAATCGGCGGAATACACAACAGCGATCGGCGCGGGGTTATCAATTACTTATCGGGATTGAGATATAGAAAATAATTCCTTTGCCGTCTTCGGAGTGGAGTTTTACGGTGCCGTTGATCTCTTTTATGCGATCGCGCACAAGGTTTAAGCCGATACCGCGTCCGGCGTGCAATCCTTCCGTTTCCGCCGTGCTGAAGCCGGGCATGAAAATTATTTTTAAAAGAGCGTCCCTGTTGTTTTCATCTTCTTTTTTGATCATGTTTTTGCTTATCGCTCTTTCGGCAATCTTTTTATAGTCAAGTCCGTTTCCGTCATCGTAATATTTAATTTGAATACTTTTTTTATCGTCTGATATCTTTATTATCAGTTTTATAATGCCGGTTTCTTTTTTTCCTTTTGCTTTTCTTACTTCCGGCATCTCAATTCCGTGTACCGCTGAATTGCGGATTAGCTGCATAAGTATTTCTTTCATTACGCGGCGCGGGCCTTTTTCTATCGCTTCTATGTCAATGTCACTCGCGACAAGTTTAATTAATTTTTCCTCATCTTCAGCGGCTCTGTTTGCCGTTTTTGTCAGTGAATCAATTAATATTTTAATGTTTTGCGTTTTGTCGCCGGAACCGCGGGAATAAGCTTCTATTTTATTGATAATGTCTCTGAAAGATTCTCTTTCATTGGATAATTTATCAATCTCCATCGTTAGATCAAGCAGGTCAGCAAAAGGAATTTCTCCTGTCTTTTCGCGTAACTTTTTAATTTTTGATTCCAGAGAATGTACTTTATTCCCAAATACATTCAATCCTAAAATTACAGCGTTTGATTTGATGGCATGAATCGATTGATAAATTTTTACAAGCGCGTCATGAACTGACAATGACTCGTCTTTATGGACAATATCAATAGTTTGGAATTCATGTTCCATATCGCCCATGAAGTCATTGAACACATCCGGCTGAACCTGAATTAATTCAAATACAGCCTGCGTTTCTTCCTGCCTTCTTGTTTCTTCTTCAGCCAGCCTTATCTGCAGCTCTACTCTGGTTGTTATATCGTAAACAGTTACAAGTATAAAAATTTCATTTCTTCCGCGTTCAACCGTTGCGAAGGCGCATTGAAATACTTTTCTCTCTCCCGTCCTTTTATGCCTGTAATGTAATTCATTAAGCGGATTAATTTCTTCCAGCATTTCCTGATCATAAGTGCGCTCCAAAAGCATTTTAAAATAATCTTTAATCGCTGTCATTTCGGGCGCTGAAACAGAATCCGCGAATAAATCCGTAAATACTTTTCCGGCAAGATTTGATTCTATAAACATTGATTCAAGGTATCGTGAATAATGATCCTGTATTACAAAATTTTTATCAATAAAGAAAAGGCCGATTTGCATACTGTCTTTCATGACAGCTATTTCATCGCGTTCGGCAAGATGAGTCATGTCATACATATTGATGAGAGTTCCGCCGCCCGCGCCGGCCAGAATATGCGATGCCGCTTTAAAGTAGCGTTTTTGCCCGTTTAATGAGAATTCCCAGTCAGCAGAATAACCGTCTTTCTCTTTTAAAAGTTTTCCGGCGTAAATTTTCAGGGTTCTTCCGGGGAAAAGATCTAAAATCGGCCGGCCTTGAACCATTATCGGATCCGCGACATTACCCAGGTTGGCGAGAGTCTTGCTCGCGTAAATAATTTCGTTACGCTCGTCTATCATTGCGACATAATTTTCTGTCGAATAAAGAAGATCCATAAATGACTGTTGATGTTCCAGCGCTCTGTTTAAGAATGTCGTTGCCGCTCTTGTAAGTATCAGAATAATGATACTCGCGAAAAGACTGATAACCCAGTTGATTATCACAATCAGCAGCGGAGTATTCTGACCGCCTACGGCAATGCCGAAAAGGAGCATGACGCCGATAAACGCGTTTTGAAACACAATAAATGTCAATGTTTTGGTAAAATGAGAATAAATACAGCTAATCGCGCAGATTGAAAGACATATAAGCAAATAATGATTCATCTGCCATTCGCATAAAAACATTAATACCGTATAGTAAATTAAAATAACAAACGGTACGTTAAACGCCAATTTATAGTTATTATGCGCCGTTCTGAAAAACGAAATAAGGATTATCAGGGTTATAAACAAAAAGAGATAGGCGTAATTAAGATTTGCCGTAATGTCTGAAATCATGGTTTCTATAATAAAAGCGGCGCTTAAAAATAAAACCATTACAAGAGAAGCGGTATTGCCGATTTTAATAGATCTTAAATTGCCTGATTTTTGTACAGCCATTAATTTTACCTTCCTTACAGGGCGGCTGATATCGACGCTAACGGATATAAAAAACCATCCGGCGCCACTATTTGAACCGCATTATGCACTATACTTAAATTAACGCTCGTGTCCTCAATGTATTCATTGTCCATTTGAATCCACATCGAGCTTTTGGATTGTACGGATAAGGTTTTTCCCTGAACAATTACGCAGTTTTTCGTGCGCTTGCCGTTTGAATACTTTCTTATTGATGAAAGCGTAGTAAGCGGCATTGCCGATTTTATCAGCGCAATATCCAATAATCCGTCATTCGGCGTAGCGTCCGATACTCCCGTTTTCTTTCCCGTATGATACGGGATGTTCGCCGCGTGAATCAGGCTGTAACTCCCCGAGTAATCAACATCATCTATTGTGATTTGATATTGCCTGGCGGCAAGCTGTCTGTCAAATGAAGTAAGCAGATAATTAATAAAAGTTGTTATCTTTGAAAATAATATAAAACTGCTTTTGTTAAAATTTGATTTTAGATCTTTTATTCTTTTGGAAACCAATGAATTCATTCCGATGAAGCAGGAATTAAGCGCGTAATTAACGCCCCACCTTATCGCGTCCGTGGAAAGCGTATTTGAATTAACAAGAGCCGGTATATCTTTGAAGATTTCAATTTTATCATCGTTCTTATCCGTTTGAAAAATTTTTAAAAAGTTATTGATCTCCCCGTAAGGGACTATCGCAAGTTCCATATTCGGAAAATGGGCAACGCCGTTTAAGCAGTCGAAAAGAATTTCTTCTCCTCCGATTGCGTAGACTCTTACAATGTCGCCCGGTCTCGCTTTTTCAACTTCGTCCTGAATCAACACAATCGCGTTTCTTCTGTAACGTGAAAATTGTATCGAAAAATCAGGTTTTTCCTGCTTTCTGAAAAATTGCCCGATGTTGTCAAGGATATTATCCATTTTCCATTGCTGGTTGTAAAACGCTTTAGGGTCGAACACGAAAACATGTTTCATTATCTCTCCTGTTATTTGCCGTTTTCAAGTTCAATGGCTACCATCAGGTGAAATATATCATTATCAAACGCTTTATGCGGAATACACAGAATACGCGTCTGCTTGCTTGGCCACGCGATGGAGTGTTCTTTTCCTTTAATAATTGTTGGAATGGAAATAACAATTCTGTCTCCGTTGGGCACTCTGGGTTTTATATTGCCCGCGATGATGTTGTTGATTTCGCCGATAGCGTCAACCACATCCGCGTCAATTTCATTATGCCCTTCGCCCGCGAGCAGATCCGTCAGCTTAATCGCCAATTCCGTTTTCATTGATACGATTACGGCTCCTTTTACTACTCCCGACAAACCGATTACAGCCGAAATATCCCACTCAAATGTTTGTTCCGGATCCAGAAAATGCGGATGCCTCGGTGAGATATCAATACCGACAAACTCTTTAAAAGTATTGACTGTAACTTCAACAAATGGTTCTACATAATTTTGCAGCTCTACTGTCATTTTTTCACATCCTGAATAAGCGTAGTTTTGCCAATTTCTGCTTGAAAAGATCAAGTTTGATAGGCTTTGTAATATAATCAGTGGCGCCGTGTTTTAACGCTTCTATAACATTAAACTTGGCAGCCTCACTGGTTACCATTATTATTGGTAAATCTTTATATTGGTCCATTGCTCTGATCTGTTTTAAAAAATCTATACCGGACAATCTTGGCATATTCCAGTCGAGAAGGATTAGATCGACGACTTGAGTTTCCAGTAAAGCTAAAGCCTCTTCGCCGTCCTTCGCTTCAATAAAGTTGCACGTGGCTTCTACTCCTGTAAAAACTCCTCTTACAGTATTTCTCATTATTCTGGAGTCATCTACAATCATGATTGTTACACCGGCAGGCATATTTCCTCCTTCATTACAGTATATTTACATAATAATGCATTAATCCTGAAAAGAAAAGAAAATTGTTAACTTTTTATGTTTTTTCCTTTTTTTCAAGCTTCCATGACACAGTCCAGTTCCATTTTTCGGGAAAATCAGGCGAAGCTGCTTTTAAAGTAATCCTGCATTGCCTGAAACGTACGGCAGCGCTTATCATAAAATCCCATTTTTCATCTTTTTCCGGAAAAAATGACAGTCCAACCTTCGATTTTAATTGAATATTTAACGGCGACCAATAAAGTTCGCAATGAATCGACGCTGATTTCCAATCCCATGGGTTATTTTTATCTCCTACAAAGATTGGGTATATAAAAGGGATGTCTTCTGACGATGTTTCTCCTTTAAAAGCTCCGGATAGCGTTATTCCAAGAGGACTGATTTTCGGAGGATTAATGTTGAAAGCGAATGAACCGGAAAAACTGTCATTAATTTTAAGCTGATTTTCCGCGTTTCGATCCGCTGAGAAAGAGATTCTGGTCAATCTTACCGGAAATTTTAGGTTTGCCGCGTTTGACGGAAATCTGTAATAGAAACCTGCCGAGCCGCGGTTGAATTGATCTTCAATGCCGGAACTTCGCAGTATCGTATTAATTCTCAAAAGTGAATTTGACTTGCCTTTCCACTCGATTTTAGCCGCGGATCTGAAGCCCGCGTCAACAGAAGAGCCGTCTCTGCCTGTAAAACGATCTCCCGCGCCGTCCACAGCCAATGAAAAAGACAGCGGCCTTGACTTGCCTGAAGAATTAATCGGCGGCGTCAAAGTGATTCCGAAATTGCAATAAATATCATTCCCCCACGCGAAGGTTTCAGAAAAGGCGAAATCAGAGCTTGCCGAAATCAATTGATTTGAATAAAGAACCCCCGCCGAGAATAAATGGAATTCCCGCTGGGGAAGCGGCGGCGGATCCGAAAACCATGATTTACCGTTTTTTTGCGGGAGAGTTTTTCCCGTGTAAAAAGTTTCAAGCGTCAAGTTTGATGTTTTAGAGAATGATAAATCCGCGCCCCCTGAAAAAGCAGGCGTAAAATTTTCAGCCTCTGTCTGCGCCGAAATAAACCCTCTTAATTTAATATTCGGAACAATTTCCAGATAAGGACTTGAAAGGTACAGGTATATCTCGTCCTTTTTTGTGCTTGATACCGCCGTTTTTAAATCAGCCATCAGAGGTTTGTGAATTTCCGCGTAGGGCGGCGATCGAATCCAGGGATTTCGGGTTCTCGCAGAGAGCCCCCACTCATCAAGCACCCCGAAAAGCAGCCTTGAGCCCGTTCCCTTATGGTACAAACCGCCGTTAAAATTCGTAATACCCTTGACCGGATCCCCCCAGGGAGGATCGATCCCAAAATCCAGCGGATGTTTGTCAAGAATCTGGCTTCTCAGAGTGAACCAGGGGAGCAAATGCAGCCTGATATCCCCCCTGTTTTGAAGAGTCCCTGCCAATTCCGGAGCTTCCCGCAAAGCAGGGTCCGAAGAGAAGGTGTTCTCTTCCCATGAGCCGCTCCAGAGCAGCCCCCAGTTGAATTGAGGCAAAGCCTCAGCCGTGCCGCACATTAGAATGGCAAGCAGAAATAAAAAGTTTTTCATATCTATATATGGTTCAGACTCGCCGTTTTGCTTGACCGAAAATGAAAAAAAATGAAAAATTTTTGCTATTTTTAAAACCTGGAAAATCCCGAAAAAGCCTCAAATAGTAGTTGATTTATTTGATTTTTCCTGTTAATTTATACTTATGACAGATACAATAGAAAGAAAGAAAACCTACCATAAACGCCTGAAAGGCGGATTATGCCCCCGATGCGGCGGAAAGGTAAAAAAATCCAGCCCATATAAAAACTGCGACACCTGCAGAGAATTTTTCAGAAACTACCAGAGAGAAAATACCGAAACCGTTAACGATATTCGCAGGGAACGTTACGCGCAAAGAAAAAAGAACGGCCTCTGCCCCCGCTGCGGCGTTTTTGTCGGAAAAAAAGCAAAAAACTTTATTTGCCCAAAATGCCTGAAGAAGCAGTACAAGAATGAAAGCAGTTTGAATAAGCGGAAAAAGAAGAAGTAATTTTTACGCGGGTACGAAAGTTGTGCATGTAGACGAAAAGTTCCTCGATTTCGCATAACACGTATTAGATACGATCGGCTTCGAAATATCCAATTTAATGCGAAGAAATTTATAAAATAGAAACCATATAATAGCTCAGGTAGGATGTGCAGGGAACGAAAGAATAGATCACACGGAGGTACGGGGACACAGAGTTGTTGTTTGAGATTTTCTTTTTCCCGGGAAATCAGGGTTAAGATACGATGCAGAGTTCAAAATGGTGCCAGGCACCTGATCCAAATGTGACTATCATCACTTTTTTCAATTTTTTTTCATTTTCGGTCAAGCAAAACAGCGAGTCCGCACCATATATAAGCTGGAGGTTTACAATGAACGTAAACAAAAACTTTAAGGACAGCGTTTTCATTGCGTTGTTCAAAGAGCCAGCCTTACTCAGGGAGCTCTATTGCGCGCTCAGAGGGATTACCCTGCCCCCGGACGCGCCGGTTTCCATTAACACGCTTGAAAATGTGGTGTATATGGATTTATATAACGACATCTCTTTCGAAATTGCCGGAAAGCTGGTTGTGTTGATAGAACATCAAAGCACTATCAACCCTAACATGCCATTACGTTTTTTGCTGTACATCGTCAAAGTTTTCGAAAAAATGATCAAACGAAGGAACCTTTATTCACAAAGGACGCATTCGATACCATGGCCGGAATTCTACGTGTTGTACAACGGCCAAAAACCTTACCCTGAACAGGAGACATTGCGGTTATCCGATCTCTTCAAAAAGCCCCTTGATCTCGGGCTGCCGGAAAATATCAATCCATTTCTGGAACTTGAAGTTAAAGTGATAAACATCAACGAAGGAAAAAATGGGGCAATTGTAAGCCGTTGTAAAAAGCTGTCTGAATACAGCACGTTTGTCGCTAAAGTCAATGCTTCTTTTGACGGATTTGAGGACAGAGACGAAGCGTTCAGCGAAGCTTTGAAATATTGCCAAAAACATGGTATATTGAAAGAGTTCCTTGAAATTCATGGCTCGGAGGTATTAAATATGCTGTTAGAAGGATGGACCAGAGAAGCAGTAATGGAAGTCTGGCGCGAAGATGCCCGCGAAGATGGTCTTGAGCAAGGACTTGAAGAAGGC
>Ga0209755_10009636_pt1 | contig 10203 bp, 6 predicted proteins | sample TergutCo191P1_FD_187301 | JGI IMG/M metagenome (GOLD analysis project Ga0209755, IMG submission 187301) | Cornitermes sp. P1 segment gut microbial communities from Petit-Saut dam, French Guiana - Co191P1 (SPAdes) (version 2) | ecosystem: Host-associated > Arthropoda: Insects > Digestive system >...
TCTTTAGTTTTATTTTAATGGGTGGGGGCAAGTTGGTAACACATCACATTTGACTAGTATCAAATAAGTTCTCTTTCTTTTTAAATCATATCTTATATTGGAAATGCTATGCAGTATGAACACACACACACATACAAATATGATAAGATTGCATGATTATTTGCATCGAAAATTTTTACAGTCCAACATTCCTAACAGTAACAAGCATGGCTGTTTTTATCATTTCCTTCTAAACCATTAACCTGAGTTTTTTTTCCACAGAATGCACATCACACTGACAGCCAACAGATGCCCAACTTCTTCAGAAACAATATGTCAAATACAAAGAAATTATGACATGTACAAGAGTAAATTAGTTTTCACATTACTACTCTGTAAGTGGAATGTATCTGAAATTAATTTACGTATCACAGCAAACAGCAACTCTTCCTACATTCTGGTAGGCAGGAAGTAATTCATCATGATGCATCATGCACTGACTTGAGACTAATACTGTTCAATGTCTGATTGTCAGTAAAGAATGTTGGTGCAAGTGCTGATATATCATTACTGTGCACAGGAAATCTAATTTCCTTTGTTATACTGAATACATGGAAAATGGGTAATCCAGTTTCATCACACATAATGCAACATGAGATCTAAATAAAGAGTAAAATAAAATATGTTAATGTGCAATACACATATGAAGTGGGCTATATTATACATGTATACACCTTCTGCTTTTCTTTGTGATGACTGTCACTCGTACACAAATCTACACAAGTTCATGTGACATTTGGTACATGTAATTTACAATTTCACATGCAGTTTCCAAATTATAAAGAAGATATGAATTTACAAAGCTGATGAAGTTCCAAATACGTTGTACTTGTCAAGCATTTGCATAATGTACTCAGTTTGTGAAAGAGTTTTTCATCTTCACAGACTGAACATAGTAATTCTTCTAGTTGTACCATGCTAAGATGAAACTACAGAACCAGTTAGAACAATTCAGCAATGAAAATCTAAAAGAATTCCTATTTGTGTGCTTCTCAGAGTCACTGACAACACATTAAGCTAACTTACACAGCTCCTGCAGATTTTCTTACTGCTTATGCCCCATAAGTTATGTTTAATGTTGTGCATACAAAAATGAAATGGCAAAAGAAACTTGGAAGTATATTTCAATGACTGCTCCTCATACTCTGTGGTCAAAGTTGAAACATAACGGCTTCAAAATTATGAAAATTTTAACAAATGCTGAATAAGGTTTGTAGTTTGTAAGCTTAAGGATGCATTCGCAGAATACAACCAACAAGATGCAACGTTTCACAATTTAAGTATTTCTGTTACATGCTCTACGTGTTTCAGACGGTTTTTCCGTCCATCATCACGAGCTCAAAACTGCACATACAGTGTCAGGTATTTGTCAGACCAATACCTGACGCTGTATGTGGTTTTGAGCTCCTGATGATGGATGGAAAAACTGTCTGAAACACGTAGAGGGTCTTACAGATATAAATAAACTGTGAAACGTTGCATCTTGTTGGTTGTATTCTCTGAATATATCAGCAATGGATGGACCTATGAATGTTAAACTTAAGGATGCAATTTTGGGGTATTTATTTATAACATGCATGTTCCACAAGAATCATTTAGTTGACTTCATATATCATTAATAGAACAAATTCTGCATTTCAAGTTGATATAAGTATTACTAATATTCTATAATAAAGACTAAGCAAGCTGATGTAAGTGGAATTACTTGTAACTTGAATTCTGGAGGTGTCTGGTTTGAGTATCAGATGGAGCACTGACAATCCTGAAAAGACTTTTGTGGTTTTCCTCATGCCTAGGATAGATCCTTCTATTAGGCTACAACTATTTCCTTCCATACCCTTGAAAATTCATTGCACACCCAGCCATCTGATATCAAAGTTTCCGACAGCATAACTGAATAAACAATGAACTCAAACATATGAGAAAAGAGTAAACGGGAATCTGAAACGAATATCACAGTATGCTTTTATTTGGTTCTTTGTCTGACCAGACTATCACAATACCTTCAAAGTGCTGTAGATGTGGGATTTTAAGGAATGGAGTAACACAAATACACATACGTGATATATTTTTTGGAATAAAAAAAAATGGTCCTAACAATGAAATTTAGTTGTTGATTATGGAAATATATTTTTCATACATTAAAGTATCAAACTGTGCCTACTAATCAGTTCCCAACTGTCATAAATGAAACAAGAAAAGTAATAGAACATGAAAGAATAACTGAAAGCAAAGAACGGGGGGGGGGGGGGGGGGAGGGAAAAGACAAAGTTTTTTTTTATCTTTATGATTCACTAATTACTTTTGACAAACATCTCAATCACACCAGGGTAGCTCAGTCACAGCAGTAACTGGTTATGGGCTAGGACAGTCACTATAATGACTAGATACAAACTGGAAGAGTACAGTTCAATTCTCAGCAGTGAAAAATATTTTTCTTTTTGTCAACACATCCAATTCAGCTCTGAGACCAACACACTTGCCTACCCAATGGGTACTTGGGACTTTCTCCTACAGTTGAAGTGGCCAGGACATGATGCTAATCAGGCACATGAAGTTGGGGGACGTGCACAACTCTACCCCCACTCCCCCTGTATGTCCTGAGGGCACAATGCTTAACACAAATAACTTCTATCCTGCAGCTACTATGGACAGAGGAGTATTTACTCTTATGTAACAATATATATAAGGCTATTGAAGAATAATTCTATCCCTAGTGCACAAGACATATGGGTATCTCTGTGATACACATAAAATAATTTTTGCAAGGGATACATTTTATTTACCACAGAAGTTTCAACCAAGTTTAGGGAGTCCTCCGTTCTCTCCCTCTTTTATTCGATTTACAATTTTTTACTCCATCTGATTTGGGTTTTATTGCAAACTTTGCAATTACAAACCTAACAGCCTGCCTTAAAGAGTCTGCGTTTGCTTGATTCCTACTTTATTTTACAGAAAAGTGTCATAATCAAAATTAAATACTCATTGACAATAATTTTTTGAACTCTGAAAGAGTCAAAACTAATGAGCAACAGATGCGTAGCAGCTTCAATGTCTTACACATTAATTTTGATATAAAATATTTCTAATATATAGTTAAAATGCAACACTTTGGAAACAATATTGCATGAGCATGATATTCCATTTACCATTGCTTAGTGCATGATAGACATATCTATTATAGTTCTTCATTACTATCCTGTCTTTGTATAGCAATAATGGTGAAACATTTATACATCTCAAATTACTTATTTCAGAAATAAAAACAAACACATTACAGAGACTCTCTTATATGTTTCGCAATGAGAACAGAACTTTAAATGAAAATTGCCAGTTATTAAATATAGTAGTAATGTGACTTGAAACTGTGATGATGTATTAAAGGATGGTTAGGGCATATGTTGTTCCAGTCAGTGATTAACCATGTTTATAAGTATCTGACACATATAGATTCTTGTCAGCCTTGATTTCGCTTTTGTAGATGTTAGCCATTACTGGAAAATATGTTGGATGCAATTCTTGTACTATGAAAAAAAAATAAAATAACACTGAAATAGAACAATGTCTATGCGGTAGTTTCCACATTATAGACTTACACTAATTTGATAAAAGGAAATTATTTAGAAATGGTTTAAAACAATAAACATTTTTACTGTGAAATGCAGAACTTAGTGGATTCTGGTATACATTCACTGTCAAATAGATACTTAGTTAAAAAGAAGCTTTGATCATATGCTGTTAATTGTGTTTGTAATAGTTGGCAATTATTTTTTTTTTCACAGTACAAAGAGTGACTTGCATTATCCAGCCATTTTACAGCAAGGTGATGCCCCCAAACCTTACCTTGTATGTGCTTAAATTATGATATTTCTTGAAACATTTCAGCTTTATGTTATTTTCCTTAGCTTTAAAACATCAAGGCTATTAATAAGCAGCTCTTGAAACCATGTTAGAGGACAAACAAATTCTTATTCCTCTATTTCTTTCGAAAAGGAGACAAGTATCATATATTTTTGCTTCTGTTTCAAACAAAATATTGCAATAATTATTTTCACAGTCATACTCATACATAATACATACATACATACACACACACACATACACACACACAAAAACACACACACACACACACATGCACTGTTATACAGTGATATGCCAAACCTTCAGTAACAAACTTAAAAACCCATAAATATAATATATAAGTAGTAATACTTAGTAATAATTACATTAATCATTATAGGAAATTCATCAAAATCCTTATCTTTTCGCAAAAAGGATCTCTTTCTTTGTAAATTCTTGTTTCTTATATATCAAACTTTGCTTTAGTTAACAATTACTTGCTAAAATTTAAGAATGTCACTTGATAAGGGGCACAGATCATGATATGTTTAGAAAGTGGTGTTTTTAACCTATGATCTAAAGCAGGTTAATTAGAGAAGGCGAGAGTGGCTAGTTTTTTCTTTTTTTTATATAGTTTTCCCATTGATATTATCACATTATACCTGCTTTCACTACCATTTCAAATATCTTTGAAAACACATCAAGGGCTTTAACAACATTCTACAGTTTTGGGGCTCAAAGACTTGCAGAATCTAGTCAATCAACCAATTTACAAACAATCTCCTAGCAGGCACTCAAACCAGTTACTTTGTAAACCACACTACTCTACAAATTATTTAAAATGAATATTAAGTCTATGTAATCAGTATGGGTGGGTATTAAAGTATGTGAGAAAAATTCTTCATATCTTGTGTAATTTATCTAAAAAAATAAAAACACTGGATAGAACAAAAAGTGTCAGAAATATAGGGTATCATATAATAATAGAGAACAGTATGATTTTGACCATCTGTGATATGAAGTTTCAGTCATTCATTATCTGAAACAGGAAGCAATGTACTGTAACTAGATGTTTGCAACACATAGAATACACCATGTAATGGAATCAGACCAAACACACATAGACACACATACATGCATGCATACACATATATACTACATATACAATGTTGCCTGGAGAAGCTCGAGCAGAATAAGGCAGTACTTTAAACATTCTTCAGTTATAGCCCTGATTGATTGATACCCTTCTATCATAAATGCTTAGATGATAATATACACTTGTCACACAACACACACATGCTATCAACCATACACAGCATGATGTGTTAAGTACCCTGGCTAAAGAGGCAATGCATACTAACTTGTACTAACACATTTAAAAAAAATTACAACATATTTTTAAGTCATAATACTGTTCTGCAGTCTATTTAAAAATTGCCCCCAGGAAAACATTACTAAAATAATACCATTAACTAATATACTTCATATTTATAATAAACACAGTTTTCAGTTATGAATTAAAAACCTGCAGAGACAATGAACAAAAGAGTCTTGTTATCACTTTTCTCTCCACCTTTGAGCCCCATTTAAACTGCAATCTCTCACACATTAAGTGCTACGAGCATTTATCTTATAAGAGTACAGTTCTGTTGCAGTATTCAAACAAACAAATGCACAAGAACAAACAATGACATTCAAAAGGTTCGGATTGCATAACAGGTAATTTTTATAAGCTGATATGTTTATTTCTGCTGATTTGCCCCCGCCCTCCCCTGTAGCATTGAGCTGCGTTTTGTCTTCAGTAGAGACAAACAATGGACGGAAAGTTTCCAGAATTGATCTGTTGCATTGTGCAGGAAATTAAAAATCATCCTTATTAATAATTAATTTTCTGGAGGGAAGAGTAGATGGCCAACTTTTAAAACATATGCTTTTTGATTGTGGATTTGTTTACTAAGACAATAGTAAATACTGATGTCCTGGGTAAATAAGCACTTATTTATTTTGTGTTTCAAGCAGCAACAATGTGGGCATTTAATTCAACAAGCATCTGAAATTTGTTACTCAATGAGAACTCATGTTTTAAATATTCATGAGACCAATCACTACAGCAATGTTATCATTTTATTTGATGCAATTTTGTTAGAACCACATGATAAAATGTAACTGGGTCTGCACAATGCAATCAGATCTGATAAATCTGCATACAAAATGGACCTGTAAGAGGAGGCTTCAGAGTGGAACATGTACTGGTATATAACTTTTTAACTATTTGCACTTTAAAGGTTAAATTTCTAAGGTAATTTCTAATAGATAACTCTTCTAAAGTTACTGAAATATGCAAAGCAAACGCTACATAATTTTTATTCACAAATGTCCCAGTACACTCCCTGAATCTGTACCTCCACTCCAATGGCCCAATATCTTATATCACATCAATCTTACATGTAAAGCAACTACTAATAAGATTCTAGAAATCTTTTTTACTTTTATTATAAGAATCTACGAGTTATTAACAAACAGAAATTACATTCCCATCCACAGTGCATTTCAGCACCGCCTTTTCCTCCTCTTCTTTGTATGCTAGTAAGGTGCTTGCACCCCTTATTGCCTTCTTGTTGCCTTACATTCCAGTGTTCCTTTAGATTGTCCGTAACACCTGAAGCTTTCAGTCTCTGCTTTGGTTCATACACAATGTATACAGCTGGTACAACTGTAGTGTTGGGTGCAACCTCAGTTGTTAATATCTGACCACCTAAGAAGTATTCTTTCAAACCTCAGATAAAAAGCAAGCCTAATAATAAAATGTATCATGATTTCTGGCCTCCATTTGTTGGAAATATCCAGTAGGCTAAACTGCTGACACAAAATGACTAAAATCTAAAGACAGGTGGTCACTTTAGTCACAGGGATTACAATGTTATTACACTTATTGAAAGTAATTATACAATATATACAAATTATTACTCTACCATATAAAGTATGCATCACATTGTACCCCAGAAAATTTGGCAAACTGCCTAAAACTAATGCTCACAAGATATTGATTCCAACTACAAATACAAGTTGATAGGAGGAGGTGAGAGAAAGCACTGGTTTTGATATGGTTCATATGATATGCCTGGATAGATCGTTTTGGCATCCTGCGTCTGCCCTCCTGCTCCCATATTGCCGCCCTTGAGGGATGACACAGCATGGGCAGGACCCGTATTCTGATCTTGTTTTCACTATATGTTTATAAATAACAAAATCTCTTCTCCTCCTATCAGTTTGGATATAGCATAAGAATTTATTGCTATTAATAATAAATATGTTAGGAGAGACAAATCAAAAGTAAACTTTCCTATTCAAATAAATCAATACAGAGTCACCTCTCTTAATGCTGATAATAATACTACCTAATGGTTGTAACTACAACAAGAACCTCTAACTGCACACCAGAACATACAGTAAACTACTGTACAATATTACTTTGGTTTTCATTTCCGAGAGTCAAGATTATTTAGACTAAACAGGCATCATCATCGTCATCACCACCACCATAATAGTCATCATCGTCATTATCATATGTAAAATTAGTACAGTACATTTACATCTAATTATCTAAAACATAGCATAAAGGGCACCTTTGGTTTCAAGCCTCTGCAATGTTCTGTTTATTATTAGCATAACCTCTAACAATATGCTGCCATACTGTACCATGGCTTTCAGGGCTATTATTATTATTATTATAGTGTTTCATATTCCCCAAATTTTATGAAGAATTCTGAATACTCCTTTCTTAAAGGAACTCTATGTAACACATTGTTTCAGTTTGTGTTTCTCTAAGCTCAACTGAAACTGTAATTCCAGTGTGTTGATTCCATGATCTTTCATTACAGAACAATTTAATATCCTAAATAAAAATTAAATCATGACGGCATAAATTCACAGACGTTAGCTATTTGAGAATGTTTATTTAGCAATATGTTGACCTTCCTTGCTGCTAATTCAATTCAATTACATTCAACTGAATAATATTAATAATAATAATAATAATAATAATAATTTATTATATAGTATAATGAATTAAATTTTCACACTGACAGACCAGTCTGTAGTATGAAAGCAAATAACAAAGAAATACAAAAATAATGCATAATTTCACCGAATTGATTTACTGCCATTGCTATTAGTGATGTTCCCTTTGTTGTATGGGTCTCAGCAACTATGTTGGCAAGGCAATTCCAACTAGTATCAGGTGCCTAGGTCAGGTGCTAAGTTGTAGGTAAGGATAATTAAGATTGTCCATTTTCTTCTCCCTTGGGTCCCTACAACAAAATAATAAAAAGTATAAGTTTCATTTACATTATGTAAACTTACAGTTTAGCTATAACAATCACATGAGAATGTGTGAAAATACTTCAACATTTTACTAAAATATATGTTAACACATTTCTTAAGGATTCAACAGCAAGGCTCTGAAGTCCACTTAGGCTGGTCATATTACAATTACAGGCATCCAAATTTCTGTTACCAGCTAGAGGTAAATAGTTACCTCCAAGCCAAAGAAATGGGGCCTCCAGTACACACAAGACTGATTTTCATTTACATAACATCATTCCACCAATCAGCCACAGATGGCACTGAACATGGAACAAGTCCTTAATACTAGGCAAGATTAAAAATCAATAGTCAGTTGATAACAAGCATTTATGTACTGCAGAAAGGTCTTGTTTTACGCTAGTGTTACGTTCCTGAAAAACATTGTGCAAATTGAACACAAAATTCCCATTTAAGATGGTGTACTTCCTCGGGATTAGGGGATTGACAACCTTGTCTCATATAGTGTATGACTATACCACTAGTGGACCTAGGGGACCGTGAAGTGTATAAATACCGTATATACAAAAATATACATTTCTATGCAGTACACATACACTTCCATACAACATATTTATTTATTTCTAATGCAATAAAAATGTAAGACTCACATCCATAGTTTTTGGTATGGGCCATTCCCATAGGACTGTGGTAGTTTTGCTACACAAACACTCTTAACACTTTAGTTTCTGACTTAGCACTTTCTGCAATTCTGTCAGACTTATCACAAAATGTACGTACGATACTACGAATGAATCCAACAGTACTGCATAAGTCAACAATTCATTCATCTTTATCAAGTCGGTTTATTACGACTAATTTCTCTTCAATACCGATTGTCTTTTGTTGAATTTTTACTAGGTGGTGTAGATTTACATTTCTCATGCATTTTGATTACAGATGTCAATGCTGTTGAAAGGGGAACTAATCAGCCGCGGACTATATCACCAACGTAATCAGTCCATACAGGTGACTGATGGTGTGACAGTAGAGTCATTTTCTGCTAGCCCCCAACACGGGCGGCCACGGATGGCGTATGCCATCCCGTGCAACTGAAAATCATCACGTAAATTAGAAAAAAAGCAAAATCGCGAAAAAAAAGAAACGGCATAAATCGAGACCTTCCTGCACTTAAATCGTATTTTATCGACTACAGATTTTAGAGGGTGACTGTGAATAATAGAGTTTAAAGATCCTGGAGTGGTCACGAACTTTTATGCACTCTTCCAACATCTGGTTAGTGGGACTGAACAGTATAATGAAACCTGTCATGTGTCAAACCTTGGGACTGAGATTCGAACCAAAGTTAAGATGTAGGAGTGCCAAATAATGTTTATCTAGTATCTGTTACACAAGAAGAGGAATTATTCATCAACACTTTTAGAGTTCACTTAGGACATACAAGGATCAATCAAAAATCAGTTACCATAACTCACTACAACTGGTAGTATACCATAAACAGTTTTAGGTTATGATTTCGTACACCTGCCTAAACTGTGGTCAGTCTCTGTTAGTGATGGTGGAGGATATGAAATCCACGTTGACTACTGACAGATTATTAGATGAAGACTATAATTTGTGACAGGGACAAAACAGAACACTAAACTGTGTTTTCTTTTTAAGTTAGGTTCTAACATACATATCAAAACACACTGGGCCTCCACTGATTGTTTAAATTTTATTTTGGTATGAACTCAAAGAAAATTTAAATAACCTTATTTATGAGATGTAAAATATTAAGGTGTCCTTGTGCTTAATTAAGTGTCAAGCCATATGGGGGAGTGGAGGTGCAACTACACACATCTGTAACCTAAACTATATATGAAGGCGCAAGGTCAACTTCACATTCTTGCCACTTTACTGCTGGGGAAATATGCACCCAGTTCCCACTGAAAAGGATGCTAGGTTGTCTCCATAACTGGTCTGGATGGTTTGGATGAAAGAAAAGTCTCCTGACCCAGC
>Ga0209755_10009637_pt1 | contig 10203 bp, 8 predicted proteins | sample TergutCo191P1_FD_187301 | JGI IMG/M metagenome (GOLD analysis project Ga0209755, IMG submission 187301) | Cornitermes sp. P1 segment gut microbial communities from Petit-Saut dam, French Guiana - Co191P1 (SPAdes) (version 2) | ecosystem: Host-associated > Arthropoda: Insects > Digestive system >...
CCCGAGGATTTAGATTTTTTGCATACGCAACTGAAAGCAATCCAAGCCGCTTGCGAAGTCTATAACAAAATGGATGCGGAAGCCGCCATGGATGCGCTGAAGCAAAAGCCATGCTCAAAACAAACTAAACACTTTTTGCGCGAAATTTCCCTGCTTATGCTGCGCGGCGATTTCGAAGACGCCGCCAAGCTGGCAGGTCAGCAGCGCGCACAATTGGCATAGGATACACTCAATCTAAGAGGAATTGGCCCGGTATGAGCCAATTCCTCTTATGCTATTGCTTATTGCTACTACTTACTGCTACTGCATGTTAGCCTTATTGCGGCTGAATTCCCTTCGGAGTTTTTTTAGCCGAAGTAGCTTTCATGCCCATCAGAAGCGCCACTGTGACTATGATTCCGATAGGTAGAGCGATGAGCCAGTTTTGAACGAAGCCGGCCACCAAATACATTACAAACGAAATAACCGCTGTCAAAATAGCATATGGAATCTGTGTCTGTACATGCTCGATAACACCGCATTTAGCGCCCGCCGCCGACATAATTGTAGTATCTGAGATTAGTGTGCAGTGGTCGCCGAAAACAGCGCCCGAGAGACAAGCTGATGTGGCGATAATGAGTAGCTCGGGATTTCCGGCCCTGTCCATAATTACAAGAACAATCGGCAGGAGCATTCCGAACGTACCCCAAGAAGTGCCAATTGAGAAACTAATCATGCAAGCGATGACAAACACGATGGCAGGCATGAGGTTTAAAAAGCCTGCAAGGCCGCCTTCCATAACACCCGTGATAAAGTCAGGCCCTGCGAGCATGATGTTAAAGCGTTTGAGCGCAAATGCGAAGGACAGAATCAAAATCGCTGGAACCATAGCAACCAAGCCATTGGGGATGGATGCTGCTATATCCGAAAACGGCATGACCCGCCTGCATAATAGGTAAATGCATGAAATCAGCAATGCGGACAGTGAGCCGAACGCAAGCCCGACGGATGCGTCGCTGTTTGCAAAAGAGTTAACAATTCCGGCGCCCTCGAAAAATCCGCCAGTGTACATCAGGCCGACAATACAGCCGATGATAAGAAGCGCCAGCGGCAGAACCAAATCAATTACACGGGCCTTATCGCTGACGACCTCATCCTCAGCATCCTTATACGGGCGCTCGGGAGTTGTATAGAGGTCGCCTTTCTCCATTGCATTGCGCTCATGCAGCCTCATCGGGCCGAAGTCATACTTCATAAACGCAATGGCAATCATCATTGTCAGGGTCAAAAGAGCATAAAAGTTATAGGGGATTGACTGAATAAATAGCTGGAATCCGTCAATTCTTTCAGCGACAGCAGCTCCGCTTTCCTTCATGTCGTTGACGACACCCGTCACGGCAGCAGCCCAAGATGAAATGGGGGCAATGATACAAATAGGCGCGGCCGTTGAGTCGATTACATAGGCAAGTTTTGCCCTTGAAACCTTGTGCCTGTCTGTGACGGGGCGCATGACGCTACCAACAGTGAGGCAGTTGAAATAGTCATCGACAAACAGCACAAGTCCAAGGCCGATTGTGGACAATATTGCCGTTTTCCGCCGCTTGATTCTTTTCTCCGCCCATCTTCCGTAAGCAGCTGTACCGCCGGCCTTGTTGACGAGACAGACATATATACCCAGCACGGCGAGAAATACAAAAATGCCCATGTTCCATCTGCTTGCCAAACTGGTGATAAAGCCGTCCACAACAACGCTTTCAACCGCTGTTATTATATTGAAATTTGCGTATAGGAGAGCACCAGAAAATATTCCTATAAATAGCGATGTGTAAATCTCTTTTGTGATAAGCGCAAGCCCTATGGCTATAAGTGCCGGCACAAAGGCCCAGAATGTGGCGTGAAACTCACGTCCTGTGGCTTGGTAAATCAGTGCGGCGATTATAAAAACAGCCAGTGCGATGATAAGTACAAGGGGCTTGATTAGCTTATTTTTCCCATTTCGTTCCATTGGAATCCTCCTTTTCAATTCCGCCAATGCATGTGCGACCTTTCTATAGACCCGTTGTATCCAAATGTTACGCACTCCCCTCAGGGACGAAATTCTCCACCCCCTTTAACACTGTTGTACCACAAGAAATAGCAAATAGCAATACCAATGTTCAAAAAAAATTAACAATTTACAATTGCCCAAAAAGACTAGTCTTATTTCCGATTTCCAAAGGCGCTGTCTAATCAGAAAAAGTGCCTATTTGCAGTAACCGAGATTGATTATCACTATGATAATCAACCTCGGTTACCGCAAATAGCAAAGTTGCCCTTAACGCCAACTACGCAATCGTAGTGGGGCACAATGCAACCATCAAACGGGAAATAAACTCCCTTTAACCGCGAAAATCCGTATATTCCTCAAGTGCCTCCCGCTGCGCTTTCGCCCTAATCAAATTTATGTCCTCAGCATTAGCCTCAACAAGCTCAACAATCATACCATCGAGAGAGCCATCTCCAACCATGTTCCTGAGAATTCTGACAGCATCTTTACTGCTCAAGCCTGCGCGGTAAGGCCTATCCTCCGTAATAGCCGTGAAAACATCCGCCACTGCCATTATACGCGCGAGCTTAGATATATCTTCGCCTTTGACATGAAAGGGATAACCATTTCCGTTTAGCTTTTCGTGATGATAAGCCGCCCACGCCGATATGTGCTCAAGGCCTTCAATTTTGTTTAAGATAACATAGGTGTAGTAGGTATGCTTTCTCATCTCGTTGATTTCTTCATCAGAAAGCGCGCCGGCTTTTTCCAAAATATCATTGGAAATAGCCAGTTTGCCTAAGTCGTGCAGGAATCCTGCGATTTCCATCATCGCACATTCGCGCCCAGAAAATCCTGAACGCTTAGTCAGTTCAAGCGCAACAGCGGCGACACCACTTGAGTGGGTTGAAGTAAATCTGCTTCTATAGTCAATGAAATTGGCTACGACCTTTGCAAAGCTGCGTAAAGCTTTTAGGTCTATAACCTTTCGGCAGCCTCTCATACTGCTGGGCAGAATGTAATTCATAGGCAGCGAACATGCCTCAATCCAAATGTATTCAATATTTTCAAGCCGCTTAACTGCATCCAACGTGCCGGGGTGAAACATAGCGGCATTCGCTTTGACCTTATCCATTATTTGGGGAACCTGTTCCAAAACCTCTTTTTTATCATTGAGAATAACAGCTATTCTATCGGCAAGGTGAACAACATAGCTGCCGATTGGAACATTTTCACCCATCTCATTATAATACGCATGGTGATATTTTATGATTCTAGCGGCGCTTTGCAGCGGCTCAAACCCCTTTAGCAGCCTATAGCCCATTACTGAGTGCTGATCATAAGCACTGTCTTCAAACTGTGCGTGGTTGACTTGCAGGCGCTCTTCATCCGTAAAAGCACCAATATCATGCAAAATAGCCGCCAAAACAATGTCATTGACGACATCGTCCGACAGGCCCATTTGCACAGCTATATTGTATGATAAGTAAGCGACCTTCTTATGATGATTATTTAAAATCGGAGAAACTAAGTCGATTGCCTCAGAAATGCATGATGCAAAGTCAAAAATGGAAAATTCGCCCTCAGTAAAAATAACCCTCACCTCCCGTAAAAGGCCGCTTGCTCAGCTCAGTAAGTTCTATTGCGCTGTAAGTGCAGGAAGATGCCGGAGGGGATCTTGGGGAACACCATCAACGATAACTTCGAAATGCAGATGAACACCGCTGGCTCTGCCGGTTCTGCCCATCAGAGCAATTGTCTGCCCTTGGCTGACAATATCACCGACGCTTACGAGCAATTCCGAACAATGAGCATAAAGAGTAGCAATGCCATCGTCATGACTAATCTTTACCATTAAGCCAAATGCACCATTCCATCCAGCGAAAACAACCTCACCACCGTCAGCAGCTACTATCGGAGTGCCCAGCGGAGCGTTAATGTCAATGCCTTCATGGCGCGTTGAACCAAAATTCGTGCTCCGCGGCCCGAATAAGGAAGACAATCTGCCTTCTGTTGGCCAAATAAATACACCAGTGGAAGCTGTCGCATTAATTGCATCAAGAAGAACCGCATGTTCATCAAGGATATCATCGCCGGCGGAAGTGCCCGCAACCTCTTCAAAAGCAGACCCTTCAGCAGAATCTGGCTCCTCAGAAGCTTCCTCTTCAGGGGCGGCAGCCTCATCAGCAGCCGGTTCAGTTTGAACTGAGCCCAATACCACAGCTCCGCGCAAATCAGCGGCATCAGCAACTTCTGCCGAAAGCTCATCAGTATCCGAAATCACAAGTTCATCTGAAGCATCTTCAATTGAAACAACCTCACCTGAAGCATCTTCGTAATCTATATCGGACAGAACCGTGGGGGATATGTCGATAACAAGCGCTTCATTATTTTCCCCTGTCTGGAATGAGAACTCCGGCACGGCAAAGCTAACAACAGGCTCCGAAGCTATCAAAGGCTCTTGGAAAGAAACAGCCCCAGCTTGAGGAAAATGCTCAAAATCTAAAACAGGCTCATAATCCCGGACTATGTTCAAACCGTTTTCGTCATAAGCCTGCTGTGCCAACTGAAACACAGCACTAGCAGGTACGGCTGTCAATGCGACTACTGCTAGCGCACCTGCCGCATAAGGGGTCAGATGCGTAAGCCTGCGGCGAAGCGGCATTGGTTTTTTGAAATTGGTCAATGACTGTAATCTTACTATCTGCGCAAACAATTTTACGATAATGCGCGGAGCATGTTCTTCATAAAAATCTGCGGCAACCCACTTTGCAGAAGTGATTTTACCGTTAATAAAATGCGTAATTTTTTGTAATTTACACGTCAGTTTTTTTTGAAATATTAATGCTGACTGACTAAAAAAATCCATAATTACCTTACACTACCTTGTACTTTGAGACTTGTAACACGTCGGAAACTAAATATTACAAAATGTTACTTTTCGTATATTACAGGATAATTTGTAATTTGTCAAGCATTTTTTGTATTTTTTTGTAACTTATGGAAAATTTATGTAACTGTTAGGAGAACAATGTCATTAGGGTGATGGCGCAAAAGGGTTGTCATTCTGAGGGAGCGCAGCGACTGAAGAATCTTATGCTCCGCAATCGAAAGATAAGATCCTTCGCTACGCTCAGGATGACAGTGGGGGATTTTTTGAACAGTTAAAAATTTTTTAAAATCAGGTCAGCCAAGCCGAGGATATCATCCAAGCCGAAACTAGGGGTATCCGTCTGCTCGGGCACATCAGTAACGACTGCAAAGCACTCCTCAGGCGGAATCGGAAACGGCTTGCCAGCCGCCTCGCGCCTGACTGCAATCTTAGGCCAAGGCCCAAGCTTATACCCCTCTGTAATAATTAAATCCACATCCGTTATCTTTTCGATAATAGCCTCGATTGCAACAGGCCTGTTTTCCATAACCGCTGCCTTTGTCTCAGAAATGACCACAGTAACATCGGCGCCGGCATTCGTGAACCGCCAGCTATCCTTGCCCCTGTGATCAATATCAAACTCATGCGCATCATGCTTAATGACCGCCAAGCGAAGCCCACGGGACTTTAACTCAGACACAAGCTTCTCAAGGAGCGTAGTCTTACCAGTGCCCGAAAACGCAACAATAGAATAAATAGGAACATCCGACATAATTCCCTCCCACAATGAAAAATGGAAAACAGAAAATTTTCCATTTTCCATTTTCAATTTTCCATTGCAACTTAGGGGCAAACGCAACCTACCTCTGCTCACGCTACAAGCCCCTAAGTTGCTAAAATTTACGCCGTAAAAGTAACAGGATTTGTTTTCTCGTCACGCAGGCAGTTGCGTTTGATGCCAAGGATTTCGCGAGCATCTTCAGCAGTCGCGATTTCGCGCCCTGCGAGCTTGGAAAGCTCAACCGCACGCTCAACAAGCTGCAAGTTAGAAGCGACAACGCCGCGTGAGTAGTAAATGTTGTCTTCAAGGCCGACACGCAAACCATCGCAACCTAGTGCGAGGCCCGCAAGCATCATAGCCATGTGGCATCTGCCTATGCCTGAAACACTCCAAGTTGAGCCTGCTGGCAATTTGCCAACCATAAACGCCAGATTTTCCGCTGTGCCCGGCATTGAACCGCCAACACCCATGATGAACTGGAGATGCGGAGGCTTCGGAATGCCATGCTTTTCAACATAGAACATAGCAGAATCAATGTGGCCTGTATCAAAGATTTCAAACTCAGGCTTAACATCATACTTAACAACCTCTACCGCAAGCGCATTTAGGAAACGGGGATGGTTTTCGAAAATGTAAGCATTGTTCCAGTTGAGTGTGTTAGGGTCAAATGAGCACATTTCCGGACGCAGGGCGCCTAGATGCTGAATTCTCTTGTGATCCTCATATTCGCCACCGGAGGTGGTGAGGTTTATTACTACGTCAACGCCTTCCTTTTTGCTCTTCTCGCGGACGATTTCAACTGTATTTGTGAATTGGTTTAGGCACATTGATTTGTAACCGATTTCCATTTTGCCTGCAACCTCTTTGTCCTCACGGACGTGAATGTGTACAATTGACGCACCGGCCTTTGCGCAGATAATAGCTTGATCCGCGATTTCTTCCGGAGTATAGGGAACAGTTGGAGCAACCTCCTTCTTAGTCCCGGCACCGCAAAGCGCGGCTTGAATAATAACCTTATTTGATTTTGCCATATAAAATAATTCCTTTCTATTTGGTGATACCGGCCCGAAGAGCCGCATCTAGGGGCACTCCCCTAGACTGGATCATCCATAAACTTCTTAGCAACTTTAAAGACCTCAAAGAGCTGCTTGTCCCTCTTTGCGGTAAGTGCCGACTTATCAACGCCAGAATAATCATAAAAGCCCTTGCCTGTCTTAAAGCCGAGCTCGCCCGCTTCAACATGCTTTGCAAGAGTAGACGGCATATCAACTTCTGGCGGCATTGTGTAGCTCTTATTTTTGAAATTGTTAGCAGTCATATCAAGACCACCGAAGTCTGCACGCTTACAAAGGCCCAGAACAACGGCGCGAGGAATAAAGCTGGTCTTGACAGCCTTATCAATATCCTCAGGTGTGCAATATCCATTATCGAGCAGGAAGAACAGCTCTTGATTTAAGCACATTTGCATACGGTTTGCAATGTAACCTTGAATAAACTTCTTCATAAGAACAGCAGTTTTACCGCACTTTTCAAGAAGCTCAACCGTTACATCGGCATAAGACTGCGGAGCCTGCTCAGCCCTAACGACCTCGACCAGCGGGATTAGCTGGGCAGGAGCGTACCAGTGAGCAATAACCGCTTGCTTCAAACGGTTTTTCGGCATTAGGGCAAACACATCGAGGCCGGAAGTATTCGAAGCGATAATAGCCGTATCGTTGACAGCTTTATCAACTTTTTCAAAGAGCTCAATCTTCGCGTCCTTATTCTCAACAATCGTTTCTTGAATAAAATCAGCACCCGCAACAGCTTCCTCGATAGTCAGTGCGAAGCTGACGCGCTTAAAAGTCTCTTCGAGCTTATCAGCAGCCAGCAAATCTTCCTCAACGAAGGTCTGCAAGCTCTTATAAAGTGCTTCCTTTGCCCCATCACGAGTTTTTTCACTGCGAGTCCACATTGTGACCTCGTATCCGCCAATTGCAAACATCTGAGCTATGCCAGGGCCCATTGTACCGGCACCAAGAACAGCTATTTTCTTAATATCATTAAGTGTCATTATAGATTCCCTTTCACATATTAAAGGTAAGCATAATTCATAGGGGCGATCCGAGAATCGCCCCATATATTAGTAACTTATTACTTTATTGCGCCCTCTTCCCAAGCAACGAGCCTGACAAAACCACCGTCAGCCATTTCACAACGGAACGGGAATGCGGCTATGGTCATGCGCTTGCCTGTAACGAGATCAACGTCGCCGCCTGCATTTTCGATTGTACATACACCATACTGCATGAATTTTCTGTGGCAATATTCGTAATCCGGGAACTCTTTTGCCGGATCCTTGCCGGTTGCTTCACGATAAATCTTGTCAAGCCACGGCATTTCTTGGTTGAGCGGATGATGCCACAGCGGAGCATCGGTTGCGCCCCATGTGCCTGTGATGCCCTTGATTTTCTTCTCGAAGAGAAGCCAATCGCAAACTTCCGGACCCATACCGGGATAGTAGTTGAAGTACTTGTCATTGTTTACGCGCCAGAAACGGTGGAAGCCTGTGTTGACTACGACCCAATCGCCCGGCTTTATTTCAAGACCGTCTTTCTTACATGCTTTCTCAAAATCAGCAGGCTTAAGCTCTACCCATATGTCGCCGAAATCTTTCGGTACGCCTTTTGCCTTGTCCCATTTGGCGTTAAACTCATCATACAGATGTGTCATGTCGAGGATGACGCCTGTGCCGATGCAGTGCTCAAGAGGAATTTCGTCGAGGCTATAGCCATACTTATCACGGTCAACCTCTTCCAGATGGAGGACGTGATTCGGCGCATCCATATGTGTCGCTGCATGCAACGTGCCGGTGTAGGTCATCGTGCGCTTATGGAAACGCTCGAGGTATTGACCGCGTGGGAAAAGAAGATCCTGGCGCGGACCCGGAAACGGCCACAGAGGTGTGTCAACGCCCCAAGGGTTTGACAAATCATAGATTTTTGGCATTTTGGTTTTGTCGAGATAAAATTTGCTCTTGTCTAGCGGCATATAAGCCATAATATTAAGTCCTCCTAATAAAAAATAAATTTATGGTTTTTCCTATGCTTAATAATCTAAACCTTGGTATTGTACCAAAGTCAAGCAGTTTTTGTTGGACTTTGCACAAAAATAAGGTATAATGAATATATATTTTTCATGATGTGATAAAAAGGAGGGGATTTTGTGCGCTACAAAATTGGTGATGTAGCCGGAATTTTGGGAATTTCACCCGACTTGATTCGCTATTATGAGGAGAAAGGCGTTGTTTCCCCAGCTAAAGATCCGGCCAATAATTACAGGTATTACGACACTTGGGACATAAATTATCTCATAGACTGCCTTTGGTACAAGAATTTCGGCTTTGGAATTGAACAAATTGCAAGCATGGTTTCCGAACACTCATATGATGGCCTTCTTGAACGCCTAAATGACAAGAGCGTGGATATCATGTCGGTGATCCGGAGGCAGGAGCTTTTGCTACAAAGAATACGTCTATTCTGTGAAAGGCTGGAAACCACAAAAAGCCTAATTGGGGAATGCGTACTGGCCGAAAACGCAGAATTTATCCGATACATCAACAGGCGCAACTTTACTTACGATACCAGCCCGGGCATAAGAGAACTGACTCGAAAGTGGCTCAGGTACATGCCATTTTCGCGGCGCTACTTCGAAGTGCCCAAAGATGCCTTGGCTGAAGTGCGCGGCGACTATGAATGGGGCTTTTCGCTGGGTATGCACTATGTCGAAGAATTTGGCGTGGATATAAAACCTCCAGTCGAACATATGCCCTCGCGTATGTGCATCCACTCGGCGTTTAAAATAATAGGGAGAGATCAGTTTTCGGCTGAGCATATCGACTACATCATAGAATATGCACAAGAGAACAATCTCAAAGTCGTGGGAGCTGCTTTCGGAAATCTCTCATGCAGCGTAGTAGAAGAAAATCAGCCCGTAGGCTACTTTGAAGTGTGGCTGCCAGTGGAGCAGTAGCCTCCTGCACATTCACAATTTATTAACCACTGATTTTGAACAAATTATAAAATCAAATATACTATTATTTTAGAGGTGAGCAACATGTCAAAAAAAGTACTTGTAGTGGAAGATGATGACAACATCGCCGAACTGCTCAGGCTTTATTTGGAAAAAGATGGTTTTACCGTCACAATTGCTGAAAACGGTGCCGTAGGCGTTGCCGAATTCGAACGTTTCCAGCCGGATTTAGTACTGCTTGATATCATGCTGCCGGTGCTAGACGGATGGGGGGTGTGCAGAGAGATTCGCGCAGTTTCAAACGTGCCAATTATAATGCTCACCGCAAAGGGTGAGACGCTAGATAAAGTTACAGGGCTCGAAATGGGCGCGGATGATTACATAGTTAAGCCATTTGAAGCCGGAGAGCTGATTGCCAGAGTTCATGCAGTCATGAGACGCTTCGACCCTTCAGGCATCACGGAAAACAAAAGGCTGACATTCGACAACCTCATTATTGATATGGATTCATTTGAGCTTTATGTCAAAGGCAAG
>Ga0209755_10009638_pt1 | contig 10202 bp, 8 predicted proteins | sample TergutCo191P1_FD_187301 | JGI IMG/M metagenome (GOLD analysis project Ga0209755, IMG submission 187301) | Cornitermes sp. P1 segment gut microbial communities from Petit-Saut dam, French Guiana - Co191P1 (SPAdes) (version 2) | ecosystem: Host-associated > Arthropoda: Insects > Digestive system >...
TGGATCGGCATCAATTCCCGAAGCTGTAGAAAAGAAAATAGATTTGTTTGTGACAGGAGAATCTGCTCACGAAAATCATCACGCCGCATTAGAGGGCAACTTGAATGTAATTTACGGCGGCCATTATAACACAGAAAAACCCGGAGTGCAAGCTGTGGGCAAATTCCTGAGCGAGAAGTTTAAGGTGGAAACTGTGTTCTTGGATGTGCCAACGCTGGTGTGAGCATTAGATTTTTCTAAATTTAACAGAAACAAAAATTCGGAGAATAATTTATGTGGATAGTTTACGCTTTGCTCGCTGCATTTTTTGCCGCAGTGGTGGCGATTCTTGCAAAAATAGGAATTGAGGGCGTAAATTCAAATCTTGCCGTGGCTATAAGGACTGTAGTTGTTTTGGCAATGGCTTGGATTATAGTTTTTGCTACGGGCAAGCACAGCGAAATTGCGGCGATAACGCAAAAAAGCTGGACATTTCTTGTGCTCTCGGGGCTTGCCACGGGGCTTTCATGGCTGTTTTTTTACAAAGCGTTGCAAATAGGCGAAGTGTCAAAAGTCGTTCCCATAGATAAATTAAGCATAGTGATAACTATGCTTTTGGCGTTTGTAATTTTAGGCGAGCCTGCAAGCGCAAAAACAATAATCGGAGCAATTTTGATAACGATCGGAACGCTTGTGCTTATTTTTTAGCTTGCTCTAGCTTCATAGTCAAAAAAGGGAAAGCCTTCCCTTCGTATTTTTTCTATATTCACATAGCCATGCGTAGAAAAGACCGAGAAGTTACGGATATTAACGGCATTGAAGAAATTTTGCTTCAATGCAAAACCTGCCATGTCGCAATGGTTGACGATGGTGCGCCTTATGTTGTACCTTTGAGTTATGGGTATAGAATTCTTGGCGGAAACATATTGGAGTTGTATTTTCACAGCGCATTGGAAGGCAGAAAACTGGACATTCTGAAACATAGCAACAAGGTATGCTTTGAAATGTCGTATGAAGGCGTGCCGATTCATTCAGAAAATCCGTGCAGCTCCGGCTATTATTTTGCGAGCGTTATAGGATTTGGGGAAGCTGTGTTTATTGATGACCTCAACGAAAAATGCAGTGCGTTATCGGTTATGTTCAAGCACCAAGCCGGCAGGGAAGTTGCATTCTCCGAAGAGCAAGCCAAAAATGTTTGCGTGTTCAAGATTGTATCAACAAACTTTACGGGGAAGAAAAAATGTTCATCCAAGTCAAAGTAATTCCAAATGCCAGCAAAAACGAGCTTGTAAAAACAGAAGATGGCTACAAAGCTCGCATTCAGTGCGCTCCAGAAAAGGGCAAAGCAAACGATGCTTTAATCGCATTGCTTTCCGAAAAGTTTGGCGTTCCCAAAAGCAATATAGAGATAACCAAAGGCAAAACAAGCAGAAGCAAAATGGTTTTATTGAGGGATGTGAAATGAAAATATTTTGGAAAGGGAAAGTTTTCCCTTCGCTTCAACCGCCGATGGCGTTTTCCGCTAACCTTTCTGGCCCGGACTTCGTGGTTAAAACGTCTGAACCTCGATTAACTTGATTTAAGGATTTTCAGGATTGGAATTTATGCGGTAACATAAATCATATCCTTTAACGCTCTATGCAAAACAATCGGATTGGCATATTTTTTTATCATTAAATCTATTTTCTTGTTTGTAAGATTTTCGAGGTCTCTTTTAAGCCCTCTTAAATCAGCCAATTTGCAATTGTCGGCATCTACATAAAAATCTATATCATTTGCCGACTCTCCACGTGCAAAAGAGCCAAAAATGCCTATTCTTTCCAGCATATACTTATTGAGCAAATTGCTTTGCTTAATGGATTTTTTCAAAAGTTCAACACCGTCCATAATGGAAAATGTAGAAAAATAAAGGGAAGGCCTTCCCTTCGCTTCAACCGTCCTTGGCGTTTTCCGCTATCCCTTCTGGCCCTGAGAGCGTTGCTTTTTGTGAAAGCTAATTTACTATATTCATTATTGTGAGAATCTATTTGGATAATTGCTGTTATAACAGACCCTTTGACGACCAGTCCGACATAGTCATTAAGCTGGAGTCGGAAGCTGTGTCTTTTATACAAGAGCCGTTTGATTATACAAAATGGCAATGCGACCTTATGGAAGATATATCCGTAAAGGAGATAAGCGACAAGGCGGCAGAATACAGACGGCAAAGAAAATAATTTTTGAGTAAATTGCTTTGCTTAATGGATTTTTCCAAAAGTTCAACACTGTCCATAATGGAAGATGTAGAAAAATAAAGGGAAGGCCTTCCCTTCGCTTCAACCGCCGTTGGCGTTTTCCGCTATCCCTTCTGGCCCTGAGAGCGTGGCTTTTTGTCCGAATTTGAATGATTTTTAGGATTGCTAAGTCGTCTGTTGGTAGCGGATGATTTTTGTTATTTATTTTCTATTTTTAGGGTAAAGGAGTTTATATGCAAACTTTTATTAAACCAAAACACATTGACTGGATAATTAAGGAACCAAATGTTGTTTTTGAAGATGACATTCCTATTGAATGTTATCAAATTACATACGATGTAAAAAACGATACGATATTAGATGAATGGGCAACTCATATACGGCGGCATTATATTACCGATAATGATTTAGCAGAAACAATAGACAAGCTGGGGGTTGAAGAAAAAGCATATCTAAAAGAATACGTGATTCCACAAAAAGAACAAGACAGAGGACCAACAACAATTTCTGCAGAAATAGCAGAAATATTGCTCTATGATTTATTTGAATATATTTTGCATGCTACGGCATTTAGGGGACGACATTGGGACAAGGCTACGCCTACTTCAATGATACAAGGGACTGATGTATTTGCAGCAAAAATGAAGAATAAAAATATGGCATCGCCTGAAGATGAATTATGTATTATTGAAGTTAAAGCAACTTTAACAAAAGATGATTACGAAATACTAAGAGACGCAAAAAAACATTCAGATAAAGACACATTTAGATATTCTATTTCATTGGATTTTTTACGCAAAAAATATAAGGATAAACATGAAGAATTATTGATGAATTTAGTAGAACGGTTTCAGAAAAAAGTTAATTCACAATACATCCAAACGTTTATAGCAGCAGGCGTAATCTCTCGAAAGGATATAGAAAATAAGAAAATAATTGGAATTAAAGGCGAAGATTTAAAGATAGGAATGCAAAATCAAATATTTTTAATTCATGGCGAAAAATTGATGGATTTAGCATACAATATTTACGGGAGAATAACAAAATGATTTCTACTAAAAATGTTCAATATATGCTTAAAGAAGCCAAAGCTCGTGCTAAACAGAAAGAGTTTCAAATTCAATTATGTGACTATCCAAACTTTATGACAGATTTCAGAGATTTGGATTATTCTTCAGTGTTTGTACTGTCCAAATACGCAGAAGCAATAATAAATGACAATGTAGAAGAAAAGCAAGAATATTATAATGATCTACGCCTCGTTTCACAATATTTTGATTCTGCTACAAATATAATACGAGAATTTGATTATAGTATAGACTATTTACTTTCAGGAGCATGTGCATATTTTCTATCAGATGATTTCGGAAGTGCAAAAGCCCTCCTTGTACAACTAAATCAGAAAAATGTATCTGACATTCCTCGCAAACTAACAATTTCTATAATGCAAGCAGCATTAGGTCGCAGAAATAGACGGAAAGAATTTATGTTTGACGATTCGGATGTTTATAATATTTATAATAATTTCTTGCAATATCTTGATACTGGAGAAGATAAATATATTGAAGACGCTAATTGGAGTAAATACCGTGAAAGCCTTTTTCTCAAGAAAGATATTTACGGTATTTATTATACTGATATATTATTTGCAATTATAAGGCAAGTTAGAGAAAATTCTACATGGTTATTACTACCGAATTTAAGTAAAATAGAGAAAAGTAAATGGCATATATATTTATCAAATAAAAATTCTATGAAAATACTTTGGTCGGCTCAACGTATAATAGGTGAAGCAGGTATTCTTGAAGGGAAAAGTGGAATAATTCAATTGCCTACAGGAGTTGGTAAGACAAAGAGTTTAGAGTTGATTATTCGCTCGGCGTTTATTGGAGATAGAACAAATGCTGTTATTGTTATAACTCCTTTAAGAGCATTATGCAATGAAATTAAAGGCGATTTACAACGAGCATTCGGTAAAGAACTAAATGTGAATCAATTTTCAGATGTCTTACAAGAAGACTTTGATTTTTCTATAGCTGACAATGAAAAAGTAATTATAGTTTGTACTCCAGAAAAATTAAAATATATTTTGCATCGCAATAAGAATTTTTTAGATAATATCGGGCTTTTCATTTTTGATGAAGGTCATATGTTTGATTCGCCAAAGCGTGGAGCTGCTTATGAATTATTAGTAACAACAATAAAATCTACTGTCGGTTTTGCTACAGAAACGAAACAATGCGTTTTTATATCAGCAGTGCTTTCTAATTCAGAACAGATTGGAAATTGGTTGTATAATGGTACTGGAGTTATAGCATCAAGTGAAAATATAAAAACGACTGAGAAAAATATTGGCTTTGTCTCAACTAGGCAAAATAATATAGATTATTACACTAATGATGATTTTTATAATAAAAACTACTGGGTACAGAATGTATTTAAGAAAACATCTTTAGTAAAAAATGCAAAAAAAATATCAAAAAATGTTTTTCCTGAAGATGAGTCGAAAGACATTTCATTATATTTAATGAATTTACTTAGCCCAAATGGAGCGGTTGCAATTTATATATCTCGTCCCGACTGGATAAGGGGGTATATAAAACGAATTATAGAAATTGAGAGTTGTGGATTAAATTTTGATAATTTGTCTCATAATACTAACGATATTGAAAAAGAAAAATTACAGTTTCTTTTTGGATTGCACTACGGAGAAAATTTTATATATGCACAGGGCATAAAAATAGGTGTTGCCCCACATTATGCTGATTTAGAAGAAGGAGCTAAACTATCCGTAGAATATGCCATTAGGAAAGAATTTATTAGAAATGTAATATGCACGTCGACTTTAGCTCAAGGAGTTAATATTCCGATACGTTATTTGTTGATAACAGCTTTTGATAGCTATCAGCGCGATATGAAAGCTAGAGATTTGCAAAATCTTGTTGGTCGTACAGCACGTGCAGGAATGCATACAGAGGGAAGTATTATTATTACAGATATAAATTTATATGCACAACGACATCAAGGCGGTGGAAGGCATAACTGGGGAAAGAAAACTGCATTGTTTAACCCTCAAAATAGCGAACCATGTGAAAGTACAGTTTCTATGATTTGCAAACCTCAAATAATACATAGAAAATACAAACTGGATTTTAAAAATGATATACTTAATGCGGTTATAGCAAAAGATATTGGTATAAAGAAGCTACGGCAAGAGGTAATAGATTCTTGTAAAACAAGCATCGCTGACGAGCATGAGAGGTCTTTAATAATTTCAGATTTAGAGCATTATTTTAATTTAGTTAAAAAAACATTGGAAGCGATTGAATCTCATCTGAGTTTTTTATTCAGTATAGATAGTTGTGAGAACTCGACAGAAAATATAGAGGAAAAGCTGTGTAAATTGACATTGGCGTATGAGTTAGCTGATGAAGAAGAGAAGTCGTTTTTAATGAATTTATTCAAAGCAATTGCAAAAAATGTATCAGAAAATACCGATAATATAAACCATATTCTTCAGGCAAAGGCTATGACTGGCATACAAAATACCGTTATAATTTCCAAATGGATTTCAGAAAATATCGCAGATTTAGAAAATAAGAATGTTGATGATATGATAGAAAGAATATTACCGCTTTACCATAATATATCAGAAAATAAAGAAAAATATTCCAATGAAGCTATATTTGCTATACTAAAATTTTGGATAAATGGCGAGCCTTTGTGTAGTATTTATAATAATGTTTCTAGCCTTTTACCCCCCAAGCAGGATATTATTAGACTAGAAAAATTTTGCCGTAAAAGCATAGCTTATTCTTTTAGTTTTCTTGTTGGTAATATTATTGATTTATGCGAGCAACTTACAGATTCGATGAAGTTGCAATTACAATACCTGCAAAAAAGACTTAAATATGGATTAAAAACATTGACTTCAATATCTATATATGAAGAGGGGTTATCTGATCGTATTATAACACAGCAGATAGCGAATTTGCTTGAAAATTATAGCATAGATGAAAAACAAATTGTCGAAATTTTAAGGAATAATAGAGAGCAAATTGAAAATATTCTGCAAAATTACCCATCATTTTTTAGTGAAGAATTTAGAAGAATTTGTCGTTAAAAGTGAGCCTTGGGAAAAATAAAGTTTTTTCTGAGGCTTATTTAAGAATATAACTATCATTATTAGTGGTGAAGCTTGCGGTTACATGTGATACTTATGCTTACGTTTTACAAATGCTTCTTTCCCACCTTCAAGAATATCGCAAACGTGCTGTTGGATACCTTGGCTGTTAAGAATGCCTTTTTCTACATTTCCATTTTTATCAATAACCTTGCAATCGTTTTCGATGGATCCAGATCTATATTCAAACTTGAATTGTTTATTTGGAGCATTTTTTCCTTCTTGATTTGCTACAATAATTTGTTCGGCATCTGCTCCTAGAACAATATTAGCGTTATGTGTAACGATAATAAATTGTCTGTCTTTTTTCTTTCTCTTAACAAAAGGAATCAATTCATCAAAAATTGAGCGGTTGTCAAGATCATCCTCAGGTTGATCAATAAGTATCGGGCATTTGCTTTCAGCTAGCTCAATTAATAATTTTAATAAAACTAATGCTTTTTTTCCTGGAGACATTAATTCAATAGAATCATTACCCATTGTTACTCTATATTTCACCTCAAACCAATCGTCTAAAATGTCGCGTAACGCTACTTCTGGTGTATATCCCTTTCTTAATATCAACTCTCCGGATAAAATTTTTTCTACTAACTCATAAATTTTATTAGAAGTATAGGATTTTTCATTAAAATTATCTAAAGATACAAAATCTTTAAATACTTTTCTGCTTGTATCCATAATGCTTTTTAATTTTTCTATAAAAGCATCTTTTCTGAATGGCACTTCAACAGAGAATTCTAAATCCTTAGTTTTAAGATCAGAGTTGTTATTAATTGCATTAGCAAATATTATATGTTGCTCTTTATAAAACTCTTTTGAATTAATAGCATTTTGAAGTAAAATTACTTTCTCTTGCGTTTTTTCTTTCATATCCATTTCATATCGTTCAAACATTGTTAATTTTTCTGATTCACTTTTGATTTTTTCTGTGAGTTCTGAAATTGCCTTATTGCTTTGAATTTTATCCTTCAAATCGGCTTCAATTGTTTGATACTTTGATAACTCTTCATTTTTCTTGAGTTTATTATTCGCAAGAGTTCTAATTAGTTCTATTTTTGCTCGCCCCCATTCTTCATTTGATTGAATTATTATATGTTTTTGAGCAATATCAATTAAATTTTGTGTTTGCTCGGAAAAACGGTAATCAATGCGCTTTGATTCGACAAGAGATGTAAGAGAATGTAATTCTAATAATTCGTCGTCTATAATTCTAATATCATTTATGAGAGATGTAATTTGTAAAATTGCATTCTCATATGATTTTACTTCTTCTTCCGTTAACGAAGAGTCTTTCGTGAGACGCTCTTTTTCTTTGATCAATTTTTCTCTTTCGTCATTAATACCTTCTTTGTCGCCAAGTTCTTTTATTTTCATTGTAATTTCATTAATTGTACCGCACACTTCTAGTAAATCAAGTATTACCTTATTGCTTTCAGACTTGTAATTTTTAATGCTTAGTATAGTTCTGTCATATGATTGTTTTGCATCATAATTAAGTAATATAATTTCTTGAATAATCTCATCAATCTCTGTTTTTTCAGTTTGCTCATCACAGAGTTTATTCAAATAAGTTTGGGGAACATATATAATTTTTTTCTCATTTAATGTAGTATCTTCGCTTCCTTTTCCGTCGGCCCAATAAACTGATATTTTTACATCTTTTTTTGTCCTCGTTTGTGAAGTCTCATCTTTTATTTCAACTTGTTTTCTGTCAAGTGATAGTGCGATATTATGAAGAAGTATTGATTTGCCTGTTGATTTTCCTCCGATTATACAATTCAATTTATCGCTAAAGAAAATAGGTGTATTTTGAAAATCTGAATTAGATATTTCAATTCTATTAATAACAAGGTATGCAGGTTTAACTTCGGGTTTTATTTCACTTATCATTACCCTTTCTTCAGGCTCATAAATTACTTGTTTTAGTCCGGCAAAAGTTGGATCTGCTTTGATCCAACAGTAGCGCTTTAGATCCGGTTCAAACATTTTACTGTTTTTATGAGCATCACTTCCATGTAAACATGGTTTAAGACTTCCACACTGACTGACTACAAGTTCAATTGGGCAATTAGGTCTTCTTCCAAGGAAAAAGTCTATATCACTCTGGTTGGCAGAAAAAATGCCATCTACGAATTTGTAAATTGATTGCCTAAATAATTTTAATTGAGATTCTCCACTATCCGATTCAAAATAATGTGAATGATTTGCAGCTCCGCTTACTCCATCAGATGAACTATTAGAAACAAGAATAATGGTATTTTCTCTTAAATCAACATCATTAGAAAATATTTTTACAATATCGCTAAACGAAGGCACAAACTGTTCCACCCCTTTCTTATAGGCAATTTCATCAGAGAGTGACGGGTCAATGGTCTTTCCAAGACGAATTAATTCAGGTTTTGTTGCGGAAAAATTGGTCGTTCCATAACGAAAGGATAGTTGTGCAAAGAAACGATTTTCTACTGAGTCAATAATCCATGGATTAAACAAAAAATGTATATTTATTGGAGAATCATTTGCGATTGGTTGTATTCTCATTTCTACATTTGCTATAATCATAGCAATCGTTGCTGAAAGTTTGTTATCGTTAATAATTTTTTTGTAATTCTCAATAGAAAGATAGTCAGTTATTCCAACAACAGTAATATTTTTGGCATCATCGCTACCATCGCCTATATATGAAACTATATCAGAATAAAATGCATCCCATTTTTTCTCAAGCGTCTCGCCCGTAAATAAATCATTCTTTATTGTTCCTGGAGTGTGTAAATGCAAATCCCAACGACGCCATTCAGAGCCTTTTATATATTCATTCATGTCTTTATGCTCCTGTAATAGTTTTTATTCTTGCTTCTGCTGCCAATTCATAGTTTATGAAGTGACTGTTAATTGTATATTGGGTCACTTTTCGCTGTTTTTTCGGAAGTCCATTCATGTTGAAAATATACAAAATTGGCCTTCCGATAATCGCCATTATGAGAAGATTGACGGAAAAATTACAGATATTGAGAAGAAAATTCCGTTTGAGATACCGGAGAATTGGTGTTGGGTAAGACTTGGAGCAGTATGTTCAATTGCACGTGGAGGATCTCCTCGACCTATTGAGTCATATTTAACAAACAATAAATCAGGAATAAATTGGATAAAAATTGGAGATGCAGAAAGAGACGGAAAATATATAAATGAGACTTGTGAAAAGATAAAACCAGAGGGCGTAACAAGAAGTCGGTTAGTGCATAAAGGAGATTTTTTATTAACGAACTCAATGAGTTTTGGAAGACCATATATACTTAATATAGATGGATGCATTCATGATGGTTGGCTCGTACTAAGTGATTACAAAAAGGCATTTGATATTGATTTTTTATATTATATACTATCTTCTCAATTCGCTTATCTTCAGTTTTGTACTCAAGTTAGCGGTAGTGTAGTGAAAAATTTAAATAGCGAAAAAGTTGCTACTTCATTATTTCCATTGCCTCCTTTCAATGAGCAAAAAAATATAGTAATTCGAATAAAAGAATTTGAACCAAAAGTCGCAGAGTATGCTCGTCTTGAGCGAGCGGAGACTCAACTTAATGTTGAATTGCCCGATCGCCTTCGAAAATCCATTTTACAACACGCTATTCAAGGCAAGCTTGTACCGCAAGACCCAAATGATGAACCAGCGTCCATTCTACTTGAACGCATACGTAAAGAAAAGGAAAAGCTCCTAAAGGCTGGAAAAATCAAGCGTGACAATGGCGAATCTTGCATATACAGAGGTGATGATAACTCTTATTATGAGAAGTTGGATGGAAAAGTGG
>Ga0209755_10009639_pt1 | contig 10202 bp, 7 predicted proteins | sample TergutCo191P1_FD_187301 | JGI IMG/M metagenome (GOLD analysis project Ga0209755, IMG submission 187301) | Cornitermes sp. P1 segment gut microbial communities from Petit-Saut dam, French Guiana - Co191P1 (SPAdes) (version 2) | ecosystem: Host-associated > Arthropoda: Insects > Digestive system >...
GCTGCTGTTGCTGATTTGGTCAAAAATGACAGTCGAATCGCATCAAGAATGATAGCAGAATCTTTAAACATTCCCAAGGCTGTAGTTCTTCGGATTCTGAAAGAGGATTTGGGAAAGAGAGAGTTGTGTGCACGTTTTGTTCCACACTCCTTGGCACCTGGGGAAAGGGAAGACAGAGCCACATCTTGCCAAGACATTATCGCGATGGCCGATGCAGACAACATTTTTTAACAAAATTATTTCAGGAAATGAGACCTGGTGTTTTGCCTATGACCCAGAAACAAAGCGACAGAGCTCTGAATGGGTTGATGAGACATCCCTCGGCCGAAGAAACTGAAATTCCAAAGATCCCGCATCAAGACCATGTTGATAATTTTTTTCGACTCCCAAGGCGTAGTGCACAAAGAGTTCGTACCAGAGGGAAAAACTGTAAATGCAGAATTTTATAAAGGAGTAAGGGATCGCCTCCTGAAGTGCATTCAACGGGTTTGGCCAGCTGCGTTCTGCTCTCGAAATTTGTTCTTGTTGCACGATAATGCGCCCGCCCACAAAGCTGCAAGGTTTTGCCAATTTTTGACCCCCAAAAAAGTTACAATTTATCACCACCGTACTCTTCAGATTTATCTCCGCTAGACTATTTTCTGTTCTCCAAGTTTAAGATGAAGTTAAACGGTTTCCACTTTGCGGATGTTGCTGAGATCCAAGAATCCGTAACTGATGAATTAAAGAAGGTCCAAAAAGAGGAATTTTCGGCAGCTTTTCAGAAACTGTACGACCGCGTAAAAGACTTTATATATGCCAATGGAGCTTATTTTGAATAAAAAAGGTATGTGTCTTCGATTTTTAAAACAATCAGTCCTAAAACTTTTGGACCGCGCTGTATAGTTCGATACAAAAATGTTAAAAATGTCTCACTTAATGCGCATAATTTGAAATATTGCGAATCTAAAACATTCATTAGGCCAGCCTTCAACGTCAAGATGGGAGACAGCGCCTCCCAGTTAGGCGCCTTCTGCATCTCCTGTTACATAAGTGTCTTCGAAATATGGTTTTATTTACATTTTTTCAGGCAGTGTATTACATTAACTAAATTGTCATAAAATTAACTTTTATTAATTTTTTATAACTTTGCTTGCAAAATTTTGACCAGAAAATACGATACAATGGTTGTAGTTTATACGTTCAAATAAGGCATTCCCCATAATCAACATTTATTCCTGCAGGAAAATTAGTCCTGAAATACGCGAGGTCTTCACGAAAGAATTCCTCACATAAAATGCTACCGCACATTCTATGGGAGTTTAAAGATATACTATAATAAAAGATGTCACTAAGGCAGTCCATGGTAAACATCACACAACGCTGCGATGAAGGAACAGGCAGTGATGAATAATGGCGAATAAACACTGCAAAAATGATTCTGAAATTTTTCTTCCGTGAACTTTAAGGTAATTTATATTTTTTATTATTAAACCAACAAACGCACAGATAACATACACAATCATAATTTTTATAAATCCTCTGACATGTTTCGGTGCTATAGCTTACTCCCATATACACCACAGGAGTGGTCATACAAGGACAAGGTCCGCATTGGATCCAACATATGATAGATTTTGTACTCGCATATGAAATGCCCACTACAAATCAAGAAAGCAATTTCTTATGAAAGTAAAATTTATGTTATACTAGATGCGAAGATAATATAATTATATTATTTTTTAATATACTACTAACAGTACCCACCCCATCTAGCGCAGAGGTTAAAGAAAGAGTAGAGCTATTCCTCTACTCCCCCTCTGGTCCTTTGTGGCCTGTTCTAGGGTGAACTTTGCCTTTACCCTTATAGATCTTTCTATGCAACCGACCTTAGAAAAGCAAAGCATTCGACTCGTGTGAACACAAGACAATTCATATCGGACAGGCCCATATTCAGTCAAGCAAATTACAAGAGGTCTGTATACGTAGACGAATTTACTACTCTAAAGTTAAGGTAGCAGATCCTAACAAAACCTTTTATGCAGCTGTTTTGTTCTATATTCGAAGACGATAATATAATATACGCCAACTGTTTTGATGTATTACTGATCATATAAAACTATAAACCTGCACACAGAACTTAGCTGAGGCACGTTATATAAATCATTACGATTGCAATTTTTGTATATTTTAACTGGATTTTAGAGCATTTGGTACAATAACTCCCTGAGCGTGGTCATTAATTACAATCCAATCCAGTCATAAACTACTGTATTATAAAAGATTCTACAAAAATTCGTTTCATGTTTCGTCCAGTGAAGTCATGATCATAATCAACATCAACATCATCATCATCATATTACAAATTATATAGACGGAAGGCATCACGAATATTGAACGAGACTTCTCTCTCACACAACATTGTCACACTAACAAAAAGTAGAATAACGCCAAACGATGTAAAAATTTTAACATTTCTTGCAAGAATATACCTTTACTTATAATCAATTGCTGTAGACAGAACCTAATAAAGTTGTTGAAATTGACCAGACTATTAGATTGTCGTTAAAAATTATTTTGGAGTCCATTGTACAGTGATATAATTTTCATGAATATGTAAGAGTGAATAAGTTGAGTTGTTCATATTTATTCAAACTACATCACTCTATTTATTATCGTAGAGTTCTGGCACGAGCAGTTCTGGCGATAGAAATGGATTATAAGTAATACAAATATTCCCATATTTATGATTTATATAACGTCAAACCACGTTATTGATTCAGTGATTTCGTTTAATGTACCAACTAAATGCGCTTGCAATATATGACATTATGGTCACTACTATACGAGGCCGAAACAGGTATATCAAGGCTTAAGTTGTGTCGGATTATGATAGTCACTTCACTGAGTCCTGTTTCGGCATGACAACGCAATAGAAAATTAACATATTTCATCCATACAAAACTGGTATTCTCTACAGTGTTCATTGAAGGTTATCAATTTCATAGGTGTAATCCATTTTACTAACATCAGTGGTTTTAATCTTGGTACGTACTCCCTGAATATGGCATTGTCATGCCGAAACATGTTCGAGGGAGGTGACTATGTCTTACATAATGCAAGTGCTTTTCATTGGTACACTAAACGAAAATGTTGATTCAAAATTCACGGGGTAAATAACTTTAATAAATGTCATTCATTATTACACTAAATATCAACATGAAAAAATTATTTCACAGATAGGCCTTTTTCAATATCAGTAACGCCTTCCTTCTGTATGTTTTGTGTTAGCTTTGCCTGATGACCTTACTGGACGAACAAAGTCGGGAAATTTATAATTATATAATTTTATAATAAAATATTTGTGTTTGATTGGCTTGCTTTTGGAATAACTGAGTTACAGCAACAAAACAAGATATCATCTTGAAAGATGCTATGCAAGCTACTGCAAAAGCGAATGTTAACAATTCACATGAAGGCAATTTAATGACATGGATTTTTTTTTACTTCAGGCACATTCGTGAGGATCTCGGGGAATGGGTATCTAAGGTGGATACTCAGAAAATGTCACCAGAAGAGCTGGAATTTCATTATTTCAAGTAAGCATATTTTATTAACAGTTACCGAGAGTTAAGTTCATGGAATAATTATCGTGTAATGATATAAGACAAAATGTTTAATCACCCCGAATTTCTAGAGCGATACGGTAACTTAGTTAATCTTTAGCTATCAGAAATATACTTTAAAACTGTCATAAAACCGTACTCCTTTAAACGTCATATGTTACTTCAACGCTATTAAAATTTGGAATGTTTATCACATCAAGAATATGGTATTATGTGCTCACCTGTTGGCATAAAAATCATGACAATTAAGCAACAATAATATTAGAACATCCAAAATGGCATTCCCAAGTTTCCGTATTCATAAAAGGGAGTCCGCCTGTATACATGTTTCATGCATAAGTTACTGAAGGGATTTTGTCAAACTGTAGTGTTTGAATTGAACTCCCAAATGTGTGGTGAAATTAGTTTTGATATGAAGCAGTCCGGTATATCTCAGTAGATAGGGGCAGGTATAGCATCCCCACCACCGACCCTATGACGTCAGGTCACGTGACTAACACTTTGATACCCGGAAGTAGGTCAATACCTTCCCCACCCCTAATTAATATGCAAACGACATATTTGGTATCCAAATTATCTAATATTTATACGTCATTGATTGATATGCAAATTATTTAGTTAATATTCGTACGAAATTTATAGATATGCAATTGATCCAATTATTATGCAAATAATTTTTGTCCCAGACAGCTCGACGCTTTAATCCTTTTGTTTTGGCCGGCAGACTGCCTGACACCTATTTGACCACCATCTTCGATGGCCGCCATTTTACAATATGGCGGACGCGTAACTTTTTAACTTTTAAAATTTTTTGGTATAATTTTTTTTAATTTTTACAATATGGGGCCAGCGCGCTCGTTTTAAACATAACCTAACTTTTCACAATATGGCTTCTATTTTTTAATTCTAACCTAAATTTAAAGTTAACCTTTTTAAATTATAACATTTAATACCGCTATTTCTACAATATGGCGGATATTTTTAAATTATAACTTCTTTTTACAATATGGCGGCTATAGCGCTAATTTTTAATTTTTGAAAATTTAAAGCCTGCCATTTTTACAATGTGGCTGCTATTTTTAAATTATAAACTAACTTTTACAATATGGCTGCCAGTGCGCCATTTTTAAATCTATTATTGCTAGGTTCGAACCCCTTTTTAAGGTAAGGAAAAAAGTAACCACCCGATGTCTCCTACAACGATCGGACCCTAGGTATAAACATGTTAGAGTAATAGGGATAATAACTAAATAAAGACACGCGATTTACAATTACAAATATACATAGAATTATTTGTTATTTATTAATATAATTGTAATACAGATTGTTTATTGTGTGGTTACTAGCGACTATGTTTTTACAAATAAAATACACGCTACAATGTTTTCAAGATAGAATGTAGCGGTGCTGGCGCCATATTGTAAAAATTTAAAAAATCAAAATGATACTAAAAAATTTAAAAATTAAAAAAATTGCGCACCCGCAATATTGGAAAATGGCGGCCACCCAAGATGGCGGCCAAATAGGCTTCAGGCAGTCTGCCGGCCAAAACAAAGGGTTAAAGCGCCAAGCTGTCTGGGACAAAACAATTTACATAATAATTAGAACAATTGTGTATCAATCAAGGCCGTATTAATATTAATGAAATAATTTGCATATCAATCAAGGACGTATGAATATCAATTAAATAATTTGCATATCAATCAGGTCATTTATATATTAATGGGGGTGGAGAAGTTCATTGACCTAATTCCGGGTATCAAAGTTTTAGTCATGTGACCGTGACGTTATTGGGTCGGTGGTGGGGGTGCTATACCTGCCCCCTTAGTGCTTATCTCCTACAGTATCGCACATTAAACTCGAAGTAGACATCATAAATTTATTTCAAATGTCACCAGTCAAAAAATTGACCACATAAAAAAAATTCATAGAGATTTTCATAATTTAAATGAAATATTCTTCAAATAAACTGTTAGCAAAATAAGCAGACGAGAAATCCATCACTTATGCACTATAAGCATTACAGGAATAAGTTTGCATATGCGATAAACAGGCATTATGGCTAATAACGTATGCAAACATCAGCAAAGGACACATTCGGAAAGTATGTGTAACCCACCCATGCAGCTGTAATCTGAAACCTCAATGTTGTGTTGTGCAGGTTACATGATTTTGATAATAATACAAAGTTGGATGGGCTGGAGATCTTACAAGCAATCCACCATACAATCCATTCCTTTGAGGAAGAGTCACAAAATGAGGATGTTCCTGATGCTGAGCAGCATACAGCAACGCAAACAGAACATAGCAAGAACGTGGACCAAGACGATTTCAACTATTTTGTTGGTAAGTGGCGAGTAATTAGAAACTGGTTATGAGTGGTGAAACCCTTTTAAAGGAAGAGGTCTGAAAAAATGCTATTTTCTTTTTTAATTTTTTAGACTTACTACATAAATATGCTTCGTTTGTTTAATTTGGACCAGTTTGGGGGAAGTGGAAGCCTGAAAACATTTGCGCCTCTATATGACCATTCCTAACCCTTGAAGACGGAACCAATAGGTTGTCCCGCAATGTCGGTAAATAATTATAACTATACGCTGCGTAATATCCCAGAAGAGCGCATATCTCACTTCATACAAGGTTCCTATTCTCTTTCACAGTAGTAACAAGGCTTAGGATTATATGGCGTTTTGCATATTGCATATGTAAAATAAAACTATATTTAAACTTTCTCTTAATCCAATCCTATAAATAATGGAATTCATATTTCATTATTTATGGGACTGCTTGGGATAAGTATCATTACTGTACTAATCTGTAAATAATCAATCCACAGGACAGATACATTCCTCTATTCCACATTAATTGAGTTTAATATTTGGAAAAATGAGTAAGAAATGTAATACTGTGTTCACTTCTATAGCATCTTCGTAAGCGTAAAAGTCACTTCGTATGTTACCACATTGAAACTTCGATTTTTCCATTTTGAAGAGACCACATATGATAAATGTACAACTGAGGAAATTGTATGTCTATGTTTATACAACATAAACCAACAAAATGCACCTTTAAAATCTAATGTTTTAATTTATGGCCTCTCCTACATGTTTTGAACTCGAGGGTTCATCTTCAGAAAGGCATCAGTATAAGCAGTCTTGAAGGTAGAAGGATGTGTAAAACACACTATATCATACCTGCATATAAAACCTTCTTCCTGAAAATGAACCCTCGGGTTCCAAACATATAGAAGACATCATAAATTAAAATATTAGTTTTGAAAAGGTGCATTTTGTGAGTTTATATTTTATAATCACATTACAATGCACGGCACAAAAAATATGTATGAATATGTGTTTGCGTCTGTGAGTTGGCCAAGATCTCTGACATGAAGTTCATGGAGTTGAATTTTCAAATATATGCACATTTTGTGGCAAAACCTCTGGATATAAGCCAAAGGCACAATATTTCTTTGCATTGTCCAAATAAGAATGTCGAAAAATCACACAACTTTCCATCGTCAGGAAAAAATGCAAATTTTGGAAAACCAAAAGTGATTATAATTTACCATTCTTCTTAGAGGCGCTTGGCCGGGACCTAGTAATAAAACGCGTTAAGTTACGAAAAACATGATTTCTGAGTGTGCAAATCTGAAGCTTTACTGTATGTTGAGTACGGCTGAACGGTTTCACATTATAGCTTATCCCCTTTTGTCATGTGAATGGAAAATAAAGTATTGTTATCCTTTATATCTCTCTTACTCTTTTGGCAGTACACCACATACTACTTTTTCATACTAAATGCAGATCATTCTCTTGCCTAGAACTGATAGACCAAGTACTGGAACAAGATGATATCGATAAAGATGGCTACCTCAGCTACATCGAATACGTTGTGGGTCGACAGAAGGATGAACATAAGAAAAAATCAAAATACAAGAAACCATAATCCTGTATGTGGACTTCCAGAACGTACGTACGTTACACACACACACACACACACACACACACACAGTGTATATATATACACTACTGTCAATTGAATAAACATCACAGAATCAGACACTTTATTTTTGAACGAATACATGTATTGATGTAATGGTTCATCACGAAACATAACAGAACTCTTTTCACAGGAAAACATTTGTAGTTTGAGCTTATCACACATTTTAGTGCTATCTGCTGATATTAAATGACATTCTCTGAAACTTCATTTCTCATATTTTCGATGATTATTTTCAAAGCAATTGTGATTTCCACCGTCATTTGTCCAACCATATGTAGATCATTCCTGCTGGTGCTGTACATCAGGAATCGCCATACAAAGTCATTGCAGGGCTTCAAACCTGGCAAGTATTATAGCAAACTGCATCCAATTACAAGCTATCTAGGACATTCAACACAACTTTATTATTAATTGATCATACTGTCGTGGCAACATGTTTCGACCAAATATGGTCACCTTCAGGTCAACCGAATTATAAAAATGTAATCACATTATAAATACACAAACGTTCTGTGGAATGGATGGAAATCTTATGGATAAGATTTCCATCCTTTTCACACATACTTTCGTGTATTTATACTAAGATTAAATTTTCATAAAATAGTTGGCTTAAAGATGACCACATTTTTTCGAAACGTGTTGCTATAATAATAAGATAAATAAACATATACAACAAAGGTGTGTTGATCTTGAAACGCAAATTCATACTACTACTACTACTACTACTACTACTACTAATGATAATAATAATAATAACAATATAGCTTGCAGGATTTTAGTCCTCATGAAACCTGTTCTGGTCACATTAATTCTATACACCTACGCTCACAGGTAAAGTGGCCTTTGAAAAGATCTAAACTGAACCAAAAATAGTGGCCTGGCAAAATTTAACATTATACTACCCCATTGACACTATTTAGCCTTCCAGTACTCATGTATTGCTTTCAGATATAGCTGCTCAATTTATGTTATAAAATAATCATTGGGAATAAATGTAACTAATTACTATTTAAGGTAATACACATACAACATACATCTGTTTCATATTTTCCAAATACAAAAATTTCCAGTGTGTATTCACATTTTTTTACTTTTAATAATAACATCCAGGTTATCTGAGTTCAGTGTCATTTGTTACTTTCATTGAATGATACAGAATGATTGAGACCCTCCTGTACTTCTATTTCTACCTCTGTGTTAGTGCTTCATTGAAATTATCTATGAGAGTGAGTTTCAAGTCTGTGAAAGATAGTATTCACAGTAACGAAAATTAAAACTATCACACTGCATTTTGCCAGGTCGACTGTAATGCGTGGGTGAAAAAGACGGTGTTTTTAATGTAACCAACTGCTTATTAGTAGCCAAACATTCAATGGATCTGAAGGCGCTTGGTTAATTATGCAAAATGCCTGAAATGCTGTACAATGCTGGCCACATATTGACCTCATTTTGTCCATATGAAACAACTGAAATATAATGTGAAAATTTTGCACTTAAATCAAGTATATGATACAGACATAGACCCTCAATATCTGTGCTTCTTCAAACACACAGATCTTTATAATTAACTTTCAGACTTCAAAATGCCAGAAAAGTACGGAATTTCTAAAAATAGCCTGATTGCTAGGTCCAATATTGTATCTGGCATCTCTGACATATTCACACTTATTGTTTTCTTTAACTAACACACATGTTTGTAAAGATTGTGGCTTCCATACAATACAGGCAGTTGCATTTTATGCCATTTTGAAATAGTACAATATAAAAATATTTATCAAGTCTCACTTTTTACACAAAATGTGAAACGATGTCAATCCAAAGCTCAAAAAGAATGTGAGAGGGGGACAGTGTGTTATAATTAGGTACCAGCTTCATTCTCTGTTCCTTTAATGTTGTCAGAATATCATGGTTTTTATTAGTTTTTTGAGGTGGTGTATTACATTATGTAATAATATTGTAATTAGCTTAATCTTTACTGTTATTTATTTATAATATGCTGAGGTAAGTTTAAAATAAAAATTTCACTACAGTGATTGAAAATGTATGCACCATGAAAATGTTTCCTCCGACCTCCCATTTATCCCAAACACAAAATTATTCTTCAATTACATGACATTTTCAGGAAAACATCTATTACAAACAATGCGAACACATTGTAAAAAAGGAAAGAAAAATAGTGAAACAAAATGCCAGAAAAATGAAAAGTATTTTTTGCATTAAAATTCTTAAAAATCTTCTTAACTTACTTGCAGACTGATGTTATCGCTGCTTTGTATGATAAAACCTCTTGAAATCTTGCGCCCTAGTATTTCTCATAATGTACACGTATGTATCATGGTTTTCTGTTTGCCATATATTTTGTATGAGGCTATCTGCAGTGAATATACTTCCGGTTTATCTACAGTGACCTTCATTATTGCGTTCTTCCTCGTCCGTAACGATGAGACTATAAGAATAACTTGCATGTAGTATAGTAATAAACGAATTAAAAGCATTGACAAAATGTTTTTAAAGCACGAAAAGATGCCGAAAGCCTCAATCACACTGTTCTGTATGCGAAGATCAATTGTCACACCACTAGCAGCCCTCTTTTGG
>Ga0209755_10009640_pt1 | contig 10202 bp, 3 predicted proteins | sample TergutCo191P1_FD_187301 | JGI IMG/M metagenome (GOLD analysis project Ga0209755, IMG submission 187301) | Cornitermes sp. P1 segment gut microbial communities from Petit-Saut dam, French Guiana - Co191P1 (SPAdes) (version 2) | ecosystem: Host-associated > Arthropoda: Insects > Digestive system >...
AATTGAGGAAGTAACTACGGCACACTAAACCCACAGGACAAATTGCATCTGACATCACCACAGCCTACCATTTAAAGTACAAATTTAAGTTATGTTTATGCCCTTCTATAATCTATCATGGCTTCTTCCTTGAGAAGCATGGTAGCCCCCATTCAACTCAGGAAGCTGCTAATGTTGATTAGCCATGAGTGGCTCTCAGGCCATGCACACCAGTGGTGGTAGACACAAATACATGCACTCTGCAGCAGTTCAACTGCATAACTTTTCTGTGCAATGGGGGTAAAACAAGACAGTTGGCAAGAGTGCTGTAGTAAAACAGTAGGACTAAGTGAAGCACACCGTAGTGTGGAATACGTATCCTTACATTATGCTATTAAATTTTTCTGCTTCTGAATTAAATGCCATACTAAAAGGAATTTCCTGCTCTCCAATGAGGTTTTAAGATGGGCAGCCTTCCCACCATCATAAATTTTTTACTATTGCCAGGGATTTGTGACGCTAAATCCTATCAAATATTTAACAGTAGACAGCAGAAGTTAAAAGTATCATAGTAAAATTACTTAAATGAACAGAGTATTTCAATTGATATCTATCCATGATCAGCATTTTTTTTCTTACTTTCTTCCAAGTAAAAGTTCACACATGGGGTTTATCGGATCACCATACTCCCCATGCCTGTGTCTGAATGAACATTGGAACCAGCCAACTGATTTTCATGCCACATTGTTTGAATGTTATGCCATTGCAGGCCAATTCAGCGTCACGCCTTTCAAATTTGTTTCACAAATAATAACGGGATTGGCACACAAACTCTGACATAGCAGTGACACTAATACCACTTTAGGATCCTAAAATGATACATGATATTAGATCTTGGAAGTAGGCAGTTTAAGTACTGCATAAGTAGAATGTAAAATGACATGGCAACCATGAGGATAATGTTCTTACTATTTGGTGTGATGGAAATTACAGCCATTGAAATTTTTTTTTAAGGAAATATGTCAAATCTACTTACATCTTGCATGAAATATTGCTTGCCAGTCAACAGTTAAAAATGTGCTAACAAAGAGAAACTTTGAGGCTATATCCAGAAGATTTAATTGGACTGGAAACTTATACAGCAGGCAAGTAGACTTAACATGTGCTGCTCAGAACTCTATTTATACAGATACTTATGCTTTAGGGCTACATAGGTGCAGCTCTTGTTCTGGGTGGAGTTGACAACACTGGTCCACATCTGTACTGCATCTTCCCACATGGATCATCTGATCCATTGCCTTATGCTACCATGGGTTCTGGCTCTCTTGCTGCAATGGCTGTGTTTGAGACAAGGTGGAAGCCAAATATGACTGTAAGCCTCCAATCAAGTTTTTGTCATTTGTAGGTAAAGAGAATTGGGGATCACAGTACATGTACTCAATATGCATGTTTGATAATCGGCAAGAACTCTTTTTACTACCACAGCAACTATTAGCTTCTGGGCTGTTCTCTATGGATTAGTTTGATAAAGAGTTGTGCAGTATGCAGTGTTCTGTTTAAACTGAAATGATGTGTATGTGAAATATCAGTCAGAAAAGTATTTTGCTGTTTTTATAGCAGATGCAACATTCATGTGTGTTAACATCTTTATGACGTGTTAAACTGATCTGTAAGATTCTTGCAGTCAGTTCTCCACTTACTGAAATGACTAGGTTGATGCAATAAAAGTACACAATAAAATGTTAGGAAATATAAATGAGTGATGAAGAAAACAGTTTGGGATATTAGCATTAACTGTTAGCCACCTTGTGTTCTATATATATATATATATATATATATATGTATGTATGTATATCGCAAGTGTACTGCTACCCTCCAGACACCACATTGTATACTTACTGGATTTTTTTAGACATGTTGCACAGTCTCTGTTCTTTCTGCCACAAAATGCCATTTTGGAATAGTATGTTTTTTGGTTCATAAAATACGTTATATGAACGGTATGCTAAAATTTAAATGTCCAGATCTTTCACCGAAAGTTTAAAGTTGATTAGTGACTGTGTAATTTGAAGTAGTTTCTGGTTCTCCTCTTAACATTCCTTCCAACAGTAAAATCTTGCATACACTTCTGGTAGTGGTAATGTGTTATTACCCTACTGTGTTGTTGGTTACAGGAAGAGGAGGGGAAACAGCTGGTTAATGATGCCATTCAAGCAGGAATCTTCAATGATCTTGGATCTGGCAGCAATGTGAATATCTGTGTCATCCGTAAGGGCAGCGTTGAGTACATCCGTCCATATGGTGACATTAATGCGAAGGGAAAGAGGTTAGTTTTCATTTGTAGGTGCATGCTTGTCATTGAACTGCTTGTGGGATGCAACTCATTCATCTACAAATAGTAGTTCTCCCCTTTCATTATCATTCCACCAGTGCTCCATATTCATATTTCATTCATCTCCCATTGTGGTGTATAATCTTAGCAGTTAACAGCACTGTTAAACAAAACGCTTCTCGTTAAGAGATTCTTTCTTACCTGTGTTCAACCATTCTGAGGACTGATCTATCCAAGAGTCTGGGTGTTGGTGTAAATTCTACATCCAGCCAACAGATTAGTCCAGTATTATTGGCTGCACCTGTGTTTTGAGCACTGTATAAAAAACCCTGGTGGTATGCTGATGAAAGTGCACACCAGGGAAGAGTAATGCAGAATTTGCTGTTGGTTCTTCCACCTGCACAGATAAGCTAGCAGGAATAAATAACTGTAGAACTTCAAGGACTTTTTTTTTTTAAAGTTTTATAGAAGTATAAATTGGTTATGGGTGAAGGAATGTCTGTTCTACTCCCAGGAAGAGGAGAGGCAAGATAATGAAATTGTAAGGCAGAGACATGCCAGACCAGTCTCTATCTAATAGGTGATTGATAATCCTGTGTTTATTTTGACAGCTTGACATCTACAGTGCTAGGAAGAGGTGCAATGATTGTTCTTCCATAGTTTGTACCTTTTAGCCTCTCCCTTTCCCCTGTGTGACTGTCTGTGCTGGACTAACCTGTCCATGGACATTGGTGTGCCTCTTCAGTCAAGTATAAATGCTAATGTGCATTACTGTGAAAGGCTTAAGTTTTAATTGATAATATATGAACTGGGGAGAAGGGAGCATGCAAAGGCCCAGCCTGTATGATTATTTGCTTGTATTAATATCTACTTAATCAAATATTTGCGATTAAATTAATGTGAGAGAAAGCGGTGTTTGTCATTGAGGCTCTTACAGTTTCCATCTTGTGAACAGGATTACCAGACATTAAGGAACAGAAACATTGATATTTGTCAACTCTGTGTTCCAGGCAAGGATCATACCATTACAAGAGAGGTACCACAGCTGTTTTATCCAGCAAAACTATGCCTGTTGACATTGAAGAGGTGTCTGTACACACAGTTGAGCCAGTTGAATCTATGGACACATCTGTTTAATCTCTGCATCATAAAAGAAACTACTGGTAATTCACTATTCTGGGATGTAATGTCTTTCCTTGTCTTTGAGGGATGTGATGCCTTAATAAAAATTCTTCATAAATTATTTACTGTGTGCTGTTAAATTATCTTTCCAATATGTGGTTATTACAGAATATTCCATTTGTGCATGTGCATTTTGTGGTCATTCTCACAAATTTAAATCTGGCAGCTGCAATTGTACTGCCATATGAATAGCTTATAATGTTACTCCAGAGCACAACAGATATGAACACTAAACTGGAGAAGAGGTTATGTAGGTATAACTTTTGATGTCTACCTTCTGCACCACTTGCTTTTGCACTAGTATGTATTGCAATGCATATTCTTTAAAGGAACATGACATGCAATTGAGCTGGTGATTTGATTGGCTATCACAACAGTGATTTTTGTGGACCACCGCAGCCTGTCTGGGCAAAATTAGAACATTGTACCTCAAAATAGGTCATGGGTTTCATGCCACATCCTTCCCAATTATTCATTAATGATCTGGTGCTCCATATTTTCAGTTAATGAAAGATAAGTAAACTACAATCAAAGACTAATAATGAACTGGCAGATTTTGTTAATATTTTCAGGGCTCATCTTGCAGCATGTCCAATGATTTGTGTGAGGGTGGTATCTTTGTAAAAAAGAAACATTCTGTTTTGTACAGATATCTAACCTAGATGCCATTAAGCTGGTAAAAGTGTGGTAACATCTCTTGTCTTTTAAATTCACTTTTTTGTCCCTCTTTATCCGAGGTAACTGGTTTTGTCTTGCTGCCTAATGTAACAGCTTTCTGCAAGCCATTAGCTACCGATATCTTCTGCAGAACAAAGGACAGCTGCAAAAATCTGGTGCAGCACAACAATCAGTTTCCTTCTGCATGCTGATGTGATAGCCACAGAAACAGGTAACTTCCTTTCTGCCATGAATGTGTTGAAATGAGGAAAATGGATATCAGGCAAAGTGAGTGGTACATGACAAAAAATTTCAGACATACTAATTACAGTGTGAATGATGGACAGCGTATAGAAAATCTGTCAACACAGTCAAGCTACTCATAGGTGGGTAGATAACTGAGAAGCTGAAGGCACCGGTCGGGAATGCATCAAGGTGAAAGTAACTGATCATAGTGTTATTTATTGATGTTTCTGTAACTGCACAGGTAATGTAGAACTGAATGACCAACTCTTATGGATGATGAATTGGAAAGGATATGGAATGGGCCATTGCCCTTGCTAAGGCATTATATTGCCAGCTGCTTGAAAAGATGGGTAGGGGAAACTAAGAACGGAGAATTTGTAAAAAAAAGACACTTTATTACAAAAATAATTGTTCTAACTTAAAAAATACCTTCCACCAAAAGTCTGATAACAAACTACATTAAAACAACATTACAAAACTTGTATTGGCATGAATCTTGAAAGCCCACATACCATAAGTGAAAACTTAAAAGTATAAACATATAAAACAGAATCTCCAGAATCAGGTAAATGTGTTCAGCTACACAAGTAATGAACAGCACAGATACATCCACTGCTGAAAGGAAATCAGTAACAGAATATGTGAAGTCCCAAAGAAAATTACATATAAGGTCTTCAGCCTTCCAGGATGTTACACAGTGAAGGTTGCTATCTGGTTACACAGGTAAATCTATGCTCAGTAACATCCACAAAGGGAAAAAACCTCATCTGCCCTACAGTACAAGCCTGCACTCTTGCAAAGAAAGAGATTTAATTACACATTTTGTTACCAGTTTGAGGAATAATTTTTGAGGAAACTAATTATTATCAATTTTGCCTTCATCTATATTATGGATTGTAATACATCACTACGCACCAAAATTCATTATGCCTACAACTCCTGTTAGTTTAAATTCCTAAGGAGAAATTTCATTTATGTGAAAAGGGTATTCATGGATGAAATGTCAACAAACCAGAAATCTTTCTGTTATGCACAAACATCAGCATGACTTCATCAAAAATTCATTAGTTTTTGTGTGATATATCATTCTGCAGATATTCTGAACATGTTCAGTCACACTATCTTTCTCTCATCTCACCTGCCATTTTGCCGAAGCTGACTCACTAGAAGTTGCCAATTGTTATGCCACGCTATCAGAAGTTCTAGGTCATTGGATTCTGGCTTAAAGGAGTTGTACTATATTCTGAATTATATGGCTGTCAGTAATCCAGCAGCAATAACATAGCTCTGAATTACAAAATAGCTGTATTTTGAACTGCATTAAAAAGTATACAAAATCCTGTGTTTAAGACTGGGGAATGTCACATACTTTGAATTATATGGTATTTCAAATTAAAAATGTTTTACCATTTTGCAGTTCTCTTCTCAGTATGAATTACAATTGGCTTCATATAGTGTATGTAAGAGTTCCACAGTCATGAAACTAAATGTATGTTCAATTGGGAGGCTCGCCTACACAAGTGCTAAAAGATCACTGTCACCTTACATAAATAAGCGCTACTGCAGGCTCATCAGTTTTGGCGTTTAAAATTATATGTTGCAATTAAATTATATTTCATCTGCATATCTGTTAAACTTGCAGTGGTCATCCTACAGTATACATTAATCTGCAGTTATGTTTACTGTTGACTGAATGAAGTTAAAGGCGATAAATTGAAAATTTCATTTAGTGTGTTGTACATGAAAACAACATAGGAACAAGAAAGAAAAGCTGACATTGCACAATGATGAGTATAATTTTAATGAGACATTTTTCACTAAAGAGAGCCTTATTTATCAAGGTACTGTCCATATTCATTCACCTCACTGCCTATGGAGAATGAAGTCCCAGGTGTCCCTCCACCGTAGCCGAAGAATATCTGCAGCTGACAGTGGCGATGTGCCATAACTTAACACCGAAAACCGCCGGAACACTACCAGCACTGCTACCAACCATGCTCCTGCTGCAAGCTTAAACACTGCCAAGCCCAGACGCCAGGATAATGTTTCACTGTACAAAGAAACAGCACACGATACCTCTGTAGGACTTCACAGTCAGCCAACAAAACAAAAAATTCTGTTGTCTAAAAGACCTGTCACTAGACCATTAATGAGCCATGTAATCCACATCTAAGAAACAAAGTAATGAACTCTATAATGTAGGCTCTTCATTTAATAGGTAGCAGTTGCTTACCTAGTCACAAAATCCCATCTACAACTAGGACCCTGAATTGGTCTCAACCCTTGATATTTGGCAGCACAAGTTTTACATACTTGCATGTTCTGGTCACCTCTTCCCCCCTGATGTAATTACCCTAACAATGACATGTTAAAGTGAAAGTTACGGTGCTTCTATGTATGCAATTTATCCACCCTGAAGATTCAATACTTCTGGGATATGTCTATAAGTTTTCCATTGGTCCACTGGTTACTGATTTTCAGTCACCACAGTTGCCAGCTTACTGCATCATAAACCTCTCAACTTCCTTATCCCACTTTACTTCAGGTTATCGTCGTCTTCCTCCTGGGTACCAGGTCATTAATCACACAGGCCACTTCTTATCCTTCATGTGTACTATGTGTCCATACCATTTCAACATACTGTTTTCCGTACTCCCCAAAACTGTTACCCCCACTCTTTCTCTAATTCATTTCTTACTTTTAGTAGTCTAGAGGTCCCTACAGTGCTTCTCCAAAAATCCATTTTTGTACTTAACATCTTTCTCTTTAACTTTCAATCTGGTGTCCAAATTTCCCAAATCGTAACTTGAAATGCTTGCTGTTACTGCATAAAATACTCATTTACTGAAATACAATTACTCCAAAGTAGGCTATTTAGTGTTCTTGTTGCTTTCATGGCTTGCTCAGTTCTGTTTAACATTTCTTCCTTGCATTTTCCAGAGTTCATAAAAATAGATCCTAAGTATATATATGATCAACTGCCCTTAATTTCAATGTAGGCATATTTCACCATGCCAATTGTGAATCAAAGCAAAATGGTCACATCCCAGAAAACTGTAATCTTCATTAGCAGTGCTGTCAGAGCCCCAAAGTGGGCCAGGATAGCATATTCAGTATAGCAACTCACTACAGGATGGACAGTCCAGGAATCAAATCCCAGTGGGGGCAAGATTTTCCACAACTGTCCTGACCAGCCCACCCAGCTTCCTGCCCAATGGGTACTGGGGTCTCTTTCCCATAGGTAAAGTGGCCAGAGTGTGGCATTGACCACCCACCTCCATCTAGTGCTGAAGTTAAAGAAAGAGTATAGCCATACCTCTAATCCATCCCTTGGGCATTCATGGCCTGTTCTAGGGTGAACTTTACCTTTACTAACAGAGCCCCAAACCTTTTTCCATCCTGTTACTTCTTGTTTCATAGACAAATATTCTCTCCATTACTCTGCTTGACATGATATATTGCCATGTAACTGATCCTTCGACCACCGGGGTTTCTGCTCATAAATGTGCAAGTAACTGATTTATCAGCCACATTTTTTATACATAAACAACTTATCCTCTTGGCTGTAACATGCAATTTCTAATCACAGCAGATTCAATGGTGAGTCTGCTGTCATCTAATCATGACATATCACATTATTAAATCCCAGTCAAATATGTTCCAGGTTCTTACAATCATCTGTGACATACCAATGGGTCTGCTTCATGTACCTTTCTTTACAGTGGTGCTGATACGTCCTTAGCCCAACCAGGAAGGAAACAAGCTAATGTTTCTGTCAGAATGGCGTGAATTTCCTTTGGCACCTTGCCTTGCAGGAAAAAAACTTCATGACAGCTCGCGTCTCAATGTTGTTGAAATCATGTGCATCCCTGCCATGCTTCCAAGCTTGTTTCCTTCCTAGTTGGGCTAAGGACTTATCAGCACCCTGGTACTTACCATGGTGCCAAGTTTGAATATTTAGATGTTATATGTGCATGCATTTACTTCAAGAGTCTAATAAAATAAAACCAACAGGTGAAGTTTTTTTTAGGTAAGTGAGGATGTGTATGAAAGAATTTGTTGATTCACAACATGTATGATACAGAATCAACAAATGATGCTCTGTTACACCATGCCCTCCAAACAATGGAAATGCACAAATGGTGGAAAAGCAGAAAAGATCTGTGGTATTCCTTCCCTAGAGTGGGAGCATACCTACCTACATCATCAATCAATTATACTAATCTTCAATAAGAGATCTTTCATCCCTATTTATCCATCATCTACCACATTCATCCAGCACAATTAGAACCCACATCCTTAAATGTTTTACAGCAAAAGATTAACTGAGTCTGAATACTCTTCACTGAACACACAACACAGATAATACAGCACAGACCAAATATAAATAAGACAAACTAATACATCAAAAGTTGCAGTCAACATTGTGTGTTTAAACTATGAACAGAACAGTATGCTCAATGAAATGAATTAATTTTAATTCTCACTCCATAATGTAATGAATCTGTTGACCTGCTATATTAAACTTCATGACAATTTGAGTGAGAAAAATTTTATACATGTTATTCTTACACACAGATGAAACTATGGTTCTCAAAATTTAACCAATAATTCTTATATAAAAAAGACTTACCTAATGTCTCAAAGTACGTGGGTGAACTGACACAGTGTGCAAATATTGACTACCTCAATGTGTACACATACAAAGGCCCTGATGATGACTTAAAACAATAACCTAAAATGTATAGCACAGAGAAGCACCGTCATGAAGGTTTACTATATTAGACTTGAAGTTTTCACAGCACCAGTGCACTTAGTCATTTATGTACTGGACCACACAGTACATATTCAAGAACAAAGAAACCTTCATACCAATTGCTCTTTGTCTTCTGGTTCACTGAACAGAACTTTCTCAGCTCCACACATTATAAAACATCAGATCATGAGCCATTAGGACTTTGAAATGTAAGGGCACATAGAAAGCACTTGTGGCCTAATTGGAGGTACTGTCCCAGCATTTACTTGGACAGAATAAGGAACGTCATCAGGATGGCTCATCTGTGGAATCACATTCAAAGCTAGAACTTACCAAATACAAGCAGCAGTGCTTGCCACAGTACTATGTTGTGTATATATAAAATTTCAGAGCTTCAAAGGTAAGTACATAATCCAATATCCTGTACATATTTGAAAAATTCTCCTGCTGTGAATGAAATATGAAGCAATCAAAACAAAGCGGTGGAATGGTAGTCAAAATATATGACACGCAAAATAAACTTACCAAAAAAGATGGTGCAAGTGTTCAATAACAGCAGCCATTAGCAGCACCTTAAAAGTAAAGGCTGGCAAATAATGATGCAGGAACAGTGTACGCTCCACAAAGAAATAAGGCACATAATGGAACAGGAAGCCCAACAGCAATACTTCACCAACCACCACAAAACTGCGCCATGTATCTGCAGAACAAAAACAGCCTAGCAGATGGAGCAATATCCACAATGTTTTAGATACCCTAGTAAAACCTCTTTTAAAGGGAAAAGTGGTAAAGCAGGTAAAGGTAAAGCAATGCCTGTACAGGCCCCTAAGAGTTCCAGGAGGTTGGGGCTTCCAGATTTCAAGACAATCGGCACATGAAGGTGGTTAGGTTTTCATTCCTACACACTGACTGCCTTTACCCCCAGGAAAAATTCCTGGTACTTGTTTCTGTTAGAGACTGAGTTGACCCAAGACCATAGTGCGGTTGAAAGGATTATGTCAGTGAAAAATTCCAATGACACCATCGGGAATCAAACCTGTGACCTTCCAG
>Ga0209755_10009641_pt1 | contig 10202 bp, 5 predicted proteins | sample TergutCo191P1_FD_187301 | JGI IMG/M metagenome (GOLD analysis project Ga0209755, IMG submission 187301) | Cornitermes sp. P1 segment gut microbial communities from Petit-Saut dam, French Guiana - Co191P1 (SPAdes) (version 2) | ecosystem: Host-associated > Arthropoda: Insects > Digestive system >...
CTGCCACAACACCCAACTGGTACAACGAAATTAATATGTGACTATTTCTAGTGTGACTTTAGCAAGGAATATATAGCTCCCTGAGGATGGTCTTAGGACTGAAACATGTAGGAGCATTTTTAATGTTTTAATGTGTAAATTTTATAAATTTTATACATGTGCAGTGGTTGGTGTAGTAACTAACTTGACAACATGCACGGTGTAACAATGAAAATAAATGAACATAAATATTACATTTAAATATCCTACCATAAATCAGAATAATGCATACTGTATATATCCTTAATTTCCAACTCAATGCAACCCAAATTGCATGCAATAGATTGATTACACCAGTACTGATCCAACAAACTGCACAATCAACAATAATGATTTGTCACTTGAGTTCATTCTACATGTTTTGACCTGTACAAGGTTATCATCAGGGGGCTACATATAAAGACACACAAGTACAGCAAATTATGTTAAAGATGTACATATGTAGACTTACTAACATGTGTAGAGTTACTAAAGATGCTGTACTTTAACTCTACACATGCATTTCTCTGACAGAAATTGCTGTACTTGTATGAGTTCGTATATACCTCCCTGATGATGACCTTGTAGAGGCGGAAACATGTAGGAGGAACATAAGTGACAGATGATTATGTATTACTGATGGTGCAATTTATTGAATGAAATACTGCATAATCCTTAGTTTCATTCCCTTCAGAGACCAGCATGTGTGATGTAAGTTACATGTACTGTGTACCATGTGGCAAATCACGATAGATCGAACAGTCATGGTGTGACAGTAATTTAACAACCGCCTGTTTAATCCATTATTTTTACCTAATTTTGGCTCAGATTATTATAACAACACCACAAACAATTTATGTCTATATACAGGGCAATGGGATCAGGAATTATCTCCAGCTTAATTTATTATGATACTGTAATATCATTTAAAAGCAAGATGAACACAAAAATTTCAAGAATTTAAACCTGGTCTAAACTGAAATTCACTGTCAGTGACTACAGCATATGAGTATATTACAGGACTTAATTAAGACTGTTCTAATGCCAGCAAGAAGTGTCTGTGATGATAATGCTATTATGTATCATGTACATGCATCACCTGTGCACTTCCAACATATGGCTATTAACGTTAACCTTTCATTTCGTCCAATATAGTACATGCAGCTTGTTCAAGATTCCAGCTTGATTTCTGTAGTGCAACTTCACATTGATGTCTTGAACCTATGCCCAGCCTGTAACAAGAATTTTGACCCTTTCAATTTTTCCTTACATGCAAATAGCCCATTGTCAGTTCTAAGCACACACAAATCGCAGCACAAACGATTACGCAGAAGCACGTAAGAGTTACACCCAATCTCAAAATTATTTTTCAAGCAGCTTCAAAGGTGCCACAAGACAAAGGTAATCTGTTTCACTGTTCTATAGCTTGTAGTTTTTCATAAACACACCTCAAATCACTAGGAACAAGGGTTTCACATTGTCTGTCCACCAAGTTGAAATGACACCTAGATTTCCAGATGCATGTATTGTAAATTAAAGTTTAATTTCTTTGGTCTGAAGATCTCAGTTCAACAAGCACTTCACTACTGCACACATTGACTGTCACCACTTAACAGTCCAGCTACCAAAACAGTATAGTATAACATGAAAATGTATAAAAGGAACTCTAAACCATGCAATTATTGTAACTGGTATGGAAGACTGAGTTCACTCTGAGATAGAGTGAGACTTGAAAGCATACATAGATTTACATGTTCAAATACAGTGTCAGATAGTACAATAATTAGTGCTCCCAAACAGTGGGCCATGCATGTTTCTTACACAACTGTATTACTATCAGCATTCTGGCCACCATCCCCACTCCTCAAAAGATTTGTGTTCCCTTATTTTTCATCTCTGCCAAACAGACACTGCAAAAATTCAGAATACACCCCTCCCACATTTTGGTTTGGTGAGCATGGTGAATCATGTGGAACACTCTCATAATTTAGTTTTAGTTAGACTGTAGATTTTGTGTGCATGACAATAGGGTAACTGATTATGGCAACAGTGAATTAAGACATTGGGGCACTAAATCTTATGTTTTGTTGACCGTGTGTCTTGATACATCCGTGTAATGAAAACCAACTTGATGCACTGTTTATCCTCAGTTTATTTCATCAATCAACCTCTACATGTTTCGGGCATATCTGTAGCCCATCATCAGGAGGTATACTGTATATATACAACAATTGGTACGTGTTGTGCTTTTTAGTTGACTGTCTATTGGCCAACAGACAATCAACTTAAAAAAAAAAGTACCAATTGTGTGTGTGTGTGTGTATAGTATACCTCCTGCTGATGGGCTACAGATATGCCCGAAACATGTAGAGGTTGACTGATGAACTAAACTGAGGACAAATAGTGCATCAAGTTGGTTTTTATTACATAGACAATGGGGCACATTTGTTACAGTGACCTATACGCATAATCTTTAACTCTTCACTTTATTAATATATATTCCAGTCAACACAACTATACAATAAAAGCATAAGTTACAGTGACATGCTTCGACTCTAAAAGTCATCGTCAGGCTAAACTAAGAACTGTGAAGTTCTTTACAATGTGGCTGCGCGCATTTTAACTCTTTAGCTTAGTTTTGTTCGTATCTTGAATCTGGATAACAAATTTCAATACACATGTGTTTACTTCAAAGTATGTCCAAATTTTGCACTTTTATTTTATATGCTTTTGGGGGTTCCTGACAAGAAAGTAGTATCATTTTGGAAAAATATCTGCAGAGTGTATGAATGTCTCTAGTGATCTATCGGTCAGATACACACACACACAATACCAGCAACAACAATAGTGGAAGCTTTAAGCTTGTTAGTAACTGCAACATAAATCCAAAGAAGAGAAAAGAAAAGAAGCCTGGCTCCCAAAATTTTCAGCTGATGCCTACGTATAAAGAATAACACCTTTCACGCACAGCTGCGGACAATAATGTTGTTCATCCAAACTAAATAACTCTCCTTCCGCTGCCAACACAACTCACTTATCAGCAGTAACTAACATTACCTGTCCTTCTGACATTTTGTGCTTTTCACATGCATCGGCATTCCAGCCATTCACCTGTTACAACCCAGTTGTTCTGTGGTGTGGTATGAATGTAACTTTGATGGTCAGGTCCATTTTTTATTCTAAGACCACAAATTCACGCTGAATTGTTACACCCATTCTAACACCATTTTTGAACAACTATCCGATTATGACAGAATCTATGCCTTTTTCAGAAACAGACTGCAATACTCTACCTTGCGAAGCATTCTCTACACTGTTTCGAGAGTGTTTTGATGACAGAATAATAAACATGGGACTGTAGCATCCTTGTTTGCGGGATCTAGATCCGTGCAGTTTTTACTTGTGAGGCATGTTAAAGGGTAATGAGTACAGTAATATTCCTCACACTGAACATAAATTGTACAAATGACTCAGGGTAGAGCATCTCATCAAAATTCACCACCAGAGCTTTGACATGCAACGAATACTGTGACAGTTAGATGTGAAGCACATCTGCAAACTGAAGAAAACCATGTCCAGCTCCATCTTTAAATGTGACGAACAAAAACCTAATATTAGTAGCAATACTTTGAACCAAATTTTGTGGACCCCAACTGACAGTTAATTTCAATAGCAAAGACAACTGCATAGCCTCCCATCAAGCAAAGCAGTCTCAGTAACAAGAGCCATGACATGTCACATACAATAAAGGCCCTGTACTATTATGAAATAAAATTTTTCCCTATCTGGCACACTTGGTGGTTAGGAGGAGACCACACAAAGTGTAAAAACTATGTCCTCCTGGTGCCTTGCTAGCCATCTATGTACTGTTTAATAAATAAAGAAATCTATTTGGTATTAAATGTGGCACCATGGCATTACCAACAGAAAATACATGTTACAGTCTTTTATTTCTAGAATATACTTTCAATACATGGGCTGGGTAGCTCAGTCGGTATAGTGACTGACTACGGGCTGGACGGTCCTGGATCAAATCCCGGTAGGGACAAGATTTTCCGCCAGTACAGACCGGCCCTGGGGCCCACCCAGCCTCCTGTAAAATGGGTACCGGGTCTTTCCTGGAGGTAAAGTGTGGCCACTGCTGACCACTCACCCCCTTCTAGTGTCGCGGTCATGGAAGAGTAGAGCTATACCTCTTCCCACCCTCTGGGCCACACTGGGCCTGTAACAGGATCACTTTACCTTTTAATATGTGGCAGGAATAATTTAGAGTCACTTTTGCAGTACACTAACTTTCAATTTCTCTTACTGTTTACTTGTATGTAAAGTTTATTATGGAAAAACAATGTAAGACACACAATGTCTTGACACTAAGGAAGTTGTAACGGAGTGCAGCTGCAGGATCTGAGCCACAGCATTTACATATATAAATTAAAATACTTCGATTCTAAGTCTCACTTGCTACACATAAGTTTTGTATGCAGAATTCATCCTGTGACTGAACACACACATTATTGCCGAACACTGTGAAACCTTGAACGACTTACGTGCTTTGTTAACAGCCATCACTGGAAAGGCTAATGGAAAACAGAATGTTTTAAAAGACCAGTCACTCAAAATAATTTGAAACAGAGAGCTAACAACATGCCACATGCCCAGGTGTAATAAAATGCTTATCTTATTCACATCATTCATTTTGGCAGTAGGATATCCAAGAACCCTAACACAGCGTCCTTTACATGACTGTCTTGTTCCCGAAAAGTCTGTCTGGAAACGTAACTGTCCTGCTACAATGACTTAGAAAAGCAAAATACCACGTTTGCTGGAGTATCCTAACCTACATGTGAGACGTACTCCATTACCACAACCCCTCAAATACCTGACCTACTCTTCTACAAACTTAATACCAGAAACAGCTGCCATAGTTGACACATGGCAGCTGTTAGCAGCGTGACTCTAGAAACAACTGCATATGAAAAACCCCAACAATATAAGTTTAGAAATTAACAAACACCACACAAGATTTGAGGTGCTAAGAGCAGTGAATATTAAGCTACGGGATACTGTGAGTTTGGTGAGTTTGGCAGATCCAACATTCTACAGAAACCTGCTGTATCAATCTTCAGGGTAGTGAAGCCATGTAATTTGGAAGGTAGGCACCAACGTGATGAAGGCAGCTGCTGCCTCCATCATCAGGGCTTGTGATAACCTGAAGAATGAGGTAACGGGCACTTCTGAAGCGTTAGTTCCTAACCGCAGCAGATGATTTTAACATGACATGAACAAACTCCTACTCTGCGACCTCTGAAGTGCCATGTCAGAAACGACGCTCTCAACTGAGAGACCATGGACATGATAATGGGCTGCCTGGTCATGGCTATCACACGACTTACAGGGTGGCGGCAGATGGACACGGAGCAATGGCACAGTGATTAGCTGGAAAAACCAGGGTCAGAGGAAAACCTGTACAATGACATTTCATACATCAGGAAAGTCTCGTGTCAACTGGGACTGAACTCCACTCTCTGCTGTAAAAAGCACAGCCTGAGGCATGCCATCACCCTTAACCCTTAGCTGCCGGAATTAAAATCTTTTTCGCCGGAATTAAATCTCCCTGCCTCCGACCACTTTAGTGGCTGTTCAGCTATTTAAAGGGCTCACCGCGCGACATATATATATGTCGTTTGGCGGCTAAGGGTTAACAGGAAATGTTTTTATTTACTTTAATTTATTGTTTGAATGGCACTTTCAATTCTCCAAATATGAGTTATTATTTTTTATGTTTCTTGCTCATCCCTCACAGGAATGGTTTGTTCCATAATTTGAAATCATAAAATGTCAATCTCACAAAAGCATTACAATGCTAAAGCAGTATCTGACCTGAGGAGTCGATTGAGCTTAATGTGTCTTGCAGCTTCCTGTACGTCCCATCCAGTGGCTTGCAGAGCTGCCAAACCTTCCTCCTCAGCTGTAGGATCACCAATCTCTTGCAGCAAGCTTTGTACTTTGCTGGTCCATATGTCTCCACTACGTGACACAGCCTAGTGGCATACATATCAACCATCCAACCAAGTCCCAAAGCAGACAGCAGAACACAGCAGAGAAAAATATAAGTTTCAATAGAACTGAAAATGTGCTTGCAACCATATAGGAATACAAAACTGAGTGGCAGGAAAGGCAAAAACAAACACAGTTAACTTTTTGGAAAGGTGCAAAGAAAAGGGATTATAATAAGCATCCTGAAAGCCTGTGACAGACAACTGTTATTTGCAAGTACAATTAGTGTAACACTTACTTCTATCACCTCTACAATGAAAAAAAGAACTACAAAAGATAAGTACCATAAGGCAGGTATGTGGTTTTCATTGTGGTGTGGTGTTCTGGGTTATGAAACTGTGTAATGTTATAAGTGGGTGCCAGGAATTTGGAAGAACACATTGCTGCCTTCTTCAGAACAAAAATAAAGATGTAGACAATATATTCTTCCAAAATTATGACAACTTTTCAGGCAACATTGTATCTAAAAGTGAGATGATCATACACGATATCTATCGTGGACTATAACAAAGGGAAACACAAAAGACATTTTCCCTTGAACTATATTTTGTTCTAATCTTATGTCTGTTAAACACAAGTGACATTTTAATTGTCCTTAACACAATGTAACAGCAAAACTATATTTCATGCCAGGTGTGGAGTAATGCTAGGTACTGTGGCTCTAAATAATGACGATGGCCGTCAGTAAATAACACTGGTGTAAAGATGACCGGCAGGTTGAAAATACAGCACAGTGAGAAAATCATAACCAAGTGTGGCTCATGCTGACTGATCCCAGGTTTCTATGGTGATAAATAAATGACTACTGCCAGATATATATGGTGTGGTTCCAATAAGTGCATAAAGGTTCCATGCATTCTTCACCTCAGGCCAGGTTGGAGATGAAAGATCAGATTCATGCTCTGGCCATATTCACCCCCAGAGAAAACTCCAGTCTGAACTAACATTTTATCTAACAAGCTGCACCTACACACTTGAAGAATTAACTTTCCTGAGCCCAGATAGGTTAATGGGGGGGGGGGCTTAAAGATGTCATTGCATAACTAATCACCACTTACTGATGATTTAATGTCTTCATATAAACCGAACGGGTCAGGGGCCCCACCAGTGGGAACATTCTCATGAACACATGTAACTCAGTATTTGTCACTCTAAAATCATGTACCACCTACTAGCATAATAAAAGTAACCAAATGGAGATCAATACTGTCTGCAGTTCATTGACAGCTGTCAAGAAACTACAGAACAACATAACAAATTAAAGAGATTAAAATTAAACGAAACATATCTGTGACAACGTGTCCAAGCCACCACACTCGGGTCACAAAAACATCCGCTTAAACTCGTCTGTCTAGCAGCTACTTGCCCTCTGCACACATTCCCCCATCCCTACCAGGTACCACTTGTATTCCTGCTGCGCATATGCTCATCTGACCAAACTACAGCAAAGATGATACAATTTTGAAACATTATGTTTCCTATTCTGGACATATTTGTGTTTATTTTAGTGCTCTAAAGTAATCTGAATCATTGTAAGAACATAGATGTTACAAAGCTGAAGACCCATGCCAAATTAAATGCTAAAATCTGCCACCTACAAGCGCACATGAATATAAAAACTTTGGCACAGTTTCTAATAACATTTAACATAATGCCTACCATTTTATCAGCACTAGGATCCACAGGCATACTGTTGCAATGGGATGTTGGCTGTCTGAGCTCCACAAAAGCTGGAACAGTCAATCCACTGCTGACAGCTGGTCCTCCACCCCCACTTGAACCTGCTAAAGAAAGGATACATATGCTAAAATTGGCTCTCAGGGATAAAAATATCATATTTCTATTGGTAAGAATATTGTACTCAGGTGTATGAACTAAACTTGTTCTGAACCAGTGACATAACAATGGTGTTCTATAGGCAAACACCCTGCCCTCACATGTCTGCACACCACTAGTATAACTCTATGGGCATATTCCAGTGGTCAAGACATTTTCGCTCTGTTCACAAATCAGACAAAAATTCTGCTCACCAAATATTTATCTACAAGTAACTGAAGACACAAAACAAACAAAATGCACAAATTTGCCCCTTAGATATTTACATTACAGTATCACACTGAACATTCCTACTTGCTTCAGTCTGCAGCAGACCATGATCAGGGAACCACAGCAAAGCAATAATGTATAAAACCAAATTAGCCATATTTGTAAACAACTGACAAGGCATAAACAGTCAAATATGTTAAATGTAACATTTCTTTGTAGTGTAGTTGCATAAATGTGTACAACAGTGGGTAACTTGGTTTTATGCGATACTGCTTTGGTTTGATCACCTGATGATGGTCCTGTGTGGACCAAAACATAGGAATGTTCAGTGTGATATTATAATATAAATTTCTAAGGAATGAGTTTGTGCATTTTGTTGGTTTAGTGTCGTCAGTTAGTTACTGATAAAGCACAGAATGAACAATATCAAAATTTCTCTACAAAAGACACTGAACCTTCTACCCCCTCCCCCTCTCTCATGCACTAGTGCACGCGTGCACACACACACACACACACACACACACACACTGTTCTAACATCTCTGCACCAGCCTACATGCTGTCACATAACATACGTCACATAAAATTATGTACCTTATGTTATTCAGATGTAGATTTATTTTGTCCCTGAACATAGGAACATACAAAAGAAAACACTCTAGCACTCTTGTTGTCACTAAGAACTGAGTGGCTGAACAGTCACTGATATCTTTGTCATCTCATATTACAAGCTGACTTCAGATAGTCTCAGGGTGGACATAGAAAGCATGTAGGAGTGTTCTTTGGCAAAGAGTGTGCCATCCAAAATGAGTTATCAAAGTTTTGTAAAAAATACACAGCATCAACAGTGCCATGTCGAAGAATACAAGGGCCAATTGAGAAGTTCTGAGTAATAGGTTCAGTGACATACAAAAAAGAAACTATCAACATTTGTTTCTTGGGAGAAGTGTGGTTTACATTAAAGATGAATGTAAACAGCCAAAATAACAGACACTGGCATTACGAAATTTCCCACGCAGTTCAATGAGTTCCTATAAATGATCTAAAAGCTGGAGTCTGGTGTGCAGTGACCACACATAAAATCATGTTTCTTTGAAAAAACGAACTCCAGTTGATACATGCAATTAATCCTGCCACCACTGTTCAGGTAATTAACAGAAGACAAAAATATGTAGAAAACTCACTTTATCTGCAAGAAATGAAGTAAATTCTCCCAGAATAAACTGCTAATATTTCAAGATATGAGGTTCATTGTGCACTGAGAAATAATGTCAGCAGGTGTGATGCCTGCTTAGAAACTGTAGGTCAGCACCTTAGAGACTCTTCTATGACATATAGCAAGGTGAACTGCTGGCAAAAAAATTGACTGTAAATTGCCAATGGACACAACCTTCCTATGTGACGCTATTGTGATTGTTGCTGTGTTTAGCAACATGGTAAACAATGCTCTCTGAATACAATACGTATACAAGATACTTCCTGTTCATAGTTACTATTCAAAATCTGAGGACCATTAACAACAGAGGAGGAGATTTTTCACAAATAAATTCAATAAATTTCCCTTTCTGGCATAAATCTTGCACATACTACAGATATGCACACAGGAAGTGTAGACAGCATGGTCAGTACAGCAAACAGGCTAAGGGTCAGATTGCCAGGGGTTAAAATTCCAACAGGGACAACAGATTTCTCTCTTCTCCAAAACATTCAGACCAGCTCTGGGACACACCCAGTCACCTAACCAATGGGTACAGAGGTTCTTTACCTGGGGTAAAGTGGCTGCAGGGTGGTGATGACCACTCACCTCCACCTACCACTCCAGTTAAGAATGAGTGGAGCCAAACCTCTACTCCCTCTACATGCCTTCATGGTATGGAATGGGGCAACTTTACTTTTACCCTGACCTTTACAGTGGACAAGCATACGTGTGGGTTTGTTGTGTGCCAGTAATCACAACACCAAAACAGGACAGGCAACATATATACAACATAACACTGATACAGGTACATACAACCATTGTTTCAGTGGAAAACCAATAAGCATAACACATTCTGACTGCGTGTCTGCAGCCTTAGTTACCCA
>Ga0209755_10009642_pt1 | contig 10201 bp, 8 predicted proteins | sample TergutCo191P1_FD_187301 | JGI IMG/M metagenome (GOLD analysis project Ga0209755, IMG submission 187301) | Cornitermes sp. P1 segment gut microbial communities from Petit-Saut dam, French Guiana - Co191P1 (SPAdes) (version 2) | ecosystem: Host-associated > Arthropoda: Insects > Digestive system >...
TTTTTTATGGACAAGTATCAACAAGAAGCAACTATGATAGACACAAAAGTATGCAACAGAAAGGATTTAAATTCTTATGCAATATTGATTCTTCATTGTGATATTCAGAGCCTAAATAATACATTATGGGAATTAGCTATTTTATTACATTCAGACTTAAACAACAGAGATGATTTCTTTTACAGAAAACTGGTTAAAGGAGGAGCAAATAAAACTGTCAGACATTCATCACTTTAAATTAGTAAGCAATTTCAGTAAAATCAGTAGTGACAATGAAGGTTCACGTATCTATGTAAGAAAATACAAACTACAGGAGAAAACTATTTTCAAGGGATAAGTAAGGAAAAAGATTTCAAAATGACCATAATAGAATTATTGGAATACAAATTCAATGTTGTGTGTATATACAGATCACCTGAAGGTCACGTTCATACATTTTTAAATAATTCGGAAACAGTAATTTGGAACACACAATCAAAAAGAAAAAAAAATAATAATTTTATGTGGTGACTGCAATATAAATCTTATGCCAGGCAGTGTAAAATTACAAGAATTAAAAAACTTACTACTGATGTACAATTTGATAAATACAGTAACATTCCCAACTATGATCACAAATAACACAGTATCACTGACAGACGTCATTCTAATAGACCAGCAAAATTATAAAATTTTATCAACTGTATTGCATTTTGGTTACTCAATTCACCAAGCGCAAGTATTAAACATATATGTTGATAAGCCAAAAAGAGGACCAGTAAAGGTCAGGAAAAGACAGTTTACTGAAGAAAGTATAGAAGAATTTAAGTATTTGTGACATATAAGATCATGGCAGGAGATATTTTCAAACTCTGAAGTTTCATGTTTTAATGGATACAATCCTCTATTATTTTAAAAGAGCATTTCCACTAAAAACAGTTCATGTGAGTGACCTCAACAGAAATACAGACACAGAATAAAGATTTCCAGTAAAAGAATGAGACTTTTAAATAGACTGAAAAAAATTATAAATCTTACAAGGGAGACACAAGACTATATTTTAACACATATCAAGTAATACACAAAACGGTAATAGTAAATGAAGCCAAAAGAGGCATAATGATAGGTATGTTTTAAGGGCAAAAAATGAAACAAAACAATGTGGCAAATAAAAAATAAGGATGCTGGGATATCCCTGCAACATGTCTCAAAAAGTTTGAGTAATTGAACAGAAATAACATCAAACCTGCAAAATGTAACAGATATGCTGCACTCCTTTTTTGAAGGAATCATAGATGAACTTTTAAATCAAAACAGCAGCCACGTTAAAGTTCAATTATCACTGCAAAGGATAAACTGCTGTCCCAATACCATATTCATATTTCCAGTAACTGAAAATGAGGTAGTGTGTAACTGAAAGTATAACAGGCAAATTCTCAGCAGGATTTGATGAAATTCCACAATACATAATTAGACAGTGCATATTAACACATTTGGAAAACTTTAGCTCCTATATGGAACACTTCTTTCACATCAGACATTTTTTCAGACAGATTGAAAATAGCTAAAGTAAAACCTTTTTATAATAAAGGGGACAATATTCAGCTACAGACCAATATGTATCTTATCGGTATTTTCAAAAATATTGGAAAAGCTAATGTGAAACAAATTAATATCTTTTGTAGAAAAAACAATATATTAATAGAAGCCCAAAATGGTTTCAGGGAAAAGAAATCAACCAAGACAAGTTAGTCAGACTTTTACTGAAGGTATACTAGAAGCCATGGACAGGGGTCTAATGCAAGAGGATTATTCTTTAATTTAGCAAAAGTGTATGATGTCATAAATCATGACATATTACTGGATAAATTAAATTCATATGGTATATTAGGTAAAACAAATCTGCAGTTTAAATCATATTTGATGCATAGAGCACAGTTTGTTGAAACAAACCAAAGTGATCATAGAAATGCTATACATAAGATATATTTCCTCAAACAAAGAAATAAAACACAGAGTATCATAAGGCTCAATTGTAGGGCCCCTTTTATTTCTACTGTATAAAAATTATCTTTTGTTAAATACCCAAGGGGCAAATTTAGTTTTATTTGCAGATGATACTAACTTGTTCATCACCCAAAAAAAAAAAAATAAATATGCTTTTCAACATAAAATTATAAACATTATGACAGAGTTAGAAACATTATTTCAAACAAATAATCTTATAATAAACAATGAAAAAACAATAGCAATGTCATTTCACTCTAAACAAATCTGACTTCCTTCAAGACCACAAGTAACTTACAAATATGGATTTTGCCTATAAATCGAAAATGAGATTCTTAGGTATCTGTACCACAAAAAACCTAAAATGGGACATCCAAGTGCAATCATTAAATTCAAAATTAAATGAAATGTCTTATATTAGAAAATCAATGAAAGAACTTACAAGTCCCTATATGACTAAAAGTATTTATGACACAAATTGTCAGTAATGACTCAGGTACGTTATAATTTGTTGGGGTGGAGATAATGGGACTCAAAACATATTTAAATTGGAAACAAAGGCCATTTGAATAATTAGTGGGGTTAGTAAATGTGTGTCACACAGAGAGATATTACAATATACTCCATATACTCACAGTGGCTTCTTTATAAACACTCAAAGTGATATGTTACATTAAGAACTACAAAACCTCACTAGCACAAAATGTACATATTTGTAACATGCAAAGAAAACTACATTTACATGTATGGCTCTGCAATACAGTCCTCTTCAGGAAAAGTGTGGTAAATAGGGGAATCACACAACAAGTTGCCAGATCATATAAAAAAACCAGACAACTTTAAATCTTTTAAAAGAGGATTAAAATCCTTTCTGTTGCATCATGCTTTTTATTCAGTGGATGAATTTATGTCATTCTGATCTTATGTGGATTCTAAAAGTATGAGAGATTTATCATTAGTCATCCCCATACGTTGTAATTAATATTATGGCAGTGTATTGTATTGTATTTTATATATGTACTTTGAGTTTTTAGAGTCTAGATATGTACTGTAAATGGAGTTTGACATGTCCGATGTTACACATTTGACAATATGGATTGAATAAATTGTATAAGTGAAACTGTCCCAACATACATCACTCGATGGAGTTTTGTGGTCACCCCCACGCTCAGGTCGATTTACTCCAGGAGAATGAGCGCCTGGTAACCATTGATTAAGATGTGGAGTGAGCCCCATGGTCGGTCCGGACGTTTTTCGGAAAAGGGATAAATCCCTTGCCCCTAATGGGCTGTTACACAAGTACACATAGTACTAATTTGCACAAATTATATAAAAATGATGATTACGCTTAATGCCAAAAGTGCAGTACTTCATATTACTGTGATCTCGGATTTGCTCTTCACCTCGAATATTGGCAACACCAAAGATTTCACAATCGTCTTTAACTAAAACCGATACACAATGGGTACAACACAAACCTGACACACACATGGAGAATGTACGTCCAAGGAACACGTGGACATATGACTATGAAACTCTACACTACATGTTTTTCAATGCGTGGCACGTTGTAGAATACTCCTTACAAGGTATTTCTTGCGTTTAATTCTGCAGAAGGTTAGACATTGCATTAATTAAATTACATACAGTACAATCTCAATTCCCAACTGGCGCTTCTAAAATAAACAGACGACCGTAACATGGCGTGGAAGTATTCTGAAGAAATCGCGTCACATCATCAACTTATTTCACTCTTCGAACATTCCACAGCTACAGAATGTTAAATGTTTTATATAATTGCAAAACACTGCACGAAGTTCCAAGAAGAAAATAAATCCACATAAAACATATGATGAACGTAAGAAATAAACGACGGCACGAACATTCGCACTACTGTCTCGTTCAGAAATATATCGCCGAATTGTAGTTTGCTTTCGTCATTACTTGTGTGACATCGTTAGTTATACGAACTGAAACGCATGATGTTGAATACACAATGACCTAAACTCAACTTGGAGGGGAAAAACTATTCGTGGGAAGGGTACCATACATTTAGATAATGGACTAACACATTTCAAGTACAACTTCCATCCTCCTCAAACACGCATACAGTGAGGCAAAGAAAGCAACTCTTAATACTAAATTATATCGCAGTCGACAGCACCTGTGTCAACCTCACTGCGATACTACACACTTAAGTTCACAAATCCGAAGTATCATACGCTCTCAATATGCGCGTTCACGCTAGACATAACAATGTCCTTCATTACCTGCAGCACTGTTTCATTGTTTTGTCTTCATTTCCACTCCGAGCGCGAGTGACCACCGCACATTATCAACATTCGGTTACGAATGACGGAGTTTTAATCACTTTATCGCCAATACTTCCTACGTCCTGTTCTGCCGTGCAAACAGGCAACTGCAAATAACGATAAAGAGTGTACGGGCTCGACGCGACACGCTGGCACAGGAAACAGAACGCTGCTTTTTAATACGGCATAAGCTCGGCACATAAGGAGTTCTGTTGCTGTATTTTCCAACTTTTTACTCGACACTACATTCGAACAAACTATGACACTGTTAACAAACAAAAGACAGGTTTCAAAAGGGTTTACGAGACATCCCACTTTTTATTTTCACGACAGTCACGACAAAAACAAGTTGGGATATGTATGCATTACGCTAACAATTCCTGCGCGTTCGTGCAATTTGTGTATTTAATTACCTCCAACATTGCAACACAAGTGCAAATATTGTGTTAGGTACAAAACGTGTTGAACTGACCATGATGCCATGAGGAAGTGTAGGGGAATAACGCCGTGTGAACCTTGGCACCTGATCCAGGTGAGTGATCACCTTTACAATCGGATTTATGTCTCCATTATTGGGCAGGAGTCTGAGTGGGCGCACAGCCAATACAGCGGAGGTGAGAACATAACATAGTCCATCCTGCTGACCAGTAACTGCAGACACAACTTAGAGAATCTGCCCTGCTCTTTTGATGTGATGAGATCGCATGGATAACATACTAAACCTACTGATGATGTGCTGTTACATATGCCAACAGAGTTTCAAGAACACTGAACCGGGAGTGCAGAATTGTCTGAATATAAATGCGGTCAAACACACACAATCACTAACAGGGTTCCAAAGGAATCTTCAAATGTAGTATCAGTACATTCTACCTCATTTACAAATAACACAATGACATGTGAGATATGAGGTACCCACAGCAATGTTGTATATGATCCAAGACTTCTGGGATGTGGCACTGTGTCATTGGGCGTGTGTTTCCCAACATTCTGAAGTTTCATTGTACCTTCATCATCAGGGTCAGTCCAAGAACTTCCTGAAATGCATAATCCTGAATATGAAGGCACCACTATCCTTCAAAATGCTGGGAACTACTCCCCCAACAACACAGTGTTACATCCCACAAGATGCAAATCAACATAGTGGCATGGAAGCCAGAGGATTCTAATGAATGTGATACCACCAGGTATTTTATTAATTCTTTATTTCTTTAATGATTATGTACAAAGAATTAAAAATGATTTGAGAAGCCACAGTTGAGGCCTAATTTCAAGGTATAATTCTGGAATTTGCCTGTGGAGACTCAGGAAAGGCAGAAGAAACTTATGTCAGGTTAGCCAATGTCTCAATCAAGATTCAAAACAAACAGTTTTATTACTAATGTGAATGGAAACAAAGAGACTAAGTGTCTTACAAGTACAACATACTTGTATCAGTAACAGTTCAAAACAGAAGGAGCCAGTTTCCATATACATAACTCAATGTTCACAGTAGCTCACTACAAAAGAATGAAAATTTCTGGGGAACACAATCTGTCAGAATGCATTATTCGTGATTTGTCATATCTCACTGGTCTTTTTATGTGCATTAATAGTGGATACAAACTAATTATTTATCACATTATAGACACTACACAGCAAAATTAGGTACAGTGAAAGAATTACCTTCAGTGTATTAGAGGAAGCAGCTATGGGCAATTTTGAGACACTATTCTAAAATTCACTTGAAGATAATGGTTTTGTCTCGTAACCCCATGAGTAAGAAATAAAGAGGGGCTTAAAAAAAACCACCCACACACAAAATTAGTATAAGGAATGTGGTATTTTAACAATTTCATGACATCAAGATATACACATATGCATATACATACTTCTGCAAGACTCTAGTTTAGTAATCTTGATTCCTCTTATGGCTCTTATACCTAGAGTTACTCTTAAAGATCTCACAAATTTGAATTTTTCCCTGTTTTGCGAGGTATTCCTCAAACTCAGAAAATTTACTAACCATATGATAATTGCAGTGGAAACTTGATATTTTTGTTTGGCTAATCCTATTATTTTTTGTTGAGAGGATGGCAACCCTGGCAGTTTGTTTCATTTCTTACAATATGGCAGTTAGACTGACACTGCTGCAATGCAATTACACATGTTTCCATTTACAAAAGTACTAATTTTAATACAGTTATCAAAGTACTGTGAGTTAGTACCAATTTAATTCATGAAATTATTGTGTGACCCACTCACAATAGCTGACCTTCAGTTACCAGACATTCCACTTTCATAGACTAGACAAAAGCACGTCCATGCCAAAGAAAAGAAACAAGGCATCCAATTGAATGTGGGGCGAGATGCTGCTGTTGACTGGAAGAGGAACAGGGGTTTAAAAAGTGGTGTTATGTTTTGGCCTCATGTGGATGACCAAAGAACACAAAAACGTAAAATGTGAATACTGAGAGGTCTGTGAAGCTGTACATTTATGGTTCACATGGGAAAGGATAAAGACATGCTTATCACAGGCCCAATTCTGCAAGACAGAGTTCCGTTTTACCGAAGGAATTTAATGCTAGGGAACTGGCTAGTGTCGGTTTGACTGCTGGAAAAAATTATGAAAGTTAAGGCAGCTCAGTTTCTTGGGGGGGGGGAGAGACAGAAAAGCATATCTGGATGGATTTCTGAAATATAAAGTGGAATTTTGTTATGTCACTGGCAGTGAAGGATTATCTGGTGAGCAAAACTGTGATGAGAGAGGTTTGCCAGCTTCAAAGTGCAGCCTTCAAAAACTCAAGCTTCCTGGGCTGAACCTTTAGCTCCTAGATATAACAAAGCAAGGAGAGAGTAACAATTCTAGCCTGTAGTAACACTATAGGCACCCCCACTGCTGGGAATGCAAAAAAACCATGCACTTTCAAAAACCTAGAGGAATGGATGGATTAAATCAGAATCTCCTGAGGATGGTTTTTGATAAATTCATTCCATAGGCAAAACAATTTTTTGAAATCTCTACACATACCGAGGAAGGTGGACTGAGGAGTACAAAAATGAACCCTCAAAGAGTGAAAATCCTATTTGAAAGAACCACAAACTGGGAATCCACTGTACTTCCCTTCACACCTTTCCTCAAGAGGTGTGCAGACATACACTTACCCTCTTGCATCTTATCAATGAACAAGTTATAACTTCTTCTGGTAACTTCCAAGTCAACATCTACTTACACGTTCTTAGAACAGGTGGCTTTACAAATACATGATGGTTCTAACGCCTGATTATTAAACATTCCTATACTTTGCCATATATTCACATGTAAACAGTGAGTGAGTGAGTGAGTGAGTCAGTCAGTCAGTCAGTCAGTCAGTGACTAACCAACTGCCTAAATGAACTTCACTTACATAATTACTCCATGGAGCAGAGTCCTTCTTGAGAACTAACCGGTGTGAAAGCTAGTCAAGAAAGTCCCCACATTTTATGCAATCCAAAGGTTCATTACCACATTCACAAGTGCGTGCCACTTGTCCCTATCCTTAGCCAGCTCGATCCAGTCCATACCCCTACATTCCACTTCCTGAAGATCCATCTTAATACTATCCTCCTATCTGCGCCTTGGTCTCCCAAGTGATCTCTTTCCCTCAGGTTTCCCCACCAAAACCCTGTATACGTCTCTCGTCTCCCCCAAACATGCCACACGCCCCGCCCATCTCATTCTTCTCAATTTGATCACCTGACCAATATTGGGTGAGCAGTACAGATCATTAAGCTTCTAATTATGTAGTTTTCTCCACTCCCTTGTTACCTCATCCCTCCTAGACCGAAATATTCTCCACAACACACTATTCTCAAACACCCTCAGCCTACATTCCTCCCTCAATGTCAGCGACCAAGTTTCGAAACCTTACAAAGCAATAGGCAAATGGATAGTTCTGGATATGTTAATCTTTAAATTTCTGGATAGCAAATGGGAAGACAAAAGATTCTGCAATGAATGATAGCAAGCATTCCCTGACTTCAATCTGCTCTTAAATTCTTCCTGAATAAAATTTTGATTTGTTAAGGTTGTTCCCAAATATGTGAACTCTTCCACCTTTTCAAAGAAATTATTATCAATCTTCAAACTCTGTCTTCCCCTGCATTCTTATCTCAAGATATGACCATGTACTTAGTTTTATCAGCATTTACTTCTAGTCCAATCTCCTTACTAGCCACTACCAAAGCTTCCGCTTTTCCTTTATAGTACGTACGTTTCCTCCCAGTACATAAAAATCATCAGCATAGACCAGAAGCTGATGTGTACCATTCAATTTCAAGCCATCCTGGTTTACCTGAATCCTCCTAATGGCATACTCTAAAGCAAAGTTGAAAAGCAATGGCGATACAGCATCTCGTTTCAAATCATACCATTCGTAATAGGAGACAAGTCAGACAAATTCTTGCCTACCTGGAAAATGCTATATGTTTCAGTAAGACACAGATTTATTGGCCTTAGCAGTTTCATGGGGAAACTCAATGAGAATATTATAAAAGACCTCCCTTCTAACCGAATCATAAACTTTCTTGAAGTCTATAAATAGCTGATGCACTGCTTCATTGTATTCCTATTTTTTCTCAAGAATTTTATGAATACAGAATATATGATCAGCAGTTGACCTGCTGTGTTGAAATCCACCTTATGATCCACAGTAATTTCTCCTGCATATGGAGTTAACCTTGACAGCAGGATTTTAGATAAAATTTTGTACATAGTTGGCAAAAGTGTTATGCCCCTGTAATTACTACAATTTGTTTTGTCATCTTCTTATAGATAGGTACAATGATCGAATCTTTCCACTCCTCAGGCCATACCTCCTTATTCCAAACAGCAAAAATAAGAGTATGGATATCACAGGGAACTGTTTTACCTCCTGCTTTAATCAATTCTGCTAGGATTTGATCAACATCTGGTGATTTGTGGCTTTTTAGCTTTTCAATAACCAACTCAACCTCAAATGCACTTGGCTCAGCCACTAGTGGTCCTGCTGTGTGTATTTCTGTCTGCCTAATATTATTAACCCCACATACAATCAAGAGACGGGAAAAATAATTCCTCCACCTAGCCAAAATACTGTGGGAGTCTTGGTGTTTTGATATTTTCTTTTATCTTCTCCCACGCCCTACTTATGTCCTCATCATCACTTAAGTTCTCCAAAGCTGCAAACCCATTTGTAATCTCAATCTGATAATGTTTCCTAACCTCCAGCTCATTTAGCTTCCTGAGATTAAATGTTTCCCCCTCAAACTTCTGTGCTGCTTGTTTACTTACTGCCAATCCTTCCCTAACTTTTGCAACCACCAAACAGTGATCAGTATCACAGTCAGCTCCTCTGAAACTTCTTACATCTAGCATACTCGAATACCATCTTCTATCTATCAATACGTGACCAATCTGGTTGTGAGTCTTCCTATCAGGAGACGTCCAGGTGCACCTATGAATGTTTTGGTGCAGGAACATCATGAGGCGAAGTTTACTATTCTAAACACCATTATCATTACTACCCTGACGCAGACTCTCATTCCCAATTGTCGGTTTGAAACTATTCTCTACCCCCACTTTTGCATTAAAATCTCCTAATAGATTTTTTATATGGTACTTAGGAAAATAATCACAATCCTGCTCCAATTCCTCATAAAAACTGTCTTTTGAATTGTCACTTTCCTCCTCACTTGTTGCACACACATTCAGAACAATGATATTACACCAGCGAACTCTCAGAACTATACATAACTTCCTATTGCTAACAAACTCTACTCTCTTAACTTCTGATATTATTCTGTGTACAAAAAATCCTGTTTCCAATTGATGATTTTTGTTTCCTTTTCCCATAGAAAAAATTACTGTGCCCCTTTTGTCCCACCTGACCTCCTGCACACTCACT
>Ga0209755_10009643_pt1 | contig 10200 bp, 9 predicted proteins | sample TergutCo191P1_FD_187301 | JGI IMG/M metagenome (GOLD analysis project Ga0209755, IMG submission 187301) | Cornitermes sp. P1 segment gut microbial communities from Petit-Saut dam, French Guiana - Co191P1 (SPAdes) (version 2) | ecosystem: Host-associated > Arthropoda: Insects > Digestive system >...
CATAGCGGTTCATAAATAGACCGCTATCGCGGTCATTTAAAAGGCTTGAGTTTATTCACGCGCTGTGGTAGCTCATAAAACGTTTATTTGATATAGCGGCGTTAATTTACCCGCGCCGTAACCTCAACCGAGCCTGCGACAGGCAGGCGAAGGTTCCCCTCTTGATTTCACTGCCATATCTTTCCCGCCAGCCTGCTTGTGCATGGACAAGGAGATTATTACTTTGCATTATCGCATATCTATGTGATAGAGACATATTTATATAACGTTTTATTTACATTTAGTTAAAAATATGGAAATAAACCGTTTTAGATTCAACCTCCCTACCCCGTTTTACGTGGTAATAAATGTTTATCACTACTCGTATGCTCTTATTATTGCCGCGGTAGCGGCTTACCGGCAACAGCCCCAGAAAAACATTTTCAGAAATTCTCCGCTGAAGAGACATGGCTATAAAAACCGATAGTAAAATCTCTTACTATTATATTTTATGTTAAAATAGAGCTTGGACAGGAATATGTAACAATTATAATTTACGTGGTTTTTATAGTCATGGCTCGTAGGCGGACTCCTTCTGAGTTTTTCTGGGGATGATGCCGGTGAGCCGCTTACGTGGTACTTATAAAAGCATACGAATAGCGTTTTTACTTTGTATTACCTCAGCGCTAAACCCGATTTCATTTCTTCCCTGAGTATAACGTAAATTCCATCTTTTCTTTATTCATTATTAGACAGTTAAGCCACAGATTTTTTTTCTTGGTGATTTCTTTGCTTTTTAAGCCGATGGAAAGCATTTTATCATAGATTTGGCAGCCGTTTTTGGAAGCGAGCCATGTTTTGTAATGAGTGCCGAAAATGTCTTCGGCTTTGTCTTCAACTTCTTTTATGATGCGTTTCTCGAATGAGTCAAGAAGGATTTGGTACTTTTCCGTAATTCCCTTTAGATAGTCAAGGATCAGTCTATCAAAAGATCTTATTTGCTCGCTTATATAAATTAAGTGGTTTAAAAATTCTAAAGCAAGATAATAATCTTCCTGAACGCAATACGCTCTCATCGCGAGGCGGCAAATCTGTATATAAGATTCGTTTGTAATTGTCTGCATACCATTAATCGGCTGAAAAGGAGTGATTTCGAATTTAGGCATTGAAATAGCTACTCTGATAAGCAGTTCCATTATGTCCTGATAAATTTTTTGCTCCCACAAATTATCACGGATTGAACTGAAAAGCCTTGTCATATCGTCAGCGAACTTTTCCTTGTAAAGTTCGGCTTTATCAAAAATAACTTCGCAAGTCGGAATCATGACGCCTTTAAATTCAATATGACCTGTATCAATAAAACGAATCGAGTCATGTATGGAAAGAATACACTTTGCGGATGCGTTTTCTTTATCATAATTCATCATAACCTGCTTGGCGATCATGATCCTTGAATCTTTGGGAGAAAGTTCATTTGCCCTTGTTTGAAGCCTTGCACCCGAATTAAGAAGGAAGCCGGAAAGATTGCCTCTTTCCGTAATAATCAAAGGGCTTTGAGTATTTCCGCCGGTAATTCCGGCAGAAATTTTAAAAATAGGAAGAGGTTCTGCCGCTCCGGTGCGTTTTGTCGATATTTCAGGATCATTGACAACATTAGTTTTGCTGAAATAATCGATTATACAAAGAGTAACCATCAACGCGTCCGTTGCGCTGGCGGAAACAACGACCATCTCGTCTCCGCGTTCCCTCTGGCTAATCGCTCCGCATTGGGTTGATATTCGCTTTACCTCGTTTTCGATAGCCCAGTCAAGCCCATGCATCATCGAAAGATTTTTTCTTGATTCCATGCAAAACTTTGTATACCCGTGGATGTCAAGCATGGCAACGTAAAGATTTGAAATCTGCAAAGTCTTCTTTAAATCTCCGGCTTCGGGAAAATCCTTATCCTGGATAACAAGCTCTTTCCAGAGTTTTTTATGAGTATTTGGGCAAATTGAAGCAAAAAATCCCCAATTCAGGCGTTTTAATAGCAAAAACGCCCTCATAATTACAGGGTGCGTCCATTTATCTTTAATAACAGGGTAAATCAGCTCTTTCAACTTTGAAAAGGACACAACCTCTTTGGTAACTATCCTGTCATATAAAAAAGAGAAAAACTCGTATTCAGTCATTCCGCTGCTATATTCATTAATATGTTTCACAAGGACATTATAGTAAAAAAAATTAAAAAATAAAAGTATAAAAAAATAAATAAAGTTGAAAATCAGGCTTTAATGCGATATATTTTCAATAAATACAGAGTAAAAAAGGAAAAAAATGGAAAACGTTGCAGCATTAAATAATTCCGCCATAGCTTTGACAGAAGCGAATAAGCCCTTTGAAGCGATTGTCCTTTTCCGTGAGGCTCTGACTTTGGAACCTGAAAACCCGATGCTCTGGTTGAATCTGGGAATTGCCCAGCAGAAAACCGGCGAATACGCTGAAGCAATCGAAAGTTTTCAGCGCTGTCTTATGATTGACGAAAATCTCACCGAGGCATGGCATTCTCTAGGCTTGATATACTATGAAATAAATGAGTTTGATTTGGCGGAACAGTGCTATATGTCGGCTCTTTCTCACAAAGAAAACGACCCGAAAATTTGGAATAATTTAGGAGTTCTTTTTTTTAATGAAGAAAATTTTGAAGAAGCCCGAAATTGTTTTGAGAAATCCATAAGCCTGTGTCCGCATTTTTTTGACGCGCTTTTAAATCTGCGCGACACTTGCAGAGAGCTGGGAGATTACCGGGCGGCTGCCGAATTCGAGCGAATTCTTCTTGGATTCGATACGTTTAAATCGACATAGCCCGAGAAATTTGCCGAAAAAAGTGTTATGGGAAAGTAGATGAAAGTTCTATATGTTGCAGAGCTTGTCGGTAAAGCGGGTGTCTATACCTTAAAGAAAGCAATAGTTGATTTAAAAAAACGATATGATTGGGACTTCCTCATCGTCTGTGCCGACGGAGCGACAGGCGGCAGCGGTCTTGGCCGCACTCATGCTTCTTACATCCATAAACTTGGAGCCAACGCGATCACCCTCGGTGATTACTGTTTCTACAAAAAAGACTTAACAGAAAACTTCGATAAAACCCGCTACATTCTGCGGCCTGTAAACCTCAACCCTGAAAGCCCGGGTGCAGGCTCGTTTATTTTTAAAACAGGAAATGAAAAAATAGCCGTTGCTGTTTTTCTTGGTCAAAACAGCTTTAATCGAATTCACGCAAACACCCCCTTCGTCAACCTGCCGGATTTCCTTGATAATTTAAGAAAGCAAACCCCATATATAATTGTAGATTTCCACGCGCAGGCAACCGCCGAAAAAAAGACCTTCTTCTATGCCGCCGACAGCTCCTGCTCCGCCGTCATCGGCTCGCACACAAGAGTACAAACCGCCGATGAAACAATCATGCCGGGCGGAACCGCCGTTATCACCGATGCCGGCCGAACAGGCAGCCAAACCTCAGTCGGCGGCTGCGAAACAGATTCCCGCATCAAAGAGTATATAACCGGCATCCCCGACTGGACAAAAGACGCGTGGGACGATCTGGAACTTCAAGGGGTGTTTCTTGACATCGGCAGGGACGGGAAGGCAAAGGCTATTGAGCGGGTGAAGGTTAAAGTTGAAAGGTAAGATTTCATGCGGATAAACACGGATTTAGCGTTGCAATGCAAAGTTAAATTGCTATCCGTATGAGGCAGATACGTCAGGCGGTAAGCTGGCTTGCAAAATGTTTGCTAAGAGCCTGCTACAGAGCCCTGACCATAAAAACATAATTAATTAAAACTGTTACTTTTCTACCCAAGGCTTTCTAAGTAACAGAAAGTTATATAATAAATATTTTTACTATCGGTTTTTATGGTCAGGTCTCTTCCGCAGGGAACCGCAAAGATCATTTTGCAAGCCCTCTTCCCGCCTGCCGCCTCTGCCTCATACAAGTAGTGATTAACTTTACATCAGTAAACTTTAATGTGATAAAAAGCAAAGGAATCTAAAATGTTTTATGTTTAACCTCTCTACCACGTTTAATGTTGTAATGTATAGTTTAACACTACTTGTATGTAGCAGAGTTGGCAGCAGACATGAAAAAACATCTTGCCGGCGTTCTTCGCTGCCGAGCTCTGATGCATACGAATAGCGCTTTAAATTTACATCACTAAACAAAACGAGGTAGCGGTTAAATGTCATGTATTTCATTAATCTTATATTCCCTATACTGATACTTACGCGATTTATCATCAAAAATATACCCGCTTGATACAAATAAACTTTTTTCATCTTCCGCGGCACAATAATTTGTAAAATAATTATTGGTAATATTTCTGATATCCTGCGAAAAAATAAATGAGTTATTCTTTAAATCGTATTTTATAATTTCTGACACGGGATAATAGCCGTCTTTAGTACCGCCGATAATATACAAATTTCCGTTTTTATAATGGATATACGGAAAACTTCTGAAATCAAATGATGTTATGCTAAACTTATTAACCGTTTTTCCGCTATTATAATCAATCTTTTTGAATTCATTAAAATAATTTCTTTTATTATCAAGACCGCCGTAAACCCAGAGGCAATTATTATCATCAAGAAAAAAAGTAAAACCGAATTTACCGTCCAGCTCTTGCAAATTTACTTTTTTATAATTTTGCGAATCGGATAATATCGCGTACCTTTTATTATCATATTGACATATCAGTATTATTTCACCGTTATTTTTTTCCAATATAGAATATAATATCATCTCTTGTGAGAATGTTTTTATAACAGTCCATAAATTATTTACGGTATCATAAGAATACAGCGCGGGATTATTGGAAACAAACGAATCGATTTTTGAAGGATCGTCCGCTGTTTTTATTTCAGGGCCAGAAATAACAAAAATAATGTTATTCCTCAGACGGCTCTTCAATATCATATTTATATTTCCCAATTTTATATGTTTAGGAATTTCTATATAATTTTCTTTTAAAGAAACAATGTCATATATATGCCAATTTTCACAATTATTATATCCTGATTCCTCATCAAACCTTCCTAATGTCCATATTTTATTGTTTATATTTACAGACATAGGGGAATTGTTATTGCCGATTGTATACATACTCGTATTATATTAAAATTTTCGTAAAATTTAAATTGACTTTTCCTCAAAATGTATGTATATTGAAAGTAGGAGGCGTTGTTCTCCATGGATCGCCCGTATAGGGATCTGTAATTTTAACAGTCACGAGCGAAAGCTGTGACACACTGCAAAGCGTATTTCCGCGCGGGCAGTAAGGAGTTTTTTATGAAAGGAACAAGAAACTACATGGATCTGGGGAATATCTTCGATGAAATATTCGATGCAGCCCAGAGTTTTCAAAACCAATTTCAAAGGAATTTTAACCGCTGTGAAAATGAAGGCGGCGGTCATGGTTTTAATCACGGGCCGTTTGCCTTTAACAAACAATTTTTTGACGAAAACACCGATTTTTACCCCAATTATTCGTATCCGCCGATGAATGTTTACATGACAGGTGACAGAACTCTCGTCTTTGAATTTGCCCTTGCCGGTTTCGACGAAAAAGACATCACCCTTTCATTCCAGGGCGATTACATGGTCTTTTCCGCCAAAATGAACGAAACAGACGATGCCGCCGAAAGTTCCGTCCAGCAAAACAACCGCTACTTCAAACGCCGCCTGAAACTCAAAGACATCGAAAAGCAAAAATACTTTGTCCCCCTCGATAAATACGCTCAGGAAAAAGTAAAAGCCGTCTATAAAAACGGAATACTGCGCGTCAGCATACCGCCAAAGGACGAGCCGGATCAGAGCGACGGGATAAAGATCGAAATCGTGAAAGAGGGTACTTAAAGAAATAAATTTCTACCACTACTTAAAATACTTACCACAAACCACACGAACAATCATACCTTCGGTATGCACGAACTTGTTATTTGAAATATTTTTCTCTTCTTCATTAATTATTATACTTCGAAGTAAGATAATTTAGAGGAAGAGGAAAAGATATAAAAGCAAAGGTTCGTGTGGTTCGTGGTGAAAATATTTGGACTTCTTCGTGTGGTTCGTGGTGAAAAAATTTGTATTCTTCGTGTGGTTCGTGGTAAAATCTCTTCAATAACTTAATACCCCGCCGCGCAGCCGCCTGCAAGGAGTTTAGCAGCGGAGCTTGTTCCGATACGTGAGGCTCCCGCTATGATAAACGCTTCTAAATCGGCGCGGGTTTTGACGCCGCCTGCGGCTTTGATCTTTACGTTGGCTCCGATGTGCTTTTTGAAAAGTTCGATGTCTTCAAGTGTCGCGCCGGCTGTGCCGAAACCGGTGGATGTTTTGATAAAGTCAGCTCCGGCTTCAGTTACGATTTCACAGAGGCGTATTTTTTCTTCTTGCGTCAGATAACAGGTTTCGATAATTACTTTGAGTATTTTATCCATACAAGCTTTTTTAACAAGCTTAATTTCCTCGAGGACATAATCAAAATTGCCGTTTTTTACATCAGTTACATTAATTACCATGTCGATTTCGTTTGCCCCGGAAAGAATAGCTCTTTCCGCTTCGAGGACTTTCGCGGCAGTGATGCTGTAGCCAAGAGGAAAACCGAGCACTGTGCAGATGTTTAGCTCGTTGTATTCATTGCGTATTGGTTTCACATAACAAGGCGGAACGCATACGGACGCTGTCTTAAAACGAATTGCCTCGTCACAGAGAATTTTTATCTCCTGCCACGAAGATGTCATTTTTAACAGAGTGTGATCGATTTTAGACAGTATTTCTTCATTAGTCATAAACAATTAACAGTCAACAAAGAACAATTAGCAATGAGAAGAGAACAAAATTGTTCATTTTTCACTGTTAGTTGTTCTTTGTTAAATTACATTTTCACTGCCATCAATACAAAGTACAACAGGAATACAAGTGTTGAGCCGAACAGGATTGGGTGAATATCGTGCGCTTCTTTTTTGCAGAATTTGACGATGCAGTAGAAGATGAAACCGGCGGCGATTCCGTAAGAAATATTGTAGGCAAACGCCATAACTACAACAGTAATAAAAGCGGGAATTGATTCGCCGATATTATCCCATTTGATGCCTTTAAAGGAGTCTGCCATCATGATGCCTACAATAATTAAAGCGGGAGCGGTGGCGGCGGCGGGAGCCATGCCGAAAATTGAAACTAAAGGCAGACAAATAAGGAAGAGAGCGGCGACAACAACCGATGTCAGACCGGTGCGGCCTCCCTCGTTAATGCCTGCCGCGCTTTCAATGTAGGATGTTGTGTTGGAAGTGCCAAGCAGCGCGCCTACGGAAGTAGCCGTAGCATCGGCAAATAATGCCTTGTCCATTTTGGATTTGAATCCTTTGGAGTCCATTAACGCAGCTTCATCCGCGGCGTCAAAAATGCCTGATTTTCGGCCTGTACCGATGAATGTGCCGATAGTATCGAATGTATCTGTAAGACTGAACGCGAAAACTACAATGAGAACGAGTAATCCCCTGCCCTCGGCAAAGAGGCTTTTAAAACCAATCTCGCCGAAGAAAGCAAACGACACTTCGCTGAATCCCGAAAGCCTCGATAAATCAAAAAGTTTTTCAGGAATATGCGTTACGCCCATCGGAATGCCTATTATTGTCGCGGCGATAATTCCGATAAGCATCGCTCCTTTTACTTTAAGCATCATAAGGATCACGATGATCAAAAGACCGATAATGGTAAGAAGCGGACCCGGGTCCCTGAATTTACTGAGCGCCGGAACAGCTCCGCTGATATCAATAACACCGGCGTTTATAAAACCGATATATGCGATAAAAAGCCCGATACCGCCGCCGATTGCCAGCTGAAGAGACCTTGGTATCGATTTAATAATCGCCTTGCGAAGTTTCGTAACAGTAATTATTATATTGATGATACCGCAGATAAAAACCATCGCAAGCGCTTCCTGCCATTTAAATCCAAGTCCAAAACAGACTGTGAAAGTAAAGAAGGCATTCAATCCCATGCCGGGAGCTGCGGCAAACGGAACCTTTGCGACAAGTCCCATAATAAGCGTACCGACAACGGCGGCAAGAATTGTAGCGACAAAGACGCCGCCTTTGTCCATACCTGTCATCGACAGAATATCGGGATTGACAAACATGATATACGCCATTGTGAAAAATGTCGTTACGCCCGCGATAATCTCCGTGCGGACATTTGATCCGCTTTGAGTAATTCCAAAAAACTTGTCCATAAAAACTCCTTACAATTTTTATAATGTATAAAGAGGCCGTTCTACATATTTTGTGTGAAGCAGCTTATGCGCTTTATGTCCGCCGGGCTCTCCAAGGAAATCTTTGTAAACCTGATCGATAAACGGATTTAAGTGCGAGCAGCGATACTGCGATTTTTCATCGTCGTTGTAGAGACCGGCTGTGCGCTGCTTGCGGATTTCGTCGGTGCAGCCGTAGGGCTGGCCTCCGCCGGCGATGCATCCGCCGCGGCAAGCCATAACTTCGATGAAGTGATACGGCGGTTCCTTCCCGGCGTTTTTCGCCGCGCGGACTTTGTCCAACACCGCGGCGATATTGCCCATCTGGTGGGCTACAGCGATACGTATTTTCGTTCCGTTGCCGAAATCCACTTCGCTCTCCTTTACCCCTTCCAATCCGCGGACAGGTTTATAGTTGACATCGGGAAGTTCTTTTTTTGTTACAAGATAGTAAGCGCTGCGGACTGCAGCTTCCATTACGCCGCCTGTTACGCCGAAAATCGTTCCGGCTCCCGTGTACGGGCCGAGAGGGCTGTCCGCGTCTTCATCATCAAGCTTGAGAATTTCAATGCCTGCCTGTTTGATCATGCGGGCAAGCTCCCGGGTTGTGATTACGATGTCAACATCGTTTCCGAATCCCGCGCTCTTCATATCGTCATTGCGGCGGATTTCCCACTTCTTCGCGGTGCATGGCATAACTGATACCGAATAAACTTTGGCGGGATCGACACCGGCTTTGCCCGCCCAATACGCTTTAATCATCGCGCCCATCATCTGCTGGGGAGATTTTGCCGTTGAAAAATTGGGGATCATGTCGGGGTAATATTTTTCCATGTAATCGACCCACGCGGGGCAGCAGGAAGTAATAAGAGGGATCGTGCCTTTTTCGGTAAGACGTTTTACAAGCTCGGAGCCTTCTTCCATGATTGTAAGGTCGGCGGAGAAGTTCGTGTCAAAAACTGTTTTAAATCCAAGCCTGCGAAGGGCTGCGTAAATTTTCTTTGTAAAAACGGTGCCGGGCGGAAGTCCGAACTCTTCGGCTAACGCGACGCGGACAGCGGGAGCTATCTGCACAACAGGATGAATGTCGGCGTTTTGCAGCGCAGACCACACCTTTACAGTGTCGTCACGCTCGTAAATCGCGCCGACGGGGCAGTGAGCGGCGCATTGTCCGCACTTGATACAAGGACTGTCGCCTAACGGAGCGTCCGCCGCGCTTGCGATTTTTCCGCTGATGCCGCGCCCGAGGAATTCCAGAGCCCATACATTCTGCACGTCCTGACAAACCTTAACGCATCTGCCGCAGCGGATACATTTTTCTGGACACAGAATAATCGCGGGGTTTGAATCGTCAACAGGAACAGTACTCTTTATCTTCTTGAAAGGAACTTCCCTTAAACCGAAATCGGCGGCGATATCCTGAAGTTCGCAGGAACGGCTGCGCGGACACTGAAGACAATCATCCGGATGATTGGAAAGAATCAGTTCAAGAACAGTGCGCCTAACGGCGATGATCTCCGGGTCGTGGGTGATGATATTCATGTTTGGCTCACACGCCGTGCAGCAGGCGCGAACCATCTTCGCGGAACCGGCGAGACGAACGATACAAATTCCGCAGGATGCCCACGCGGGAAGATCGGGGTTGTAACAGAGGGTAGGAATTTTAATATTTACTTTTTTAGCCGCGTCAAGGACAGTTGTCCCTTCTTCAACTTCTAATGCTTTACCGTTTATTGTTATGTTGATCATAATACTCTCCTTAACCTTTGTGTATCGCGTTAAATTTACAGGCGTGCATACACTCGCCGCATTTGACACAATCAGCCTGATTGATGATATACGGCGGTTTTTTCTTTTCCGGATACTTCGCCGCTTCTTCGGGGGTTATGCAGCTTGACGGACACTTTTTTGCGCACACGCCGCAGCCGATACATTT
>Ga0209755_10009644_pt1 | contig 10199 bp, 4 predicted proteins | sample TergutCo191P1_FD_187301 | JGI IMG/M metagenome (GOLD analysis project Ga0209755, IMG submission 187301) | Cornitermes sp. P1 segment gut microbial communities from Petit-Saut dam, French Guiana - Co191P1 (SPAdes) (version 2) | ecosystem: Host-associated > Arthropoda: Insects > Digestive system >...
CATTATAGGCTGCGGAGGGCAAAAAGGAAGGGCTTTCGGCATTTTCTTCAGTGCCGCCCTGCCGCTGGCTTAACGATACCTGTTCCAAAAGGCAGCACAGGAACCTGGAAAAAAGGGAGCGTATTTCGAATTTATCCGCTTTTTCAAGAATGAGGGGGATCACCGCGGAGGCTTCCCCCTGGGGCCTTCCGAAGCCCGCCGCTTCCGCCAGAGGGGCCGTGAACTTGCCCAGGCGGACAACGTCGCCGGAAATGGGGCGCACTTGCCGTTTTGAAAGCAGGGCCGCTTTGTACGCGGCAGAGGCGGCGAAAAAAGCCGCAAGTGAGTTCAGGGTGTCAACGGAAACCGGGAGAAAGGAATCCAGGTAGGCGCTGATTCCGCCTTCCCGGCTGTCCCTGAAAACCCGCCGGATTACGTCCGCTTCAACGCTCAAGTCCCTGGCACTGAAACGGTAGGGCCTAAGCCGGGAGAGTATGGTGGGGAGCAGGCTGCCGGGCCGGGAGCTGGTAAGCGCCAGGGTCAGGCGGGCCGGGGGTTCCTCAAGCAGTTTGAGCAGGGAATTGCGTGCTTCCTCCTGCATGCGGTCGGCGTTTTCGATGACAAGCAGTTTTCCGTTACCCGCCGGGGCAAGGCGGCCCCACCACGCCGCCCGCCGTATCCTGTCGATGGGGATGCTTTCGCTTAGGCCCTCGGACTCAAGTTTAAAGGCGTTTTTTTTCATTCCCTCAACAAGTTTAACAAGGGCCTCTGGTGTTTCCCCTGCGGACAGGGCGTCAAGTTCGTCAATGTCTTCTTCCAGGGAATTGAGCAGGGGGGCAAGCGCGGTTTTTCCCTTTTTGGGTTCGTCTTCCCAAAGCACGGGGTTAAAGCGCGCAAGCAGTTTGCGCAGCGCCCGGATAAAAAGGATGCGGGACGCGCCGGCCCCCTTGGAAGCGGCGCTTTCTGAACGGGCGGCTTCGGCTTCCCGTAAAAAAGCCCCGGCGGAAGCGGCTATTTCCGCGGAGAAAGGCCGGGGGCCAAGGCACAGGAGATCCGGGTGGATTAAAAGGCGGTGGCGGGAACAGGACGGGCACTGGCAGCCCCAGGGCGCTTTGCCTGCAGCCCCGCCCGGTGCCTCGCAGGAAATAACCCGCCCCAATTCCAGCGCCGCTGTCCCCTTCCCCGAAGCGGGAGGGCCTGCGAAAAGCATGGCCGGAGCCAGGATGCCCGCCTTGATGTCACCGCCAAGCTGGGCTGCGGCGGCCTGCCCCAGTAGGTTCTCGAACACGGTTATACCCCGGGCACTGCCGGCAGAAGCATCTGCGCCGTATTAATGATATCAACCCCCCGCTCAATGGGAACCCTGATAATGGGGAGCAGGATTTGGGCAAAGGTGCTGCCTTCGATAACCGAAGAAGCGTCAAAAAGCGGCTGGATGCTCAGCACAAAAAGGAGCAGCGCCGTAAGGGTAAGCCCTTCGACAAGGCCGAAAACCGCCCCCAGGGTCTTGTTCGCCCCCCCCAGTCTCGCCCCCATAATGACATCCCGCAGTATATGCTCCAGCATTTTGACTAAAACCATAACGATAAGGAAAATGGCGATAAAGGCCATGATTTCAGGAATGAACTCCACATTTTCCATAATTCTGCCCCGGATAAACTCCGCCCCCGCCGGGTGCAGCAGAACAGCCGCCCACAGCGACAACAACAGCGAAGCCCAGGTGAACACCTCGGTGAGGAAGCCCCTCACATACCCCCGGATAACCATCAAAGCGATGAGGATTAAAATAATCATATCGATAACAGGAATATTACTCATTCTGTCTCCCAGCGTTTATACGTTACAGTTGTACCCTGCGCGCAATCTCTTCCGCAATAAGCGAGCAGGCGTCCGGCGCGGCGATACCCGCCTCTCCCATAGCCTCCCGCCGCGCGACGTCCCCCGCAAGCGAGGCGATAAGCGCGGAAAGTCCTTCTATACTATTATCGGTAAAACAAAGCGCCGCGCCCGCTTTTTGGAACAGGCGGGCGTTTTCTACCTGGTCTCCGCGGGTTCCCGAACCCCTGAGCGGGATAAGCACCATGGGCTTACGCAGGCTCGCGCATTCCCAAATAGTGCCCGCGCCGCTCCTGCACAGCACAAGTTCGGCGGCGGCGATAACATGAGGTATCTCGTCCCCAAAATAGGCGTAAGGCTTATAGCGTTCGATTGGGGTTTCCGAAAGCCCCCGAGCATCCCCCGGCGCGTCATGTTCCCCGGTTTGGTGGACGACCGTATAGTGCCGGGTCAGTTCCGGGAGGGCGGCCCGTACAAGGTCGTTGATTTCCCGCGAGCCCAAACTCCCGCCCAGGACAAGAAGCACCCTTTCACCAGGCGCAAGGCCTAGGAAGGCCCGCCCCTTGGCGCTGTCCGCGGCGGCGAATTCCGGCCGTATGGGGTTGCCTGAAACCGTGACTTTCCGGCTGTCCGGGAAAAACGCGGCGGATTCCCTGTAGGGGATAAAGATTTTTTCCACAAAGCGGCTGTTTATCCGGGTGGCCAGCCCCGGCGAGTAATCGGACTCGTGGGTAAAAACCGGGATGCCAAGGGAAGCGGCGGCAGCGCAGGGCGGGACGCTCACAAAGCCGCCTTTGGAAAACAAAAGCGCCGGTTTTTCCCGCTTTAAAAGACGGCGGGCGGCGAAAAAACCCGATGCGACCCTGTACACATCGGAAACATTCTGCAAAGAGAAGTAACGCCTGAGTTTCCCTGACGGGATGCCGAAAAACTCCATTCCGGCTTTTTCCACAATGGCCCGGTCTATCCCGTTTTCAGATCCGATCCAAAACAGGCGGCAGGGGATGAGTTCTTTCAGCCGGGAGGCGACCGCAAGGCCAGGATAAATATGCCCCCCGGTTCCGCCCCCGGTAAACGCGATGGAAACCATTGGTCTAGGGTATAGGATTTTTGGCTTTTCGGCAATGCGCATGTACCGTGAAAATCAACGTTCGATTCATGATATCTCCAATATCTCCCCCTCGTAAATTTTGCCGTAATGTATTATACTATAAGTGTCCGCTCATCTTTTTGAAGAATAACAAGCAGTTCTACCAGGAGGAGAATTTTGGCGTTATTAAAAAATATGAAAATCAAGACAAAACTGGGCTTGGGTTTTGGCTTGCTGCTGTTTATAACGCTTATTATCACCATAATCGGCATGAACAATATACGGATAGTGGACACAGACTACTCCTACACGCTTGATTTTACGCTGGTACGCTATTCGCTTGTAAGAAATTTGGAAGTCGACATGGTGAATTTACGCCGTATTGTTGCCACAAGCGCGTTTCAGACAGGAAATATGGCGGCCATAAGCGGACTGGAACAGAGCCTGAACACCACCAGGGATGCCATGCTGGTAACTCTGGATCAGTTCATGAACAGTTTTCAGGAGGATGAACTGGAGGGGGGCGGCAGTTTACAGATGGTTCAGGCAATCAATCTGAATAATCTCATCTCCAGCTATCTGTCGCAGGTTGCCTACCCGGGGCTTGCGGCGTCACGGGCAGGTGACACAGACCAGATATACAGGCTGCTTCCCCTGGCTGAGCAAATAAGCGGCAGCATTAACGCCCAATTCGATGCCCTGTTAAGCGATATGCGGGCGCATATAGCCGGCAGCGTTGAGCAGAATAACCAAGCCATCAGAGCCACCATGTTTATGCTTGGCGTTTTGGGCGGGGGCAGTCTGCTTTTGGGCATTGTGATTGCCGCGTTTATTACCAGGGGCATCACAAGGCCGGTGCGGGCAGTTGTTGCCGCGCTGAGGGATGTTGCCAACGGAAACCTTAACGCTAACCTGAAAGTAAACAACGCTGACGAAATCGGCATGCTTACCCAAAGCACCCAAAACCTGGCGGATACCCTGCAAACGCTTATGCAGGACATGGACAATATGTCTACCGCCCATGACAGGGGTGATATCGATGTTTTTATTCCCGAGGAAAAATTCGCGGGGGCCTATAGCGAAGTAGCAAAAAAAATCAATTATATGGTAAACTCCCACCTCAAAATTCAAAACAGGCTGGTGGAAGTATTTGCCGAAATAGTCAACGCCAATTTTGAAGCCCAGCTGGAACAGCTTCCCGGCAAAAAGGCGCTGCTTAACGATACGGTCAACACCATACGCGATACGATACGGCGCCAGCACAGGATTTACAATGCCAATCCCATTCCCGGCAGCCTTTGGGATGCCGGTTCCAATGCAACAGACTGCAATGACGCAATGCTCAAACTGCTTGGAATGAGCAGCAGGGAGGAGTATACCAACAGGGACATCTTTTTAAACTATTCCCCTGAATACCAGCCCGACGGAACCCCGTCGACGGAAAAGATCCGCGAGATTTACCAAAGGGCGCTTGAAATCGACTCTTTCCGGTTTTCCTGGATGCATCTTACCTCAGAGAAAGAACTTGTGCCCTGCGAAGTTACGCTGGTGCGCATAGACCTCAAGGATACTTTTTTGTTTGCGCTTTACGCGCAGGATCTGCGCCCGCTGAGGGAAGCGGACACAAGAATACGCGAAGCGGAGGAAATGAGCGAGATATTCCTTGGCGCTTCGCCCTTTGTAATGAATATATGGGATGAAGACATAAACCTTGTATCCACCAGCCAGCAGTCAGTGAAAATGTTCGGTCTTTCCAGTCAAAAGCAGTATATAGAACAGTTCTTTGAACTTTCACCTGAGTACCAGCCCTGCGGTACGCCTTCGGGGGAAAAGGCTTATAATTATGTCTGCCAGGCTTTCCGCGAGGGGTATGTCCAGTTCGAGTGGATGCATCAAACGCTGGATTATGAGCCTGTCCCTTCAGAAATTACCATTGTACGCTTTAAGCGCCAGGGCAGATTTTTCGCCGCCGCATTCACCGTTGATCTGCGCCCAAGCAAAGCCGCCATGGAAAAAGAACGCGAACTGGAATTGAGCAGGCGCATCCGGCTTATGTTTGACGCAACGCCGCTTATGATTGAATACTGGGACAAAAACTACAACGCCATTGAGTGCAACAAAACCACCCTTGACTATTACGAATATTCGGACAAAGAGGAATACAAGAAAAACAAAACAAAAAGCGCACCCGGCTTTCTCACTGACAGCACATCTGTATGGAATAATCATCTGGAAGAAGTTTTTGAAACCGGCTTTGGCAGATTTGAATTCATGGAACAAAAAACAAAAAACGATATTGCTTTCATGGAAGTAGATGCCATACGCATGAAATACAACGATGAACTCGTTGTAGTGACATATTCCAATGATGTCACCCAGCTGAAAAAAAACGAACGCGCCATAGCGCAGGCCCAGGAATCGCTTTTGTACCGCGACACGCTGCTCTATACCGTAAACCAGGCCGCCAAGATTCTGCTCACCGCCACTACTTCCAGGGATGATTTCGAGACTGCCTTAATGCAGAGCATGGAGATGATCGGCCTCAGCCTGAAAGCGGATCGCGTGCAGTTGTGGCATGCCGATTTGTATTCTGACGGGATTTACATTACCCTTACCCACCAATGGATTTCAGAGCTTGGGCAGCAAAACCTGATAACCCGCGCAAACCAAAAAATAGTTTTCGGCCGCCTTAAGGAGTGGGAAAATCTTTTGCTGCGCGGGGAATGTTTTAACGGCCCCGTGGCCAATCTGCCGCCGCAGGAACGGCAGTTCATGGAGTCGCACGGCGAGATAAAATCCATTGTTATCATCCCCGTGTTTTTGTATGAAAAGCTCTGGGGCTTTTGCACCATAGCCGACTGCCTGAACGAACGCACCCTGCCCGATGAAGACATAAATATCCTGCGTTCGGCGTCTTTAATGATAGCCAGTGCTTATCACAGGACAGCGCTTGCGGCAGCAGAACGGGATGCCCAGGCAGCGCTCAAGTACCGCGAAAAACTGCTGTGCACAATGAACCAGGCAGCAGAAGTACTGCTCACCGCCAATGAAGATGACAGCATGAAAGCGCTTACGGCGGGCATGACGCTGGTGGGACATTGTGTGGACGCAGACCGCGTTCAGATTTGGCGCAGCGAAATAATAGACGATAATATGTATTTTGTCATGCGCTATGAATGGCTGAGCGAAATCGGGAAGCAAAAACCAGAAGTCCCGCTCGGCCTGAAACTCCCCTGCAGCGCAGTCCCCGACTGGCTGGAAATGTTTCTGCGGGGCGAAAGCATAAACGCGCCAATCTCAAAACTGCCGCCGGCGGAATCGGCATTCCTGAGCCAGCATGAAATGATCTCCATTGTTATGCTGCCCCTGTTTTTGAACAAGGAATTCGTAGGCTTTTTCAGCATTGATGACTGCCAGCGGGAGCGTATCTTCACCGAAGATGAAATGCAGATAATTGCTTCGGCGGGATTGATGTTTGCCAGCGTATTCAACCGAAATTTACAGGCCGAAAAAATTGCCGAAGCCAACAAACAGCGCGAGTACGCGCTTCAGCAGGCGCTCGCCGCCAACCGCGCCAAAAGCGACTTTCTTTCCACCATGAGCCATGAAATGCGCACTCCCATGAACGCGATTATCGGCATGACGACAATAGCAAAAAACGAGGGAGACAATGAACGAAAAAGCGCCGCACTGAAAAAAGTCGAAGAAGCCGCGAACCATCTGCTTGTCATCATAAGCGATGTGCTGGATATGTCAAAAATCGAAGCCAATAAGCTCGAACTGCAGTATGCGGAATTTAATTTGGAAGAAGCGCTGCGAAAAGCGATATCCCTCCTTGATTTCCGGCTGGAAGCAAAGCAGCATCATTTTAACATAAACATGGACAAAGACATGCCGTCCTTTTTTGTGGGGGATGAACAGCGCTTAATGCAAATCGTCATGAACCTCATGTCAAATGCGATCACGTATACTCCGAATGAAGGCAAAATAAGCCTTGATGTGTCATTGGAAAATGATGCCGGCGGAATATGCAGTCTGCGTTTTGTAGTGGCCGACAACGGAATAGGCATACCGGCGGAACAGCAGGAACGGTTATTCCAGATGTTTGAACAGGGGGATAACAGCGCAAGCCGCAGACACGGCGGCACAGGTCTTGGCCTTGCCATATCAAAGCGCCTGATTGATCTGATGGACGGCACCATTGCCGTTGAGTCTGAAGTCGGAAAAGGCTCCCGCTTTATTTTTACCATAAAACTGGAGTGCAAAGAAAAAAGCGAGCAAACATTATCTTCCACTGAAGCTGCTGCTCCGTCGGACAACACCAAATTCCCGGGAAAAAGACTGCTGCTTGTTGAGGACATAGAAATTAACCGCGACATACTTATCGCACTGCTTGAGGACACTGAACTTCTTATTGATGTCGCGGAAAACGGCCGGGAAGCGGTTGACATGGTAACGGCAAATCCCGATTCATACGATTTGGTGTTCATGGACATGCAAATGCCTGAAATGGACGGCCTTGAAGCAACACGTCGTATCCGCTCCCTCTCCGAAAACAGCGCGGAAAAACTGCCGATTATAGCAATGACTGCCAATGTTTTTGCAGATGATGTGGAAAAATGCCTTGCAGCCGGCATGAATGGCCATATCGGAAAACCCCTTGATATGCGGATAGTGTTTGAAAACCTAAGCAGATATTTGTAGTCTGCGGTATTGGATGTTTATCGTTTATTTGACAAGAATCAGGCCGCATGCTACTATTCCCGCAAGGGGAATTTTTAAATCATGAGCAAAGAACAGGGTTTTTCAGAAAGACACATTCATTCCATTACAATAGTACATGACAGATTCGCGCGCAGTGCCGCGGAATGGCTTTCGCGCATGTTTCCTTCGAGCGTGCACATGCGCGTTGCGTCGGTACAGCAGGTGAGGCACGAGGACTTTGTCAGCTCGGTTCCAGAGCCGGCAATGCTCGCGCTTATCAACATGAGACCCTTAAGGGGCAATGTCCTTTTGGAAATGAGCCCCGCAATACTGTACTCCATTCTGGATCGTCTTTGCGGCGGCACAGGGGAAGGGGCGGATGACCCGCATGAGCTTACGGACATTGAAGACTCGCTTACAGAAGGGCTTATCGTGAATCTGCTGGATAGGGCGCGCGAAGCCTGGGAGCCGCTTGCCAGGATTCGGCCTACTCTGGAACATATCAGCTCAAATCCGTTGGTTCCCCGCAGCGCCCTTCCTCCTATGGACATGGTGCTTCTTGTAAACCTGGAAATCATGGCGGGCAGCGTGAAGAGCACGCTGCGCTGGTGCGTTCCGTATTCTTTCGTTGAATCGCTGACGGACATGCCCAAAACGCCTGAGCCTGAAACAAATACCAAAGACGCTCTTGCGGTTATGGCGGACGAGATAAAGGCATTGCGGCAGGACTTTTCGGCGTTTCAAGAGGAGGCGCTTTCAAAAATCGCTGACACCATAAAAGAGCATGCGCGCGTTCCTGAACAAACGGCGGCGGAACAAGCCCCGCCCCAGGGGGATACCCTTGCGTTTTTTTCGTTCGAGGTAAAAAACCGCATTGAACATGTCGTAGATCTCGTGCGCGGGTTTTTAAACGATGACGGCGATGGCCGCGAAAAAGCCGCCGTCTTTCTTACCGCTCTTGGTTCTGAAGCGGCAGCCGGTATTTACAGGCACCTGCGGGAAGATGAAATTGAGACCCTTACCTTTTTTCTTTCCCGCTTTGACAGGGTAAGCCTCCAGCAGAAAACAGCGGTTCTTGATGAATTCCACGAAGCGTATACTGCCAGCAAGGGAGTTTTAATCGGCGGCATAGATTACGCCCGCCTTCTTCTTGAAGAAACCCTTGGCGCTCAAAAAGCCGTTGACATAATCAGCCGCCTGGTTAGCAGCCTTCAGGTAAGGCCCTTTGATTTTGTCCGCCGCTGCGACCCGGAGCATTTATTATCTTTCATCAAACAGGAACGCCCGCAAATAATCGCCCTGGTTCTCACGTATCTGGATCCTGGCAAAGCGGCCGTGATACTGGAAAAACTCCCCCCTGAATTGCAGGGCGGCATAAGCCTGAGAATGGCGACGATGGGCACAATAAGCCCCGTCATTCTTAGGGATGTTGAAAGGGTTCTGGAAAGAAAACTGGCGGCCTTGGCAAGCGAAGACTACAGCGCTTCCGGCGGGGTTGAAAATGCCGCGGAAATGTTAAGCCGCGTTGATCCCGCGTTAAAAAAGCGTATTATCGGGTTTATTGAAAAGGAAAACCCCGGCCTCGCCGCGGACATACAGGCCGTGCCTGTTGAAGTTGAAGAAGATCAGTTTTGACACACGGGACTTAATTTTTTATTTTTTCCCGCCAGGAAGCCAGGGAACGCAAAGTTAGCCAGCTGTTATCCGAATTTTCCGTGATTATTACAAAAAGCCGCTTGCAATTACCATTTTTGTGCCATACATTTTTATTCACGATGGACATTTCCGGTTCGGTTTCATTCCGGCCAGGAGATAGGTATTTTTTAAGCATTTATGAGTCATATGGGTTGTTTATAAATATTAAAAATCATTGCGCATAATTATAAAAAACTTTTTAAGAAAAAAAGTTCCGTAGACTCACTGATGCGATTCGCCGTTGAAAACGGCATCAGAAAAGGGTATTTGCATGCGCAAACGGATACTTATTCTTTTCCTCTTTTGCTGTGCAATTGTTTCTGCTTTCGCCAGAGGCAGGGAGGATAACCAGTCTCATCAAGCCACAGATCCCGCCGGCTTTACGGAGTTCATCAACATAGAGAACCTGCCGCCGGGTATGTGGAATATTTACCTGAAAGCCAGGGACAGGGGCGGCAATGTAACAATAGCCGGCCCCCACAATATTTTCTTTGATCCGGCCTCGGATCTTCCCACAACACAAATTATCAATCCTCTGTCCGCCATGCATGTTCGGGGTAACCTGAATATGGTGGGGGCTTCCACGGACGATGACGGTGTCGCCTATACCATGCTGCGGATAACCAGAGGAGCAGACGGCAGGGGCGAAGTGATACGGGAAATCCGGGCAGAGGGCACGGATTTTTGGTCGTACTTCCTGGATACCTCCGATACGCATATCTGGCGGGATGGTGTGTACACGCTTACCGCCTGGGCCGTGGACATAAACGGGCTTTCGGGGATTTCCGACAGCTTCCCCGAGAGGGTTCACCGGCAGCACCAGGTTTCCTGGCATCTTGACCGCAAGAGGCCGGAAATAACGGTTACCAGCCACGAACTGGGCGCAATTACAAGC
>Ga0209755_10009645_pt1 | contig 10199 bp, 6 predicted proteins | sample TergutCo191P1_FD_187301 | JGI IMG/M metagenome (GOLD analysis project Ga0209755, IMG submission 187301) | Cornitermes sp. P1 segment gut microbial communities from Petit-Saut dam, French Guiana - Co191P1 (SPAdes) (version 2) | ecosystem: Host-associated > Arthropoda: Insects > Digestive system >...
ACAAGAGGTTTTTTTTTTTCCCCCTCTCATACATGTCCACACCAAATATGGGTGCTGCCCATCCTCCTATTTAATGGGTACCATAGGCTCTTTCTCCTGGGATTAAGTGGTACTGGTATGACACTGAACACTCATCCCCCATCTCGCGCTGAGGTTCAGAATGAATGTAATTAACACCCCCTCCCCCACTACGCTCTCACAGTGCACAGGAATAACTCTGTCTTCACCTTAGGCTACTCTAATGTCAAGAGAATCCTGTAAAGCTGTGTGTCAGTATTAGAAGAACTCTAAGGTCAGACAGCTGCATTATTACAAACTACCTCATTATCTGTACTGTAACAAGCATTATGAACGTTAAAAGGACATACACATTTCTCAGGGACACTCTGTATATACAGTCCAGCAGAAAAAGAAGAATAACAATTTCTTGTAGAAAGTATAAAAAAAACATTTAAATACAACAAAATATAGTATGTAATGAAAAAAAACACCTCAGTCACAATTATAATATTAAGACTGCTTGTAATTTATAGGTATTAATTTTGCATTGTTTCCATTTACCTTGACACACATCTTAACTTCAAAACGACCAGGAAAAATCAGCACAGTACACACTCAACAATTTCAACTTTCTTTAAATAAACAATTTGCTAATATTTGCTATAAAAGCCAGCAACGCTGAATTCAGTTTTGCAGTCCCTTGCTCATATTAATAATTCTTATTTAAATGTGGCACTAATTCAGAGTTAGGATAGCTCAGTCAGCATGGTGAATGGCCAGGCTTGACTGATGGAATTCGATTCCTGGCAGGGCAGGAGGTCATCGTTTCACTCCTGCCTCTAAAGTGATACTGGGGCCTACCCAGCATCCTATTCAGTGGGCATATGAGGCAATTTCTCTCTGGTAGAACATAAATCTGACTGCTCACCTCCTTCCTACCTTTGACTTTTCCACTACCCAAGTGATGTCAGTGAAATTGCACAGTTCAATTCATATGCAAAAAGTGTACCTGACTTCTTTTTTAGAAAAGGCATTTTGAATAATTAAGTCTAAATTAAGTCACATATTATTTTTGCAGTATGTACAAAACTAAATACAAAGCTACAAGGTTTCAGCCACTCTGCAAAGCAATACTGAAATAAATCCATGCCATGCCAACAATCTGGCCACTGAACTGACATATTATTACAATTTCAAAATACATAAAGCATGCAAAACATGATCAGAGTACTAACAGTGGAATGACCACTAGAATAAATCTACAAGTTATACCAAAAGAAACAAGCACTCATACTTCATATGTATAAACACTACACAAACTGCAGATACCCTACCAGGCCACACCATAATGTCTACATGATGACACATATCATGTTGGCGAACTGTCTCTCATAATGATAAATCTTACTAATTAAAACAAGTATGCTGTTCCAAAAACAAGATTATATTCACTCTCAATAATGACACCTTCACATTTCTTTCCCCTCACTACACAGGATTATTACACATGAAGCAATATGCATGAATAACAATGCATATGTATCCTCTTAAGCTGTAAAAGGACATATTTGGACATGTAAACAAAAGCCATAGATCCTAAACTATATTTTGTCTGTCTCAAATTACTTCCAAGAGAGTACAAATTAAAAAAAAAACCCAGAAATTGTCTTATCAGTCACCCTTCTTCTTCTTCTTTACAGACTAAAAATGCACTCTGCATTCTCATAATTCTGAACACATTTTCTCTACTGAAATATAAGATCCTTTATCTACAAATAGTGTACAGTTATGTTTATACCCATTACTCATTACATTAAGAGGTAAAGTTCACCCTAGAATAGACCATGAAAGCCCACAGAGGGCGCAGAGGTACAACTCTACTCTTCTTTTAACCTTGGTACTAGGTTGGGGTGGGTGGTCAACACCACAGCACCAGCCGCTTCACCCCTGGGAAAGATCCAGTACCCACTGAAGAGGAGGCTGGATGGGCCCCAGGGCCAGTCTGGATGGATGCGGAAAATCTCAACCCTACTGGGATTTGATCCCCGGACCATCCAGCCTGTAGCCAGTTCCTAAACCGACTATGCTATCCCGGTCCACATGCATTAGAACTCATGAATAAATAATCCCAATTATAAATGGACAAATCTGTATTAATAACACAGTGCTGTACAATTTTTACCAACTGTTTAAAAAAGTTGTGAAATTCAAGCTCACGATGGCGACTGAAGAATGTCTTCTGGGGAGTAATGCAATATAGTCTGGTACAAGAATACTGATGTTTCAAATGGGTGTGTTGCCTCCACAATAAGGAAATATGAGTGAAAGGGTATTCTACCTTGCAGCTGGATACAACACGTTACTCCAACGCACTGGTCAAATTGTACCATACTATACAGCATCACATCTCAGAAGACAATATTCTTGGTACTTGACTGTTGCACAAAATATGGAAACAATATGGAACAAATCAACAACAAAATGGTACTGAACTCCCACAGCAGAAACTTAAAAAGTCATTATTGACCTGCTGTCAATTCAATCATGATATTAATTAAAATTTTTACAACAAAACTGTACTTGCACATGGTCTATTGCTTTACTGAAATTAACTTTTGTATAGGCTCTTCAATTTAATAATATATACTGATGTGTAAAAAAGGTAAGAATGAAGGAGAATTTCCTTTTACCTACTCTGAAAATAGCATGAAGGCTGGGTATAAGCAATTTAACTTCAGAATTTGATCTGTACATTTATTAAATAAACCAAACATGGGTCATTTGGCTTTATTGAAAACACACATATTAACATACCATAACTTTCTTAATATTCACAACCCACATTCATTGCTACTTTGCATTCACACATAAAGAAGCCAGCTGAAGAACTGCAATGTACATTTTATTTACCTTGAGTTTTGTGGCCAACATTACGATATCATAGACTGTAAACACACACAATGTTTCAAATGTCTGCAACATGTATTTGTAAGTTTACCTATAGATGTTAATAAAAATCCAACTAAATGGAACAGTATGCAGATATTTATTTACGGCAAAGTCACTCTACGTGTTTCGGGTGTCACAGCACCCATCATCAGGAGTACTAAAAACTGCAACCGCAGCCTTCGGTACAGGTCATAATATCGGTACAGCTACTTCCCTCCAACATGGCCTGATTGGCCACGTGGGAGGGAAGTAGCTGTACCGATATTGTAACCTATGCTACGGTTACAGTTTTTAGTACTCCTGATGATGGGTGCTGTGACACCCGAAACATGTAGAGTGACTTTGCAGTAAATGAATACCTGCATACTGTTGCATCTAGTTGGATTTTTATTAACACTGAATTATGATGCATGGAACCATGAGCTTAAAATTTACCTACAGACTGTATTAAACGTAAGTAATTCAAACTTCTTAAAGCAAAAGAGAGGAATATGATGTAAAGGTATAATCAGTTTTCAAATGCATTGAATGCATTATTACAAACATACTAATCAAAAGGGTCATTCTTTTCCCAGGTTTTCATTTACAAGCACTGTGTTTAAATAATAAAAGTAACAATCTTATGAATATACACATGGTGCAGCATTAAAAAGTGACCAATATTAATCACCCATAGGAGATACTTAAAGTGCCATCCACCCACATCCAGACATTGCTAAGCATGTCTCAGGTAGATCCTTAGTAAGAACTTGAGTTTGCTCCCTTCAAAGACTGTAATTTCTGCCTGGATGTTCACTCCCAACTTGGCATATGTGTCAGAGGACCCTTCTAGACAAGGTATGGATTATGTGTGGCTCAATACTGACTATTCTGAGAGATCATGCAGCCATTCAGACAAAACATGAAATACTGTAACGGGTACAGCAATTGCTCAGACAAAGATTTCAGTAATCACTCAAAGTAACAAACATGTCAATGGGCATCCTTGAGACACAATTTGTGAACCACCAACCTATGGTATGGCTTCAGATATATATTGCACACACTTGCTACAACATACGCCTTGCAAACTTTGTAGAACTATTTGTTACACTCATCTGAATGGTAGCCAGTACTGCAGTGCAAATGGCACACTGCCTAACATGCTGTGACATCCACCATGCCCAGTTTTCTTCAACTCTTCACTGAGCTTGAGAGAGTGCATCTACTTGGCACATGTGAGTTCACACACTTGGCGTAAATGCTCTATGTGCTTCCTTGAATGACCTAGTCTCCATGTACACTTCCACAATTGCAACATGTTCAAGAATACAGAAAATTATTTTTAAAAGGAAGTACCCTTATGATGAATGCACACACTAATGAAAGCACAAGTGAATCATAAGGTTATGACAATGGTAAATGCACTCCATAGCTTTAAAAAGAAGATCAGAGTACAAACAGTATGACACAGTAACAGACTGTGAGTGATGCAGCTACTTTTAAGTGTACCACCCTACACTTCTGTCCACTGACAGCATGTTAGACCATAGGATGAAAGAAAAAGGGACAGTCATTGAAATGTGTTCAGAAACAATTTAGAAAGTGAGTGTTATTTGGTGGCATTTGTTCTGACACAACTGTCTGCTACAAAATAAAATCAATAAGAGAGTAACTTCCAAAAGAAACTTGCAGAGGGGAATGACTGGCTGTGAGAACAAGAGCAAAGTTAAGTGGTGCATGGTCTGTTAAAGACTGGCTGCATATGAGTCTGCAGGTAATAGCCTACAATAACACTACAAACAATTTAATTATGGAGAATAAAACACTGTTAGTGAAAGTGATTTGGCTATCTCTACAACATTAAAGAATACTCCATATTAGAAAACAATGTATTGCAATATGCTCTGATGATAGATGGTATGGCATTCCCATCATAATGTATGCATATGCTGTGAAAGTACTCGTGACAGCCCCCCTTCTCCGTTTCCACTCTGGAGAGTGAAGATTACTGTCCTCACCTGATATGTCCTGAATCCCCTGAGCTGCTCTGCCTACTATGCTGTGATTGGCTATTGAGGGAACTGTAACCTGATGCTTTGCTCATCTGACTGGTGTTGGAAGAATTACGTGAATGTCCCGGTTCATGCCCTTCATCTGTCTCAGCAGCAGCATCTGCAGCATCTAGAGTGTCTGGGACAGGACCAGTCACTAGTTCTGTACACAAAAAGTTACACATCACTGTGGAGAATTAAGAACAAAAGACCAGACTTCACCTTATATAACTGTACATGTACATATTGACTAACTGTGGTAATATGTAGGAAAGATATCTATCTTAAAGATAAGACTTACAGCATAGTAGCATTGTGTGCAATCAGATAAATCATGCACACACCTGACAGTACATAAGCCTGCTTCAGCATCTACTGATTAAAGAAGCCAGAGCTGTCCCTGACAAACATGGCAGTCACTGAGCTGTGATAGAGGACAGAATAATGAAAAAGACAGGAGATCAAGACTGTAGTAAAGGACACACCTGAAGAAAATAAGGGCCCCCTCTTCTTGGACAAACTGCCAAAGCCGGAACTACCACTAGCTAAAGATCCAGCAAGAGAGCCACTGGAGAACTCATCACGACACTCAGGCCCATCCTCCTGGACTGCCACCTGCTTGTGTTTTGAAGAAGGAGAAGGACTGGAGAAAGAGACAAAAATTACATCTATCTATATGTGTTGTACCATACCCACACATAAAGCATATCAATAAGTGTTGCACCACATCTATATATTAAAGCCATCAATACATACTGCACCATATCCATACATTAAATCTATCAACAAGTGCATGTGTGTAATATCATATTCTTTAACAAAGAATTCTGTGTATTACACGTACAGTCAAACACAACTATATAATATAACTATATAATATAGTTGTATTTGACTGTACGTGTAATACACAAAATTCTTTGTTATTGAACCAAAACAACGGGGATGACGCACCTCAAGATCATATTCTTTAATGTAACTCCTTCAAACCTATCATTATTAATAGACTTCACTATGCATTTCAAAGTGTATAAAAAAGAGAATATGGCAATAATGTCAATATAGAGAACATTCTGAAATTAGAGTGCAGGTTCTCATGGTAGCAACTATGTAGAAAACGACATTCTAGTTTTTTATGGCATACAGTCTGGTAGCAGTGTGATGTTTTGTATGGTACTGTTGCCTACAGCATCAGGTTAATGACTATGGTACAGGAGGCAGCAGGCTGCTTTTGGAACTTATGTCACTTCATCATAGCAGTCAGGACTGCTCTGTCAACAATGTTACACTCTTTTCCCTTGACTAATAACAAACACAATTACAAAGCAGCGCTGAAGATAGACCAGAGTGGAGTGTAATAATTTTACAGTTGTAATAAAACACTCACACATTCACACACACACACACACACATAATGACATACTTAATGCAGTGAAAGACACCTGTTTTGTATGTGTAAATATTCAACACGAGCATTAAGAACACTACTGGCACAGTGTTAAATTCTGAAACATAATTAAGTCATACACCACAGAAAAATGTTGCCAACCCCTGCTGAAGCCATCTTCCTGTGTCGCCCACCTAAACGGTGATTAAAGCAATTACCATATTAATACCAATACAATGGATAATACAGAGGGTAGCTGCAAATATAATGAACAAGCAGCTGCAGACAGCAGACAAGAGGTGGTCCTCCAGCTTGGAGGTTGGGCAAGAAGCTACTATACCCTCACCACAGAAAAATAACATGTTAGAAAAGAGAACCATGGAACCCTGCTATAATACAAAATATGACAGTACATGACACTGCATTGCAATTATATCTTCAAAGTGTCAAGCCACATGATAGTGACCAAAACACATAAAAAATGCACTGTAAATGGTACAAAATATTGGGTTATCATTACTGAACATCCATCCACATGGAACTAAAATACTGTTAAGTACCAGTTAATTATTTAATTTAATACTTCAATATATCTAAAACAGACTCACACTTTGAAAAGGATGTCACCAGAGAGCATATTCATATGAATGGCCACAGTGAGCATGGAATTGTCCTGTCGATGCCTCGTGTCATAGCCCTCCAGTAGGCAGCGTCTAGTTGTCTGACCTGATCCTGCAAACTCAGCCAGATTTAGGTCTGTGAAGCCCAGCTTCTGGAATGATCGACCTCCTTTCAGTTCCTAGAAAAAAAAATTATATAATAAACGTCTCTAAAATCAGGGTTCTTTGGTAGGCATTTGTATTTGCAAATGCAAAAATAACAATTCAAAATATTTTAATAAACAAGTTCCTGTAATGCACGTATGGCAGTAACAAATCAAAATTGTGTTCATGAAGAAGTTAAGAGCAGACTAAATTTGCAGACAGCTTGCTACCATTCACCTCAGAATGTCTGGTTTTCTGCTCTTCTATTTAAAAACATAAAAATTAAAATATACAAAACTATAACTTTACCTAGAGTTTTGACACATGCAAAACTTTGGTCTCTCATGTTAAATGAAGAACAAGGAACTGAAGATCCTTGAAAAGAGGGGGTTGAAGAGAATATGTGAACCATAGTGGGTAGAAATGACAGGAGGATGAAGCAAACTGCAAAATGAGAAGTTTCATAAAGTGTTCTCTTCTATGCATTTTATTTGTATGACCAAATCAAACAGGATCAGGTAAGACTGTGAGATGATCTAGATCCACTGCACAAAAAACCCTGTTTCCTGCCAGCAAACAGTACAAAACAATCAGACAACACACCGGTCCATCTACATAATCAGATAGATAGATAGTTACTTACATGCAATGGAGCGTGTGGATATCACCTGGTGAAAACATACGGCAGTGTGAAGGCAGAACTATATGCAATACCAAACTTGTAATCAGATGGTGCAAAGTTCCAACAAGGCAGGAAAAAAAGAAATGTTGTTCCCATTTATCCAAAGTGTAGCTAGTCAAAGTGCCTAGCTGACTTAGCTATGGCTGATGTTACTGAACACACCGCATCCCACAAAGCATGCCAACTGGTCAATTCCTTTCGTGGCATGAATATTATCTTTCCAGCAACAACCTGGTCTTTTCACCCTGTAGGTTTAGAATAGTATGCGAAATGTGAATTCCTAACCCCATTCATACTACTTACATGATCCCTCTCTACCTACAGAGCCCTATGGAGAAGTTCATATACACTTGGTCAAAAAATTCCCTGCTTGTATGAGCCCTAAGGTTCATAACCATTTCCACACCAGTACACAACAGCCCCAACCTGTGCCATCAAAATCCAGTCCTTGTCCACAACCTAATTAGCTAACATCCATTCTAATACAGTCACCCAGTCTACACCCAGATCCTCTAAGTACTCTCTTACAACTAACATTCAGTCTTTGACATTCAGAGGACCGTGCATCATGATATATTCTTATAATAAAAGCCAATGAGATGCACTAATTCTCAAATTTATTTGATAAAGTACTCTACATGTTTTGGACAGACCCACTGTCCACCACCAGGAGTATCTCAACACTGTATACATGCAGTAGGTATTTGTCATGCTAGTTCTGTTGACATCTGCTAGTGTGGTCATCCTGACCATGCTAGCAGACACCAACAGAACTAGTATACAGTGTTGCGATACTGCTGATGATGGACAGTGGATCTGTCTGAAACATGTAGAGTACTTTATCAAATAAATTTGAGAAACAGTGCATTTTGTTGGCTTTTATTATAAGAATAACATTCAGTCCTCGCTTCTCACCTGCCTGTGCATGTCACATTACATATCCTGCCCATCTCATCCTCCTCTACCTGATCACCCTGTTAACATCTGGTGACGAGTACAAACTATGACACTTCTCCTTACACCACTATTTCAGTCCTGCTCTTACTTAATGGTCTGGGATAACACGGTCGGTACATCAACTTGCTATGGGCTGAATGGCCCAGGGATCAAATCCCAGTGGGGGAGAGATCTTCTGCACCCATCCAGACCAGCCCTGGATTCCATCCAGCCTCCTATAAAATGGGCACCGGGTTTCTTTCCCGGGAATAAAGTGGCCGGGGCGTGGCGTTGAGCACCACCCACCCTATCTAGCCCCAAGGTTAAAGAAACTCCACTTTGGGGTCTTCATGGCCTGTTCCTGGGTTTACCTGTTATTTTATCCTTCTCTGTCCAAATATTTTTCTCAGCTTCCTGTTCTGAAACATCATCCTAGTGTGTTAAATGCTCCAAATGATAAAGCAGGTTTCATGCCCATATAAACAAATATGTAAACATACTGTGTATATTTTAATGGAGGGCCAGAAATGTACACTATACATGCAAAATTCAGTACACAGATGAGAGGGAACGTTTCCACATTCCAAATTTCTTTTAAAACTACAACATTATGTCATGGTAACCATGACAGCCTATGAAAATGGGTTTCCATTTAACGAAGGTAATTGACCAAATGTGTCGACTAAATACACTAAAGTTTCACCTAGGCACAAACCCTGGACTTGTCTGTTGGGGGAGGAGAAAACTGTCTGCGTAGATGTAAATCAAAACAGCACTTACCAATTGTCATACAATTGCAACTTTATCATAAAACTGACAAAACATGAAACAGAACACAATAATACAACAGCATTCTAGGAAAGTGATTTTTTTTAATTTTGATCACGTCTTTTGGGGAACGGGTGGTGACTGAAGCTCCACAAATCCACCCCTCCCCCCCTTCACTGCTCCTGAGGTTGATATACTACGGCAGGCATACTTAACAAATATCACACATGCCCAACAGTCTCATGGAGACAGTACACCTCCTGTCAACGCTGCTTAAAAACGCGATTAATATCAAGTATGAACTGCCACAATGCACTTGTATGACCACTAACAACTCCAGCCACACAGCTCTTGGTGAACATTCTCATACACTCTCTCCTAGACGGCCACAGTCAACATCTAAGGCTATACTTACTTACTCCATGGTGCAGAGTCCTTCTTGAGCAGCTAACTGGTTTGCAGATAGTCAAGAAATTCCCTGCATTTCACGGAACCCGAAGGTTCATTACCGCACTCACAAGCGTCCGCCACCTGTCTCTATCCTGGGCCCGCCCAATCCAGTCCATATACCCACATCCCACCTTCTGGAGATCCATCCTAATATTATCCACCCATCTACGCCTAGGTCCCCCCAGTGGTCTCTTTCCCTCCGGTTTCCCCACCAAGATCCTATACACCCCCCT
>Ga0209755_10009646_pt1 | contig 10198 bp, 9 predicted proteins | sample TergutCo191P1_FD_187301 | JGI IMG/M metagenome (GOLD analysis project Ga0209755, IMG submission 187301) | Cornitermes sp. P1 segment gut microbial communities from Petit-Saut dam, French Guiana - Co191P1 (SPAdes) (version 2) | ecosystem: Host-associated > Arthropoda: Insects > Digestive system >...
GTTTAAGGATTAGTGCCTTCTGGGATAAGACACTATGTAGACTGGTAGATAATTACCATTGTTGTGGAGAAACATACTGCTTCTGTCACCAGGTTCAATCTGAAGATGTAGACAGCAGAATTCTACCACATTTTGTGGTTATATACTCTATGCTACATGGTGTCATGTACCAGAAGGCAGCAACCTTCATAGTCAGTGCTATGAGAAGCTAAAGTCTCACTCACTAAAAGTAATTGTTGATGCATGATTCTGACAATGAATATGTGCAATTTAAAACATGGATGGTCATGAAATGCATGTAACTGCATACATACTTCATGAGATTAAACTGAAATTACAGTGCAAGAGAAGAAGTCTTAGCCTTCTCAGAAAAGAAATAACAATTATTCTCTGATGTCTCAGGATTTGCAATAAAATCTAATGTAATACTAATATTATAATCATTTTAATTATTGACAATTATCCTCTTCCTAATTAGTAAACACTTTAAAATGCAATCCCACAAGACCCTGCAGCAATAGGATTTGCTTTCATATTACAGTACATGTGAGAAGTGACACCTCGTGTTAGAATTTGGTCATCCACATGCAATACTATGTTCTCAGAATTCATATGCTTATATTCTTTCCTTTTGATGCCACCTTATGATTTAAAAAATTAGTTTGGTAACTTAGATAGCACAGACAGTAACAAAATTTCATGACACCTGTAGTAGTTACTGAAGAGAAGATTTCTGTTAGCATCTCCAAAGTCTTGATAACACCACAAGAATGAAGAATTCTTATGGGATTAGAAAATTGTGTCAGCAGATTTGGGGTTTTTGTTTTTTAAACAGGTACAGCCTGTCGCTGAATTATTTACAAGTGATTAATATATGTATTCCATAAGACTGTACCACATTTTCAGGCTGCTGTTCCCGTCAAAGGCTTCATACAGCCCTGATCATGGAGAAAAATTGTAGCACAATGGCTAGAAATGGCATATTTTGCAAGATATTTCAGGATGAAATGTTAAACTCGTAAACTCTGTAATTGTTTTGCAGGAGCTGCACAAACTCCCTTAAAATGCCTAATAGCTTAGTTATGTCCATCAGTCTGCCTGACCATCCTTATCGGCTCAGCTACCATTTGGACAGATTTTCATGAAATGTTATATTGGTAACTTTTATGAAAATCTGTCCAGAAAAATCAGATTTGATTAAAACTGAATGAAAATATCAGGCACTTTACATGAAGACCTAAGTACATTATATTGTTACAAGCAACATAAAATTTCCAAAGAAACATTGTTGATAGCTAGAAGTAGCACAACAAATCAAAAGTAGTGCATTGCTTCATTTCCATGGCATAATTTTAAATACTGATTACACCGTTATTGCCTGTATTGTATAAGGATTCACTTTGTACCTCACAATTCTCTGTGAGGTATGAACTGAATCTCACAGAGGGCTGGGAGTACAAACTGAATCTCTATATACAATGACAGTCCAAGATCTAACTATGTTCATATTGTTCACAGTGAAATAAAATCTCCATTTAATCGAGATCTTTTAGCCAAAAAGCATTAGACTGTTAGGACAGCCAAGAAAGTGCATGCAGTATAAAATACTGGGTACTTCAACAGAAATAATAGAGAACACATTGTTGCATTTCTAGCAATGGTTATGCAAACATGCCACAATGTCATGTTATATGTATGTTGCCTCTTGTCTATTTTATGTTTCTTTCATACCTCACAAAACCCTACAGATGTATTGAGATCTTACAGATGAAGACAGTAAGACAAATGTGAAAGAAGATGACTGGGTTTGCAAAAATATGATTTTTACCACAAACGTTTCCAGTATCAGTTTGTAGCCTGTTGGCTGTTAGCATCATTTTTCATTACATAAAATTGTGCTATAGCATGAATTACTTCATATGACAACAAACACTTTTGCCATATAATAAAGAGTAATATATGGGATGTCTCTTGGAAGGTGGTTAAACTCAACTGGTGACCTTGGGTCAAAAGGCATCATCTATTTAAAAAAAAAAAATCTATGCTTCTTCACATAAAGAAAGTGAAGCCACAGTATGGTAAACGTATATAAAACAAGAAATTCTGCCATGTCTAATTTTTTGTGGTCTAAACTAGAATGAGTGATAGACAAAGCTAAGCGATACTTAAACATTGCAATTTCTATGGCATATCTGTGGGGGTCTGGGTTTGATTCTCACCCAGGTAGCTGGCCGTCATATATTCCTTGAGGTAAATGCTCTGAATATATACCTGTGCATGCGTGCATGCATGCAGATGAGAAAGCTTTTTTAGTAAACTAGGAAAGAAACAGACAACTGACATATATATATATATATATGTGTGTGTGTGTATATACGTATAAATGAATGGCGAATAAACCAGCGTTTCAAAGACCGTCTCTGTTCTCATCATTAGTTGAAACATTGGTTTACTCACCATTCAACAACCTGACGTGACTGCAAGCTCAAGAACATATTACTGAATTTAGTCGCCATTAAAGTTTTAAATTATAATATCACAATACACATAGGAGTGGAAAAATGCAGAATTACAGGTTCAGTGCTGGACATATTAAAACACAGAAACTAGTATATTTCTTGACTGATTGGTGGTTTACAGTAAGACCATAAGCATAAAAAATAACATGTGTTACTGTTATGAAAATTACTACACATTCATACAATTTCCTATCCATGACCTTAACATGCAGTGAGTGCGCGCAATTACAAGGCCAATATTTTTCGAAGAAACAGATTTCGACCATATGCTTCTGTTAAATTAATCCATTCACTTAATGCGGGAAGTTAACTGAAGAAGAGATATTGTAAGGCAATCCACTTTTAACGGGGAGGAGGGAGTTCCATTGTGTGTCCAGAAGTATTTTTAAAAGGTGCGAGGCCTGCTTAGAAACTAGACCTTAGTACTTCAAGATTCTACTATGAGATTAAGGTAAGATGAACAGCACAGGCAACAAGGCGGATGCAGGCTTCGTGTGCGATAATTCTACCTCAACAGCTACTCTGCTAAGGGGAGTGATTTGTGCGCAGCTTTCGCTTATGAATGCGGTGGCCCACATCGCCTGTGTGCCCATATTATCGTAGCAGCTCTGTAGAGTTTCCGTCGATAGTGGTATAGTTCCTTTAAAACGTACTTCACGATCTCATCTCTATATGTGTTTGGTCTTCGGACTGTGTGGTGCTATATCGCGTGCTACTCAAAAGGCACACAGAAACCGTGTGTCCATGTCCTTCGTCGCCCGCTTTACTACCCTTCTTTCCATCACACTACGTCTGCAGCTCCGTTCCGTATACCGAAGCGTATTGCAACCGTGAAATTTGCGTACGTGTTAGTACCATTTCAAATTTCCACTCACAGATAGCGCAATGGTAAAGTAGTCAAAGATGGCGTGTCGGCATTTCATGAGTTGACGTGTAGGATGTGCTCAGGTGTGGAATTCGGTCACACCCTAATTATAAATTGTTAGTTTAGTGTTAAATTTTAGTGAATGAAGCATTTAATCATTTTCGAGATTATGGACAACAGCTGGGAAGCGCATTTTATTTAATTGTAAGTATTGGAAAGCACTTATAAACGGTAAATGATGTGTTGGAATGATGTGGCAAACTAACAGGGATTGGATCTATTGCGACTGCTCCCTACGATTGTTCACGCCTGGTTGTGGCCTGAAACCTTTAATTTGTGACGTTTAGTGTTTTGAAACCTAATGTTTGTTTGAAAGCGTTTTAGCTTTGCTTGAAGGGTGTTGTTTTGGGGATCGCAAGTTAGCATGTGTATGTGACGTTTTTAGATGCAGATATTATCCATATGCGTTTGACACGTTGTGTGCTTGTAAAATTAGGTGTAACGTTAGACTCCTTTAGTACTTGCTTCTGTTTTCTTTGTCATATATTTCAATGATTTGCCCCCAACCACAGACTATCAAAACCTGTACTCTATGTATATTCCAATATTGCGCACTTTGTTGGTCATTATACATTGTGATTTAATTCGCGGAATTGAATACCATAAAAACTTAGATTATTATTTCACACCCCGAATTTTGCCATTAGAAGAATCACACACATGATTTATTGAGTAAATTGAGCAATTGATGCAAAGAAAATAAATTACATTAAATTTTTATGAAACATGTCATGTCATTTTGTACTAGTAACAAAACTTGAGTTGCTCGAAATGTAGGATATGGATGTAAAAAAAAAAAAAACGAAAAGATTGGAGTATTTAAATTTTTTGGTCTACAAATTGACTCTAAAGTTAAAATGAAAAACATTGAATTTATTATCCCTCTGGGTCTAACGTTGTTAGGCAGACAGAAATACATACAGTAGAGCCACTAGTTCGTGAGCCTAGTCCCTTTGAGGTTGAGATGGAGCTAAAAGACACAAATCACAAGGTATTGATCAAATTCCAGCAGAATTGTTTAAAGCAAGGGGTAGGACAGTTCACTTCGGGATACATAAACTCTGTTTGGAATAAGGAAGAATTTCCTGATGAGTGGAAGAAGTCGATCATTGTACCTGTTTATAAGAAGAGTGATAAAACAGTTTATAGTAATTATAGAGGCATATCACTTTTGTCAACTACATACAAATTTTATCCAACATCCTGCTGTGAGGGTTAACTTGATACACAGAGGACATTATTGGGGAAAATCAGTGTGGATATTGATGCAACAGGTCACATATTGGTCATATATATACTTGAGAAAAAATGGGAATACATTGAAGTAGTGCATTAGCTATTTATAGACTTCAAGAAAGCCTATGAATTAGTTAGGAAGGAGTTCTTATATAATATTCTCATTGAGTTTGGTTCCCCAATGAAACCGGGTAAGGCTAATAAAAATGTGTCTGAATGGAACTTGTAGCCGAGTCCATATAGGCAAACCTTTGTGTGACATGTTTAAGATTTGTTTGAAACATGGAAATGCTTTATCAACATTGCTTTTCAGCTTTGCTTTAGAGTATGCCATTAGGAGGGTTCAGGTAAACTAGGATGCCTTGAAATTAGATAGTACACATCAGCTTCTAGTTTATGATGATGTTAATATATTGGGCAGAAGGATACATAGTATAAAGAAAAACACAGAAGCTTTATTAGCTTTAGAACAATTTTCCTCAAAGGAAAAGCCTAAATTGTCTTAAAAACATGGAAGAGAAGAAGTTTACCCTTGGCTGTAACACTGTATGTAGATTAATTTAATTTTATGTATGTGCATTAGTTGGTGGTGTGACTCTACAAAATGCACGGTGCAACAATAAAGACTGTATGTAATATTTAATATGGTTTTATGCTGTGTTTTAGATGAGTATTGTTATGGTGCAAAGAGGTATTCATTATTCATTTATCTTTGTATTTGAAACTGATATTTATTTGGGTCCTAACAAGTTCAACATCCTTAGTGTAGTCCCATGAGGATTTGTGGAATGAAATTCTGTTCTGTTGTTGTGATATAATAGTTAGGTGTCAGACTAGAGTTGGAGCTGATGTCTTATGGTATTTAAAGTAACTTACAGGCTAATGAATAATACCAACGAACGCACATATATTAAAGGTATACTTTCACATGTAACCCACTAATACTCCTGCTTTTTTCAGTCCTCTTCAGATCAACTTCTGAAGAAGATCGAAACGTGTCGGAGTAGTAGTGGGTTTTAAGTGAAAGTGTACTTTTTAATACCTGTGCATTTGTTGGTATTGTCTTTTAAATAGTTTATTAATGCACAGACATAAATACCGTTAAGATAACTTACAGGTGTTACATTATGTGGCTCAACATCCTGTCAGTTATGACAGTTGGAAAGGTGTGTTGCGTAGTTGTTCAGTTGTGGTTGTTTGGAATGATGTCTGACAATTTGTGCCAGTTGTGAATAATTTGTGAAGCTGGAGAATTTCTCCAGCCGTCCTTAGAAGCTTTTCCATTCTCTATCCTAAATTCTTCCCACAATTTTTTACAAAGGGTGTGTATTTTCTTTAATACACCAGTTTAATTTTAATTTATCAGAAATTGTTTGGTTAAATGTTTTAAGTATGTGAGATCTCTTTCTTTGTCCTTTGGGTTGGGTTGAGTGTAAGGATTATGCTGCTTCATATTCCATTTTATATATGAAGTAACAGCAGTACAGTTTATAAATAGATGTGTTTGTGTTTATCAATGAAGCAAATGGTAAAAGCTGTAGTGAAGAGTACTGATGTAGAGGTACTGCTTGTTCCTGTATGTACATTTTTTCTGCAGCAAAAATGACATCATCTGGGATGTTCATCATTCTTTTGTTTGAGGTTTCTGACATAATTTTGGCGTTCTGTGGATCCTACATGTGTGTGTGTGTGTGTGCGCGCGTGCGCGCGCACACACGTGCGTTAGATCCTTGTTTTCTCTATACAGTGCTTCCTGATGAAGCATGCCGACTCTTCAAACTTAGAATCTTCATCTTCACAAAATATATAGTCTGGATTGACACAACCCTGCTGCAGAGAGCATTTGCTTTGTGATGGAAATGTCCATGTAGTACTTCACTTATCTTTTTTCCTTCCCCTTAGTGATGTGTCATTCAGGAGTCTTTCCCTGTGACTCGTGCTTTTTCCCAGGAAGATGTTCTGGTGAATCAGAACAGTGAAGGAAGTGAATCACATATTAGTGATAGTTTTGAAATTGGAATTTTTGTTCCAATGTTGAATAATTATGTATAGTTTATTATGTTAAGATATATTTTGTCATTGTAACAAAAAAGGGGAAGATTTTTGTGCTTGGTTCATTCATTCATTCATTCCATTGGCATGTGCAGAATGTGATGATTCCTTCCCGTTCTCAGGAACTTCTTCCCTTCCTGTCTATTATGTACTTTTCCTGCCACCCGTCTCCACCAACCTGTTCTTCCATATTCTCTCACCTCATCTTGCCATCTGTTTCTTGGTCTGCCTCTCAATCTTGTTGGTCCCAGATTCATATATAATACTTTTTTGGGAATTCTGTTTTCTTCCAAACCAACATAATCTATTTAACCTTATTGTCTCAACTATAGTAGGTTCTTTAACTATTGCATGAATTTCTTTATTGGTTAATATCCTCCAATTTTCTTTTTCATTGTCATATACTGGGCCTAAAATTCTTCTATACACTTTCCTTTCAGAAATGTTCAGTTGCTTTCTATCTTTCTTTGTTACTGTCCAAGTTTCTGATGCGTATGTTAATGTTTTGTCTTTTATTGTGTTCTTTAGTCGTAATTTTAGTTTCTTTGATATGTATTTATTTTTAAAAAAAATTTTATAGCATAAAATTTGTTTTGTTAGCATTTTTTTATTCTTTCTTGCAAGTCTTTTTGGTTATTGTTATCTTCATTAAGTATAACTCCTAAATATTTAAAGTTTTCCACTCTTCCAAATTTGTAATTTATTATTTTCAAATGTCCTATTTTATTTTTCTTTAAACTGTTCTTCCTCTCCACTATCATATATTTTGTCTTTTCTTGGTTTATCTGTAGTCCGAACTTTCTGGCGATGTTTTCCACTTCTACAAAAAGTTTTCTTATTTCTGTTTCATTTTTTTCCAATTAATGCAATGTCACCTGTGTGTGCTAATATATTCAATTGTTCTTTACCAATCTTTATACCACTATGAACCATTTGTATACTTGGTATCACTTTTTGTAATGCCAAATTAAATAATATTGGTGATAAAGGCTCACCCTGTTTCAGGCCTGTTTTATTTTCAAAAAATGATGACAATGTTCCTTCCATTCTAACTGCATTTCTTGTCTGTTTTACACATGCTTTACACATGTTTATTAATTTAGTAGGAATTTTAAATTCTTTCATACATTTCCATAATGTATACCTGTGTGTAGAGTCATATGCCTTTTGAAAATTAATAAATAAATACTGTACACTCTGATTATACTCCCATAGTTTATCCTTTATTATTTTAAATGCAAATATATTGTCAATTACAGATCTTCCATCACTAAATCCATTCTGATAGTCCCCCATAACTTTTTCAACATATGGTTTAATTTTTCCCAATATTATATTTGACAAAATTTTGTAAGTTGCATTTCCCAGTGCTACGAGTATTCCCCTGTAATTCTCACACCTATCTCTGTCTCCTGTCTTGTGTATAGGAACCATTATTGTTTCTTTCCATTCTTCAGGTATCCTTTTCTCCTCCCAGATTTGTCTTACTAGTTCATACATTCTATTCAGTAGTTTATTTCCTCCGTATTTTGTTAATTCTGGATGTATTCCATTAGTTCCAGCCGCCTTGTTATTTTTTAAGTTTCTTGTTGCCTTTTTTACATCTTCTATAGTGAGTTCTTCTACTTCAACTTCAAATTTGCTAATTTCCTTATTTCCTTTTTTAATTAATTCCCTTGGTTTTTCTGTGTTCAGTAATTTGTCAAAATATTCTTTCCATATTTCTGCTTTCTCCCTTATATTCATTGCCAGTTCTCCATTTTTTGTCCCTAATTATGCTAAATGTATGTTGATATCCTTTCTTAAATTGGTTTACTATTTGATACATTTTCCTTGTGCTTTTATGCTTCTGATCTTCTTCTGTTGATTCTTTTACATTTTTCATGTATGTCTTTTTCTTATTTGTAATTATTTTGTGAGCTCCTTTTCTTTTATGGTGATACTCCTGCTCTTCCTTCTCCCTTCTTCCTTTTATCAACCACTTTTCTCTTGCTTCCTTCATTTCTTCTATTGCAAATTTGCATTCCTCATCAAACCATTTATTTTTAAATGTTTCTGTGCCTTCATCCTTTTCTATAAGTTGCTGTTTGGTTTCCTTGATTATTGTTATAATGTTTTCCCATTTTTCATTAATAACAGGTAAAGTGATCCCGTTACAGGCCCGGTGTGGCCCAGAGGGTGGGTAGAGGTATAACTCTACTCTTCCATGACCGCAGTACTAGAAGGTGGTGAGTGGTCAGCAGCATGCCCTGGCCGCACTTTACCCCTGGGAAAGACCCGGTACCCATTTTACAAGAGGGTGGGTGGGCCCCAGGGCTGGTCTGGACGGGCGGAAAATCTCGTCCACACCGGGATTTGATTCCGGACCGTCCAGCCCTTAGTCAGTTACTATACCAACTGAGCTACCTGGCCCACATTTTTCATTAATATTATTGTCAATACTATCTTCATTGTCCAAATTTTCCAGTATTTCAAACTTTTTTTTAGTTTCTATAGCATATTCTTGTTTCCACTTCAGATTTTGAAAAATATTCACCATTTTTCTTTCCTCATTATGTATATTTCCAATTTTTACCCTTGATTTCACTTTAAAATTTATCTTCAGTAAGTTGTGATCTGATCCAGTGTCTGGTCCCTTTAGTGCTCTGATGTCTGTTATTGCATTCCTGAATCTATTACTAATAAAATGTGATCTGTTTGGTTCGCTGTCCTGCTGTCTGCCGAATACCATGTCTCTTTGTGAATATCCTTATTTGGAAACATTGTACTTCTTACATTTAAACGTTTGGATATTGCAAACTGATTAATTTTTATTCCGTTGTTAGTTTCATTATGTAAACTTTCATTGCCAGTAGTGGGTTTGTATATGCTTTCTTTACCAACTTTTGCATTAAAATCTCAGAGTATTATTTGAATGTCTGACCTAGCTAATTGATTTATATTGTGCACTAATAAATTGTAAAATTCTTCTTTTATCTCTTCTGTTTTTTCATTTGTTGGTGCATGGACATTTATAGGAGTACATTTAAACCATTTAGCTTTCAATCTCAAACAGCATATTCTTTCATTTATAATTTTGAAATCTTTAACATATTTTAAAAATTCTCCACTTATATAAAAACTGCACACAAATTCATGTTTTTTACTCTCTGATCCACTATTGAATAAAGCAAAGATATCAAATTTTTAAATACCACTTTCCAACCGAGTTTCCTGAAGCACTATTACGTTGAAGTCTAAATTTGACACTTCATTATGGAGCACTTTTAGTGCTCCTGACCAAAATAGGCTTCTCACATTACACGTTCCAATTTTCATATTCCTTTTCCAAATCCATTCATCATCAATTATCCCTTCCTTCTGTGGCTCCTTCGAGAAATTCGTAACCGTATATTTTTTACTTAGCTGGGGGATTAGATCATCATAAAACCCTTAACCTGAAGGGCCAGAATTTTTGATCAGGGTT
>Ga0209755_10009647_pt1 | contig 10198 bp, 2 predicted proteins | sample TergutCo191P1_FD_187301 | JGI IMG/M metagenome (GOLD analysis project Ga0209755, IMG submission 187301) | Cornitermes sp. P1 segment gut microbial communities from Petit-Saut dam, French Guiana - Co191P1 (SPAdes) (version 2) | ecosystem: Host-associated > Arthropoda: Insects > Digestive system >...
TCACAGAGTAAAAGGTAAAGGTAAAGTGATCCCGTCACAGGCCCGGTGTGGCCCAGAGGGTGGGTAGAGGTATAGCTCTACTCTTCCATGACCGCGACACTAGAAGGTGGTCAGTGGTCAGCAGCACCCCCCGGCCGTACTTTACCCCCGGGAAAGACCTGGTACCCATTTTACAGGAGGCTGGGTGGGCCCCAGGGCCGGTCTGGACGGGCGGAAAATCTCGTCCCCACCGGGATTCGATCCCTGACCGTCCAGCCCATAGTCAGTCGCTATACTGACTGAGCTACCCGGCCCACTTGTATTATGTAAAGATATCAAATATTATACATGTGTTTATGTGTAATAAAATATTACATATGCTGTCACTAAATTTGCATCAAAGAAAGAAAGAAATACGTAAAGAAAGAAAGAAGAAAGAAAAGGAAAGGAAAAGAAAGGAGAAAGGAATAGGAATAAGAATAGGATGTGGATGTGGATATGGATGTGGATGTGGTTGTGAGCCAGCCACATTCCCTCTCACCCTTCCTTCATTACATACTTTCTGTCCATCAACACCAATAGCAAACTGAGAACTTACAGAATGTGAATTACATAAATGACAGGACAAGTGACAAAAAATGAAAGTAGTGGATGGCAGAGAAGGGGAGCAATAGCTGCCAGACTGCTGGGTGGGGAAGAATCTCTGTCCCTTCCTTCTCTGATCTAATATTAGCTCCACTTAACTTTCACTGTCAACAGACATACTCAAATTTTTCATTATACACAGGTTATTCTGTAGTGCTTGTACCATATTCAGGGCTTAGCGAGAAGTAACTGACTGCAGTGTTTCCATTTCAGGATTACCTCTTCTCATTGTGGGAGGCACAGCCATTTATGACCTGCAGTACTACAGTGCGGCAGATTCAGAATATTGCGTGGTGTCGCCCTCACAACCAGTTCTCTATTATGTTACATTTCTGGGACCATCATGTCTCATCTTAGCTGTTAATTTAATTGTGTTTGTTCTTGTGAGCAGAGTTCTGTTTCAGAGACGCCACAGCCATGCCATTGGCAAAGTTGCAATAAATGCTGACACTCCAACTATAACTGTAGCTCAGGTGAGGCAACTTGCAGCATTTGTGTTTTAGTAATACAGATCTGCACACTTACACAGAAATGCAACCAGAATATTACAGCTCTACTTTCTTATGTACAGGTCTTTGTTTTATCTGACAACTGTTGTTTGTCCCTTCCACCCACTACTGTTGGCTGTTTTCCTCTGGAAATATCAGGGAGATGACCTTTATGTGGGACAGTGGTATATATATATATATATGTAAAGCCCCAGCAGACCTTGCAGTGCATGGAGACTCTAAATGTTGAAGATACTGAAGCGTATTATATGTTCTTCCAGCCTGCATTTTGTGTCTCTGACAGACAGCAATATTCTGGATCCCTATTAAAACATCTGGGAGTAATGCCACTAATAATTATGGGGGAGCTTCTGACCAGTTATCTACACCATTGTGTGGTGGTGAACTATCATGCTGCAATTACATTGACAGCAGTAGGCTAGCTGTTTTTAACATAATCAGAGTCAGACCATAGTTTATATTTGCTAGTAGGTTTTAGTTAATGTCAACAAATACACTTTCAGGGAAACTGAAATGGGTTTTAATGGAAGGCTTATAAGCTGTGTCTTCACATTGTTAGGTGTATGAAATTTAGATGCAGCATGAGTGGTGCTGATACAGCATGTTTCAAAACTGTAGGGCTTTTGGGTGCCTTAAAAAAATTGTCTTAATTGTAGAAAATTAACATTGTCAAAATATGCCTTTGCCCTCCCCTTAATGTTAAACACAGCATAATTTATACCATAAGTGTGTCCAAGCAGAAGAACCTGCACATATTATCCTTTTTTTTCCCAATATCCTAGCAACAGTGTTAGTTGGGCTCTCCCTGAGCATTATTAGTATAGCAGCTGTCTTTTCTTTTCTTACCTCTTCCTTTCTAATTTGAAAGAATGAACATGACTTCACATATCAGTCAAAATAGGATGCTCAGTTTTCCGTAACTGGTAAACATGAAATAAACATGACTTTTGAATGGAAATAAAACTTGGAATAAAAATAATGACAAGAGTAGTAATAGGAATGATATTTTTGAACATTGTCAAATATACACCAAATTGTGTGAACTAGAAGTGAAGATTTACGGAAAGGATTAAATATGTATTCTGTAAGTATAGAAAAATTCCATTAATTTTATGTCTTATTATTTGGAAATCCTAATAATCCAGTACCTGAGGAAAGTAGACCCAAGACTGAAAGTTTTTGCTGTTAGCCAGAAAGAAAACTTCATCCATGTAACAGGCAGCTGTCAGGGACATGTTCAGAAAAGCCACCACGAGTGTCTGTACATCAGATGTGTGGTAACTCATGACCCCCTGTTTCGTACTCCATCAACTGCTTCATTATGAGGACTCCAGAGGACCCTCATTGCCCTGAACCCCAGATAAAGGAGATTGCCAAATGAAGTACACCTTAATTGTACAGTCCAAATATAGAAGCAGTAACAAAAAAAATTACCTGTAAGAATTTAGGTACTTGTAGATACTGTCTGACAATCCAGAATAAGTGATAATCTGGCACCTGTCCAGTCCCATTTGAGCTGGATGAACAGAATTTTGCTGTACTAAAAAGATAACTGTAAACGAAAATGGCTAAATTATCACAATTTACACTGTAATGGTAGAAATATAGGTAGAGCGGTTGACAGAAGGCTATGAAGTTGGAACAGGCATGAGTCATATCCATGAAGAAGATGATGATGATTATGATAAGGAGGAGGAGGAGGGGGGGAAGGAGAGCAGAAAAAAGTTTTTCCTCTTACTCTTACATTGTCAGCCAGCATAATGAGGCTAGTGAAATTTCATATGCTGTGATTTGCAGGATAACCTTGCATCCAATTATGGACAATTTAAGATTCTACACATTTGCCATCTCCATAATTATGTGCTTGAAATAAGATATCACACTGTTGCAGCCCATGAGACTGATGTAATGCAGATATTACAGTATGAAAGAACTTGTCAAATGATCTAAATGCCAAATTTTACGTGCCTATATTGCTGTGACTTGGCATGCTGTAGAACAGAAATGTCACCTGGAATGACAAGTCCTGTATCCACTCTAATGGATCTCTGGAATACTAAATAAATGAATGAATTATACTAAATTAAATTTTATATAGGCTAATGTATTTATACAGTACTCACACCTGTGCAATATAACATTCACCAAAATCTCATAAATCTTCTAGTACAACCTGTTTATTAAAATTGTTATCTATTATCATGTGAGAAGATTTTAGGCTTCTCCCATGGTTTAATGGAGATCTTCGCTCTTCTGGGGTGCTGCACAGCAATGGTTGGTAGCTTTTTACTGACCTCTTGAGACAAATTATCAGTCTCTTCCAAGAAGGGTTGTTCTTGAACTGCCTTACTTTTGAAGGTAGGACAAATGTAATGTTCCAAGACGGTAAAAAACTATAAACCAACACTGCACATCCTGAAAGAACTTGTTATGTTTGTATCTCAAACTGTCTTTGCATTGAATTGATATTAAGTGGATCCATTGTCTGCCATGGCATAACACATCCTCAATTTTCTGGTGGGGGAGATAACCTTTAGTTGTAAATGGTAGTAGAAGAAACATCCAGGGATAGCTGCCAGGATTGTCTTCTGGCTAGTGAGTTTGCCTGGGCTAACACCTCCTCATCATAAATCATCAGCATGCTACAAAATATTACGCAGAGCCTTGGACTTAGATTATTTGGAATGACTTATGCAATGGAATTTGATCATGAGATTGGAAATTAGAATGTTGAGGGTCACTACAAGTAAGGTTGATCATAAAGAAACAGAGTTGGAGGGAATGTACTGGATGACAAATCTTAGGTTTCATAGAGTATCTGAGTGAGTGTTATCTTCTCAAGTATGATTAAACTCTACACCATGGAGTTAGAATTGGATATTCAGAGGACCGTATATCGTGAAATATTCTTACAATAAAAGCCAATGTGATGCACAATTTCTCAACTTTATTTTGGTAAAGAATTCTACATGTTTTGGACAGATTTACTGTCCATCATCAGTAGTCTTAGTACTGTATTCACAGCAATAGATATTTGTCATACTAGTTATGTTGACTGTCTGCTAGTGAGCTCAGGATGATATTGCTAGCAGACAGTCAACATAACTAGTATGACAAATACCTCTTGCTGTGAATACAGTGTTAAGTCTCCTGATGATGGACAGTAAATCTGTCCAAAACACGTAGAATTCTTTACCAAAATAAAACTAATTGGCTTTTATTATAAGAATCCATGGCGTTTGTTATGGTATTACTGTTTCAGTCTCTTCTGCTATGTGTATCTTTATCCTTATAAATCAGTATGTATAAATCTCTTCATCTGTAGTTTCTTCACCCACCTACAATGGCGCTATGACCTTCATAAAGGAACATCTTCTGGCATGATATAAGTATTAAACAATGTAACACATGAAACGCTTATCAACTGTTACTCTAAATCTCACTGCATCAAGAGAAAAACTTTAATTCATTGGACTTCTACTGAACATAGATAAGGTCAAGTGGTAGGTAGGGCAGTTAATCAAATGTTTTGTTAATTTAGAGGAAAAATTTAAGAAGTTAGAATGACAAAAATGCAGCATAGAGTCAAAAATTATCATTTGTGTTTGCTGAGTCTGATGGTGGTATATCAGTTACGGATACACAATGGGTAACAATATTTTAATTATCTGTTATAATAATGCTATTTTTATTAAATTAATTAGTAAGATCATCACCACTTTTTATATAAGAATCTTGATAACCCAGAGAGATGATTAGCACACTGTTAAAGAAGAGAAATTTTACTGTACATTTCTCTTGTTAAGACAACCCTGCTTTTGGCTCAAACATATACATTTGCTCAGTCTTACTTTACACTTATTTTCTCCAATGCTTGGTATATTAAATAAACCAACAAGATTCAAACAACAACTAATCGTTGTGTGCTAACACATAGTCAGGTTTATGAATCCATGTATTTTGAGATTAAGTTACCAGTACTAACAGAATATTTTAAAACATTCTGCTGGTGGGTAATGACAGTTTGAGATTTTCCAGGAGGTGGGAATTTTGGTGGTGGCATTCTGGGTTATGTCACTGTGCAATACTGTAAGTGGTTACCTGTGCTTCCAAAAGGCTTGCTCTCTCCTTGTGTTCTGAATATTAGTGCAGTAGTTACCTTAAAAATATTAATAACCACCTCAAATAATGCTTGGTGTCATAACCCATTGGACACTTGGTGTTTTCATTCTCTTAGTCTGTATTCTGCAACAAGTTAAGTGGCCATCTCTGTGACACTGAAGTTGTTGAATGCAGGTTCTGGAGGAGTTACTTTTCACATTACTTCAAGCTTCTCTGATAATTCAGAAAATTGTTAACTGGAGTGAGCATTGGTGTTCTCACAGTTATGGCTACTGATGTGCAGGAACTATTAGGGTTTTTATGCAAATAATTTTTCATTTCCTCTAACACGTGGGTGGGCAAGTGTCACTGATTTCTTACTTTTGCAATATGATATACCCACACATGCGCGCGTGTGTGTGTTTGTGTGTTTGAGATTAGTAATTTTGGAATTTTAATTGGTTGTAGATACGTGGAGCATTCACTGTGATGACTCTTCTGGGTGTCACTTGGGTCTTTGGACCCCTTGCTGTGGGTGAAGCAAGACTAGTGTTTCAGTACATCTTCTGTATTGCCAACTCACTCCAAGGCTTCCTCATTTTTGTGGTTCGCTGTGTGCACTATCCTGAAGCTCGTATGGCATGGCTTGCTTTCCTGCATACAGGCAAGTTGAAGAAACACCGTGGTCCTCAAGGACATGTATTGCCTTCTTCTTCAGCTGGGAACTCACACTCTAGACACACCATTTCATCAAGCACGCATTCACAGTCACAACTTCAAGGGTTAGACCATCTCACGTCTCAGAGCCAGAGTCATGTGCACTCTAGACACCGCTCTACACGTGCAACATTGAATCGCAAGACGAGTCTGCCAGAATCAAGCAGCTGTATGAGCAATAGCAGTGGATCAGGACACAGTTCCATGTGGAGTCGTATCTTCCAAAATGATTCCTATCATACGACACATGACAATGGGTACTCCAAATCGAGATTTAGACATTTTTTTGGATCTGCACATGTTCCTGATTACAAACAAAAGACAGATTTTAATTCACAACAGGAGGGAGAAAAAGGAGAAATCCAACAACAAGACATGATTGATAGAACCTGTGATCATAACAACCCCTTGCCAAATCCTTTGACAAGTGAGTTAAGACAAAAATTAGAAGGACGAACTTCAACCTTACCTCTGTCTCGGACCCAGAGCATGCACATTCAACATGTTTGTTGTGACCCAGATGTGCCTGAGGCTTCAGAGGTTGATGGAAACACTGCAGATTTAAAGCGAGGAGGCAGTATGAGGTGCAGAGTGTCACAGCATCAACAGAAGCAGAATGGTAGTAGCCATCAGTCACTTACTACAAAGGAAGGGGAAGATACCTCATGGCAGTTCATGAGAGCTCCACCAGATGGTATGTCAGAATCAAAGGCAGCAGCAGTGGCAGAAAATTATACTACAAGCCACAACCATTCTGATCAGGGATACATGTCTGGAGCATGTACTGCTGAACATTCCCCTGAAAGCCCTCGACAAGAACCAAAACGAGTACTTTCTGGTACTGTTCCATCACCCGTGCAGCTTGATGCCTGTCACTATGACCAGCGTCTTACTGTGTCAACACCTGATCACCTTTATCCTGATCCCAGTGAGGGAGCAATGGATGGACAGCACAATGGCATGCTAACGAAAAGTGATAGTGATATTACTGTATCATTACCAAAAACTGTAGGTTTTCTACTAGATGAGCAGGATGGCAAGAAGGGACCAGCCACATATGTTGCTATTAAGGGTGAGATGGTTTGTAATAAGAGTCCATCGACACATCCAGATCTTGTGTATGAAAACAGTACAGTTCCTTCAAGCATCCAGCAGTCAGGAACTGGAAATGGTCTCATCATGGAAAGTGGCACATACCATGGAGGAGCCTACAGGGAGACACAGGAACTGTGTTACATGGATCATCCACCACAACCTCGGTCTGGGTACAATTTTCATCGGAGCTCCAGCACCAAAAGTTATTCTTCATCAGAAGGTAATAATGGTGGCAGCAGCAGCAGTGTCAGTATTCATTCTGAAAATAATTCACTGGAGATGGAACCACAAACCATACAGTTATCAGCACACCATCAACCTGTTCACCTTCGTCATCACACCAAGAGGATACACTGTGAGGAAGTACTGTAGTTTATTGTTGTATGTGAAGCATCAAACATAAGTTTCCTAAGATGAAAAAGAGTTAAATGTGACCAGATATGAAATGAAGAAGTATAAACTTGTGTTAATTACAATGAAAAACCCTAAATTGAATGTGCCATATTTGTGATTGCTGACATACCTTGTGAAGTTCATAAGTCAGCTGTTTCCTGTTCACATAATAGGAACAAGAGTACTTGTGTTAATGTAGGGCTTTATAAAATCTGCTAGTAGTTTTTTTTTTTAAATAACATATTACACTTCTAACACTTTCCATTTTATAAAGAGCTTGTAGGTTGTTTATCTGCAAACTAAGGGACCACAACTATGATAATTGTTTTAGAATACCATTCTTCAGACTGATAAACTACCCAGATCATATAAATTGTTTTGTATGAACGTATTGATTCTTTGGCAAAACAGACTTTGAGTTTATGAGCAATAATTTACTACGAAATTGAGTTTTAACATTTTCAGTTCTACGTATGGGCAATTCCATGCCAAATTACACAAAAGATATTTTTACCTCTACACTCATTGGTCACTTGAACAAATTAATTGTCGTGAAGTTAGAGCCCTTTAAACAGATATGTTTATGAAATGTTTAATGTCGAACTTTTCATAATTCTGTCAAATTCTTCCGCATCTGCCACTTTCAAACATGATATTTCTGGAACAGTATAAGGTGGAGACCTTGCCATAATAATGACACTATGTTATGCACTTTACATCAGTTTACATACATTTAATTGCTTCATATGTAAGTAGAGGTTTGTGGCTGCATTTTTATTTCAATTTTCATTTTGTCTTTCAACTCCAACATCAGAGGAAAAACTACCATACAGTTTTTTTTCCCCCTTTGAAGTTTCTTTTTGAACCAGGTGGTATCAACGCTAAGAACCTGTGCAAAGCAGGTATGAGATGTTTATATAACCTAGTTTAAAGGGAAGGAATGCACCGGGGGGGGGAGTGTTGGTGCAGCTGTCTGGATAAGTTGCTTGTTGTTGGTTAATATCACATTTGTTCATTGTTCCTGATACCCCAGTAACCAACAACATGCTTACAGTGCATCTGTACCCTAAGGCAGGAAACATGGAGTAGCTTGATTCCATCTCCCCCCACCCCCCTATTTTGGAGTAGGGAAGAACGTTGAAAACCAAAGTCAAAATATTAATCTTAGATCTGTATTTATAAGTGAGGTGACACATACATAACCACTATGCAAAGTGCACAGTTTGAACTTTGAAAGAAACTGTCAATTTGCATTTTACCTTACACTGTTTTGGAGATAGTGTGTTGGACATAGATGCATGCAGCAAGAATTTGACCCAACTGTGATGATTTGAGATTCAGTATCTCAAAAATTAATCCACCTAGATGGCTTAAACTTTATAAATATTAGTGTCATCAGATGTCTAATGAGTGCACTAACTTAAAAAAAAAAGTAACAATATAAGGTCATTATGAGCAATAAAACCAACAATTGCATATACAAGTGTGTAAATTTATTGTATTATAAACAGCATAGCCTCCTGCATGTTTCAGCCACCTACTGTGGCCATCTACAGGGAGGTGTTCTTTGAAGGATGTATTACATAGAACAGCATAACAATTTACAAATGTAAAATATAAATATATTTGTAAACTGTTCTGGTGTTCTATGTAATTCATCCTTTAAGGAATGCCTCCCTGAAGATGGCCACAATATATGGCCGAAACATGTAGGAGGATGTGCTGTTAATAATAAAAGTAAATTTACATGTCTGTATATGCATTGTTTGGTTTTATTTCTCATAATGAATTGTCAGTGCATGTTCATTAATCATTTAAAATACAAGGTCAATTTTCATTGTGTTTCCAAGAGATCTGACATGGCATTACCCAAATATATGCTATGTGCTACATTTAGACTGGATAAGTATAGCCAAAAATATAGAAACTAAAGACTAGTGCATGGCATATGTGTTTGTTTTCTGCCCCTTTCAATGAGTATTACTTTATACTTGTAAATCATCGTCATCAAAAGTTTGCTGATGAGCTATTGCCATTGCTTTCCCTGTGATAGTGATTTGCAAGACAGCCTGTACTGTGTGTAAAAATATGCATTCTTTTACATTTTGTTCCTCTGTATAACATACTTATATTTCATACATTAATTTAAAACTTTTAGATGATACTTACGCTTTATATTACTACATCCAAAACTTCTGAAATTGATTATCATGTTGTTCTTAAGTCATATATTGCATAGAACTGGTGGACTGTCTATTAAAAATTCAATGGGAAAGTTTTACAATTGCAATTTCTTTCTGTAGTTTCCACAGATAACTTTTCCCTGAACACTAAATCATGATGTCACAGGAAATGTACACTATGAATTGAGAAGTTTTGGAAAGACAGCTTAGAGTAATTTTTTTGACATAGTTCAACAATATATTGCCAGCTGAAATACCACCATTTATTGCTGTTGTCTTCTTCCCCAGATTTTAACAAATGGAGATTAGTTTTGCATTTGGCAGAGGTTGTGTAGTGTAGCTGGGTTTAATTTTTCAGTTAAAAATATTACATATATGGAGGTACTGTAGGGTTGTGTTGAATTGACAACTACAGCACCACATATATATATATATAAATATTTATTAATGTCAAAAGTTTTTGTGTAGTCTGACAAGTGAGGTCGCGGCTTACTGGCTGTTATTTTGTTGTCGGCTGTTGAGTGGTGTTAACTGCAGAGTAGAGCTGTATTGCCATGTAGTGACAAGGCAATACAG
>Ga0209755_10009648_pt1 | contig 10197 bp, 8 predicted proteins | sample TergutCo191P1_FD_187301 | JGI IMG/M metagenome (GOLD analysis project Ga0209755, IMG submission 187301) | Cornitermes sp. P1 segment gut microbial communities from Petit-Saut dam, French Guiana - Co191P1 (SPAdes) (version 2) | ecosystem: Host-associated > Arthropoda: Insects > Digestive system >...
GCCCGCCACGGGCGATATTCTCTACACTGCCACTAATGAGCGCCAGGCGCGCCAGTTGGCAGAATCCGTAGTGGCACGCGGGCGCGAGAGCCTCATCAAGAGTACGCAGGGCAAGATTTCGCTGGATGATTTGTTCAGCCAAATTCAAGCCGGGCAGGTTAAGGACTTGAACGTAGTCGTTAAAGGCGACGTGCAAGGTTCTGTGGAGGCGTTGCGCAGCAGTTTGGAAAAATTGTCGAATCCGGACGTGCGCGTGCGGACGATTCATACCGGCGTGGGCGCGATAACGGAGTCGGATGTTATGCTGGCTTCTGCGTCGAATGCGATTATCTTGGGCTTCAACGTGCGGCCCGATGCGTCGGCGAAGTCTACGGCGGAAACGGAAAATGTGGATATTCGCTTGTACAGCGTCATCTACTCTGCCATTGACGATATCGAGGCCGCCATGAAGGGGATGCTTGACCCCGAATTCCGCGAAGTGGTGCTGGGCCATGCGGAAATTCGCCAAATTTTCAAAGCATCCGGTATTGGTACAATTGCGGGCTGTATGGTAACAGACGGCAAAATTACCCGTACTGCCAAGGTGCGCATCGTGCGCGATGGTCGCGTCATTTACGACGGCACGCTGGAATCGCTGAAGCGTTTCAAAGACGACGCGCGGGAAGTTGCCAGCGGCTACGAATGCGGTATGCACTTTAAAAATTACAACGACATTAAAGAGAACGACCAGGTCGAAGCCTATATCATGGAAGAAATTCCCCGATGAAAAAGGGAAATACGCGCCACATGCGCATCAATGACGCGGTGGCGCAGGCGGTAGCACAGGTGATTCGGTCGGAGATGACCGACCCACGCATTGGCACGGTGGTTAGCATTACCCGTGCCGATGTGACTACGGATTTGAAGCTGTGCGATGTGTATGTCAGCACCATGCAGCAATTCGATTCGGCGCAGCAACATGATGAGGCGGTGGCGGCGTTTATGGCGGCGCTGCAACATGCACGCGGGTTCATACGCAAGCGCGTTGCCGAAATTGTCAACCTGCGCCACACGCCGGAGATTACCTTTGTGTATGACGATTCGATTGCGCATGGAATGCGTATGCGTAAATTAATTGACGAGGCTAACAAAAATATAAGCGAATAGCGAGTGATTTTTGTGGTAGACATAATTCGCGGACTGTTGCGTGAACATCAACGATTTGTCATTACAGGCCATACTTCCGCCGACCCGGATTCTATTGGTTCGTGCATAGCGTTGGCGTTGGCATTAGAGAAGCTGGGCAAAGAAGCTATGGTAATATTGGATGCGTACCCGGGGCGATGTAACCTCATTCCCGGAGCGCATTTTTTGTGGAAAAAACCGCTGGATGAGCTGACAGCCGATGTGTTTATTGCCATAGACTGCGGCAGTGTTGACCGCTTAGGCAAGACGCAGGTGCTGCTGGAGCAAATCGGCATAACGGTGAATATCGACCACCACGAAACCAACCCCGGCTTCGCGCAGTATAACTGGGTAGAGGTAGAAACTTCATCGGCGTCGGAGATGGTGTATGACCTGATTGCCCCGCTGGTAGACATTGACGCGGACATTTCCATCGCGTTGTACGCGGGCATTGTGTCGGACACGGGGGGCTTTCGGTTTAACCGCACCAGCGCCAAAACGATGGAAATTGTTTCGCGGTTGGTGGCTACGGGCATTCCGTACACGGATATTTATACGGAATTACTGTACGCGCACGGCTTCACGGCGGTGCGGGCGTTGGGTGTGGCGTGTGGCAATGCAAAGCGCGTGATGGGTAAGCGCGTAGTATTTTCTACGGCTACGTTGGCAGAATTGAAGGCCGTCAAGGCATCGCCCAGCGATTTAAGCGGTGTGGCGCGTTATTTTATGTCAACGCGCAAAGCACAGGTGGCGTTTTTTGCGAATGAAGAATCGGACGGCAAGACTGCCATTAGCTTGCGCTCTAATGGGTTGCATGTGGGGCAGCTGGCGGCGCAGTGGAATGGCGGCGGGCATCAGCTGGCGGCGGGTTGCACGATGGAGCTTCCCCTTGACGAAGCGGTAGCCGTTATATTAAAGGCAATAAAAATAGAATTAGACAAGCCGTGCTAGGCTTTATTAATATATATAAAGAAAAGGGCTATACATCCCACGATGTGGTGGCTATTTTGCGCAAGCTGGCGGGGACGAAACGCGTCGGGCACACCGGCACGCTAGACCCCAACGCCGAAGGCGTGCTGCCCATTTGCATTGGCCGCGCCACCAAACTGGCCGATTACGTAATGGCAACCCAAAAAACCTACATAGCAGAAGTAGTGTTGGGCACAACCACCGACACCCACGACATAACCGGGACAGTTTTGACGCGCCAGGCAGTTGACATCGGCGCGGACGCATTTGCACGGGCCGTCCAATCCTTTATTGGGGAGCAACGGCAAGTGCCCCCCATGTATTCTGCCATAAAAATAGGCGGGAAAAAGTTGTACGAGCTGGCGCGCAAAGGCGAAACAGTAGCGCGCACGCCCCGTCAGGTATTCATCGAATCAATTCGCGTGTTAGAACGTACCGCCATCGGCTATACCATTGAAGTCACCTGCTCGAAGGGGACATACATCCGCAGTCTATGCGCCGACATTGGGGAAAAACTGCAATGCGGCGCAACCATGGGCGCATTAACACGCACCCGAAGCGGTTTATTTTTTTTAGAAAATGCAACAAAAATTGATGAATTGCGCGCCGCCGCACAGGCAGGCGAATTAAATAAGTACATCCTCCCGGTGGAAAGCGCCCTCCCCCACCCCCGTGCGGTGGTGCGTGATGCAGGGCGGGCTATGGCGATGAACGGCAACGCGTTGCCGCCGTCACTGGTAGAATGCGAACCCTCCGACGCAGAAAAAATATGGCTGCACGCCCCCGATGGGCGAATTATTGGCTTGTTTGCGCTTTCCGCGGGCAACGATTGCTATCGCGCGGAGGTTATGCTGTGAAATTGCTATCCGGGCGAGCGCTGCCCCAACCCTGCGTGCTGACCTTGGGCAAGTTTGAAAGTATCCACCGGGGGCATCGTGCGTTAATTGATAAGGCAAAATCCTTGGCGGCGGCGCAGGGCCTGGCAACGGCGGTAGTCGCGTTTACGCCGCACCCGTATTGCGTGGTACAGCAGGAAGCCTACTGCCCGCTGTTTACACAAGCCGAGCGTGCGCATTTATTAGCAGACGTGGATTACTTGGTAGAATATCCCTTCGACGCGGCGTTAATGAACATGGATGAAGCCGCTTTCGCCGATATATTGTTTCACGATTTGCAGGCGCGTATCGTGGTGGTGGGGCGGGATTTTCGGTTTGGGCGGGGGCGTGCAGGCACGGTACACAGCTTGCAACAACTGGGCGAAGCACGGCGAAGCACGGTGTACATTGAAGAAAACTTGCCGGGGGTCAGCACTTCAGCCATCCGCGGCTATTTGGCGCAAGACACGCCACAATTAGCACAGGTCGAGGCATTGCTGGGATTCCCCTACTTCGCCATGGGCGTGGTGACACGGGGGCGTCGGCTGGGGCGTCAGCTGGGCTTCCCCACGCTAAATCTTTACCCGCCGGGAGAGAAATTTTTGCCCAAATTCGGGGTATATGCCACGCGCACTACGTTGCATGGGCAGTGCTTCGCGGGGATAACTAATGTTGGCTTGCGCCCGACGGTTAATGCCGACGAGCGCATCCCCACCATTGAAACGCATCTGCTTGACTTCAACCAAGATGCGTATGATGCAACAATAAAAGTAGCCTTCACCAAATTTATAAGAAAGGAAATGCAATTTGCATCGCTGGAAGCACTAAAGGAACAAATTTCGCAGGATATTCACAGTCACCTTGGGTTATCTATTTCATAGGAGGAATTAGAAATGGCATTCAGAAATTTGAGAATCAGCATGAAATTGCTGATAGGCTTTGGTTTTATTTTGGTTGTGGCGGCACTTATTGTTATTATAAGTATCCGCAATTTGCGCTTGGTAAATGAGGATACCCTACGCATGTATTCGTACCCGGTGCATCGGTACAATATTTTAAATTCCATGTCCGGAGACTTGACAGACATACGGCGCATTGGGTCGGTAATGTCATTCCGCTTGGGCGAGTATGCCGCGCTGGCGGCGCTGCGCAGTGAAGCAACGCAGGCACACACCGCCATAAACAACGCCCTGCGGGAATATCAAACGAACATACAAGCCGACGCGCAGGTGAACCCTGCGGCAACGCAGGCGCGCATTAATGAATCCAACGCGCTACAGGTGTTGATTAACCGCTATATAAATGAAGTGGTGAATGGCATTTATGCAACGGCGCGTGCCGCACGCCCGGGCATTGGCGGCAGCACGCGTGACCGCACCCAAATTGAATATTATTTTGCGCTAAGCGATTATATACACGCGCAAATGGTGGTTATTTATAACGGGCTAATGCTTGCCGCGCGCGATGTGGTGGATACCCATTCGCAGGAGCTGGTACAGCGCGGCAACACAGTGCGCACCGTTGCCACCGCAGCATCCGTGACGGGTATTATTTTGGCTATGGCGCTGGCGTTTTATATTTCCAATTCTATTACCAAGCCGCTAAACAAAGTTGTTAAAACCTTGCAAGACGTAGCCGACGGCAATTTAAACAGTAATATTGACACAAAAAATATCTCGCGGGATGAAACCGGCGTGCTAACCAAAGACGCCGTTGTCATGGTTAGCGTAGTGCGCGGCATCATGGATGATTTGAATCTGCTGTACAAAAATTTTATTGAAACGGGGAATATTGACTACACCATCGACGCATCAAAATACAAAAATTCCTACAGGGATATTATTTCGTTGGTCAACAAGCTGGTAACGCAAGTTAAAACCGACTTAAAAGACATGGCAAGCGCAATAGAACAAGTGGGCGACGGCGATTTTAAAGTAACATTGGACGAAGCCGCCTGGGCGGGCGATTGGATTTTCATGCCCAAGGCATTAAACAAATTGTCGGCCAATTTAAACGCCGTCGGCAGCGAAGTCAATGCCATGATTGACGCAGTAGCCAACAAAGGCAACCTGGACTTTAACATCGACGCCGCCAACTACCGCGGCGATTGGCGCAGTATTATGCAGGGCCTAAACGACATTACCGTTGCCATGAACGCCCCCATCCAAGTCGTTTCCATTGCATTGGAAGCATTAACCGAAGGCAATTTTGACCTAGAAACGATTGATAACAAAATTAAAACAGCGGGCTATAACCCCAACGCCATTGCGTATCAGGGCACGTTTAAGGCAATGATAACCTCGTTCGACACGGCTATGGACAGCCTTGCGTCCTACTTGCTTGAAATTGAAGAAGTCTTGGCAAAAATTTCCGGGGGCGACTTGCGGGTTACGATTACACGCCCCTATGTAGGCGCGTATGACGATATCAAACAATCGGTAAATAACATCAGCACCACGTTAAATAAAACGATGAATGAAATTCAATCCGCATCCGACCAGGTGCTGGCAGGCGCGCATCAAATCTCGACCAGTGCCAACAACCTTGCCAGCGGCGCACAAGAACAAGCCAGCTCGGTGGAAGAATTAAACGCCACCATTGACATCATAAACCAGCAAACCCAACAAAACGCCGACAGCGCAGACGCCGCCAACAACTTGTCGGGCCAGTCTGCCACCAAAGCGCGCGAGGGCAACGAGGCAATGCAATCAATGGTAAAAGCCATGGGGCAAATCAAAGAATCGTCGAACAGCATTTCAAAAATTGTGCAGACCATTCAAGATATCGCTTTCCAAACGAATTTGCTGGCACTTAATGCATCGGTAGAAGCCGCCCGCGCGGGGGAACATGGGCGCGGTTTCAGCGTAGTGGCGGACGAAGTGCGCACGCTGGCAGGGCGCAGCCAAAAAGCCGTGGCAGAAACCACCGGGTTGATACAAGACTCCATTACCCGCGTAGAATCGGGCGTAGAAATTGCCCAAACCACGGCCGAATCGCTGGATATTATCGTATCCGGCGCGGACGAGGTGCTTTCGGTTATCAGCAGCATCTCCGCTTCGTCTAAAGAACAGGCGGAAGCCATTGTTGACATCGGCAACGGGCTGGCACAAATTTCCACCATCGTGCAAAGCAATTCTGCCGTGTCGGAAGAAACCGCCGCCGCATCACAAGAATTAAATTCGCAGGCAGAAACATTGCGTCAATTGGTGTCATTTTTCAAAATATAAAGTTACAAATGTCACTTACTTGCGCTATAATAATACTGTAATATTTAACCTCACTTAATACACTAGTGAGGTTTTGTTTTGCATAAAAAAGGAGGCTGTTATGACAGACAAAAAAAGAAGAAGGGCTTCTATGTCCGTAACCAAAATGATTGTGGCGGTAATTGTGCTAGCGCTGTTTTTAAACAGCGGCTTTCTGGTCGTGTTTAGCTACCGCGAAAACCGCAGTGCCGTTATCGAGCAAAACGCCGAGAAATCAATGGTAGTAGCCCGCACACTGGCGGCGCAAATTGACCCCGCGCGGTTTGAGCAAACCGTGCAATCCGGCGAAATGGACGAATACTGGTATGTACTGTGGGACTTGATGCGCGAAGGTGCGTTTAATTCCAATGCGCTTTACGCGTACATTGCGCTGCCCAATGTCACGCACGAGGTTACTTATCTGCTGTCCGTAGACACCGCCATGAACGATGTAATATTTCGCATGGGCTATACGCTAAGCACAGAATTCTTTGCCCCGGAATTTTTGACGGATATTACTGCGCGGCGCGCGGGGTATTCGGGCATTTCCGACGCGGGGGAATTTGGCTTGGTGGTATCCGGCTGGGCGCCTGTTTTGTCTGCCGACGGCAGGATGCTGGGCATGGTGGCAATTTCATTGGCGCTGGACGATGTGCTTGCGCCGGTGCGTACTTTCATGATGTTTATGGCGGGCATGGCTACGGTGTATACATTAATAACGCTGGCAGTTGCCATTGCCATTATCCGCGTGCGCGTGCGCCGCCCGCTGAAAGCACTGATAAGCTTGGTTTCCAAAGTATCGCGTGGCGACTTGACCGTGAACAAGGACGACTACAAAACCGCCAGCGATGACATTGGCCTGCTGACCCAAGACGTGCTGGACATGGTAGATGTCATCCGCAACATGGTAGATGACCTAATCGAAATTGACCACAACTTCGACGAGCTGGGCGACATCGAGTACCGCATCGACGTAACCAAATACGAAAACACCTTCCGCAAAATGATGGAAGGCGTAAACAACATCCCCGAAACCATTGTGCTAGACATGAACACGATGATTAATGCCCTGCATGATATCAACGACGGCAATTTTAACGTAAACGTTAAAAAATTGGTGGGCAAGAAAATTATCCTAACCAACGCCATCAATGAAACATTGGCAAACTTGCAAAATGTAGAGCATGAAATGCTTAACCTGATTGACGCCGCCGCCAACAAAGGCGACTTGAACATTCAAATCGACGTTGACAAATACAAGGGCGACTGGCGCAGTCTAATGACCGGGCTAAACAGCATTGCCAATGCAGTAAACGAACCCCTTGCCGCCATTGCCATAGGAATGAAAGAATTGCACGAAGGCAATTTCAACCTGACAGAAATTGACCAAAAAATTAGAGATGCGGGCTTCCGCGCCGAGCCCGACCATTATAACGGCACGTTCAAAGATATAATTGCCGCGTTTGACAGCGCTATAACCGAAACCAGCACCTATATCACCGAAATTAGGAAAAAGCTGACCGCCATTGCCGGCGGCGACCTGAACGTAGAAATTACCCGCTGGTACGTGGGCGACTTCTACGAGGTGAAAGAATCTATCAACACCATTGCAACCAAACTGCACAAAACAATGACAGGCATTTCCAACGCTGCCGACCAGGTGCTGGCGGGGGCAAATCAAATCTCCTCCAGTGCTGCCAGCTTGTCTGACGGTGCGCAGGAACAGTCCATTTCTGTACAGGAGCTGAACCTTGCCATCGACAATATTAGCGACCAAACCCGCCTTAACGCCGACAACGCCAACACCGCCGACCGCCTATCCAACAAATCTACCTCGGACGCGCAAGACGGCAGCGACGCCATGAAACAAATGGTAGACGCCATGAACAAAATACGCGAATCGTCCAAAAATATTTCACAAATCGTACAAACCGTGCAGGATATCGCTTTCCAAACCAACCTGCTGGCATTAAACGCCAGCGTAGAAGCCGCCCGCGCGGGCGAACATGGCAAGGGCTTCGCCGTGGTAGCCGAAGAAGTGCGCACCCTGGCAGGCCGCAGTCAAGAAGCCGCCACCCAAACCACCAGCCTTATCGAAGAAACAATTGTACGGGTAGAATCCGGCTCGGCAATTGCAGAAACCACGTCCGAATCCTTGGCCGCCATCGTATCCAGCGCCAACGAAGTGCTGACCGTCATCAGCAGCATTTCCGCCGCATCCAAAGAACAAGCCGCCGCCATCGAAAAAATAAACTCCGGCGTAACCGAAATATCCAACGTAACCAACACCAACTCCGCCGTATCCGAAGAAACCGCCGCCGCCTCGGAAGAATTAAACTCGCAAGCCGAAATGCTGCGGGAGCTGGTGTCGTTCTTTAAGTTGTAGATTTTACGCATTTAAATACCCAACACAGCAACCACACCATGGTTGTTGTGTTGGGTATTTTTTGTTAATTATTTACTAATTTTTGCTGGATTGGAGTGCGGCTAGTTGCTGGCGTAGTTTTTCGTTTTCTGCTTTCTCGTTGGCTAATGCGGTGTCTTTTTCGGCAATCACACCTTGCAATTTCTCACGTTCTGCTCTCGCCCCTCGCTTTTCGGCATTGCTAATCGCCTGTGCTTCATCATGCCTAGCTTTCGCCCGCAAGTTTTCCAAATACTGAAACTGCTTATCAGCCGTAATGCTGTGATATGCGCCTACTGCTTGGGTCATAACCTCACCTCCGCTTTTCATCAACTGCGCTAATTCCTCTTGGGTTTCTGCGTTGAATAATGCAAGCCACAAATCTTTTTCGCTTGTGGTGTCTATTTGTTCCACGTTGGGTAATTTCGGCAGCTCGAAGAAGTGATATTTCTGTTTGTCGGATAATAATTCGTGTCGCTTAACTTCCATTACGGCAAATTCTGAATGCACTGCTTCACAATCAAAATATTCAAAACCCATAATGCTGATTACTATGGTTTGCGGTAGTAGGGAAAAATCTTTGCCTGACGGTAAAGAACCTGCATACATTTTAGCCCAATGGAACATACAGCGCTCGGGATAATTGCCTTCGTCCTCAACTTGGACTTCAATATTGACTTGCCTGCTGTCTACCATCATATTTATGTCCAACCTACAGAATTTTGTGCCAATTTCTTCGGGTGGCATTTCTGTGTTAATTGGCTGAAAATCCGTTATGCTGTCTAGCCGTATGCCAAGAAGCACAGCAACCAATCTTTTCAGCAAGTCGGGATTGCGAACGAACAACATTTTAAACAACACATCTGACTTGAAAGTATATTTTAGCGGTGTTCCGCTCTTGGTTTTGTGCTTTGCTTGTGCCAATTTTAATGCTCCTTTTGTGTTGCTACGGTTTGTTGGGCTGTTCCTTCAAAATTTTACTTATAGCTATTGTATCACACGTCATCTCAATAAACAATATTGCATTCAGTTTATTGCTGTGGTATGCTGTATAAAAACGGGTATTGGGTTTTGAAGCGATTGGGTGGAGATAGTATAATGACAATCAATGAGCTAGAAAAAAGGCTTCATGATATTGGTGTGCCAAAAGAATGCTATTCAATTTTATCGGGCGGCTTGCCCAATGAAGTATATTGCATAACCAACTCGGACAATGTGTGGGAGGTTTACTACAGCGAACGAGGCAATAAATCTTCGTTAAAAACTTTTGATACTGAGGAAGAGGCTTGCAAATATTTTCTTCGCAAAATTGAGAATCTGACTTGACGTGTTTTCTTTTCATTAAATGCACCACTACGCAGCCTATTTGTTAGTGATATTCTGAAATATTTTAATAAAAGCATAAATTAGCACAAAAAGTTGCGGATATTTTCTAAGAAATTGTCACAAATGGTCTGCTATACTACGCTTGTCAAAAGGAGTACCCCTAACGCTACGCACCGCAACGGCTCTTTTCGCGCCAAAGGCTCATTACCTCCCT
>Ga0209755_10009649_pt1 | contig 10196 bp, 10 predicted proteins | sample TergutCo191P1_FD_187301 | JGI IMG/M metagenome (GOLD analysis project Ga0209755, IMG submission 187301) | Cornitermes sp. P1 segment gut microbial communities from Petit-Saut dam, French Guiana - Co191P1 (SPAdes) (version 2) | ecosystem: Host-associated > Arthropoda: Insects > Digestive system...
GGTCTTCTATAATGCCATTTTCAATATCGAGTTTAATGCCATTAGTATATTCTCTATCGACTGCCGAACCGTCCGCACAGCCTAATGCTTATTAGTTGTGAGTTGGACACTACTTATTTATTTTGTTTATTATTCGCAGACAACCATCAAGATGTAGCATTGGATGTCTTGAAAAAGGCATCAGCATCAAGCCGACGTGAGTTTTATTACACCAGTAATCAATAAGCCAGAAAGCACTTTCATCTGTGGATACAGCGTTTGATTTTATAGCTTCTGCCTTTCGCTCTGCCGAAACTTTTGTTTTGGAATCATCAAAGCTCAAGCCTTTAATTATCTCGTTCGTATTAGCCATAACCGTAACAACATATTCTCTGAGCTGCTTTATATCCAAGGCTTTGCTAAACTCAATTAGTCCGTCACGAGCTATCTCATTGCCTGTAGTAGTGATAGGGGAATTTAGTCGTTTATCGAAGTTTTCGGCAAAAAATAATTGCTCTTTGCCTGCAATCAAAATATTTGATGTGACATCTTCAATCCGATTTAAATGATATAGATAGTACGCAATGGTCTTATCAGTCTTGAGGGGCATTTTGCAAAAATCATCATCATTGCAAACCTCGAAAATATAATCACAGATTGCCGACAATTCCTTTCTAAGCGTAAGTAACTCTGACTTGCCCTCATCAAATGAAACAGTTTTCTTGATATTAGATTGGAACGACTTAAAAATCGCTGACCGCTCTTGTTTGGTTGTCATAAATGCCTCCCATTGTTTTGTTCGGATAATATAAATTACTAAACTCTTGCCACTCATTGTAGCATAACGCACCTAAAAATCATACCCCGCTATTGCTCTGTTCGTAATCCCGATACTCACGAAATGGCAGAAGTTTTTGCAGACCGCGACGTTTTGCTTATACTGCTGCGGATAATTTGCGCATAGATAAATCCTCCGAAAACCAAAATGGCGTTTTTTATTCTTCGTAAAACAACTATTTTAATGACTTAGATTTACTATTTCATCATAAGCAAAGCAATGTGCAAAATGGTCATTCACCATGCCTGTTGCTTGCATAAACGCATACATGATGGTTGAACCAACAAACTTGAATCCCATTTTTTTCAAATCCTTGCTTATCTTATCGGAAATAGCGGTTGTTGCCGGATAGTCCTCATTTTTTTCAAAGCGATTTATAATAGGCTTGTAGTCCACATAGCCCCAAATAAATTTGTCGAAACTTCCGTGTTTCTCAGCTACATCAAGAAACAGCTTGGCGTTAGTCACAGCCGAATTTATTTTCAAGCGATTTCGGATTATACCCTCATTTAGCATTAACCCCTCAATTTTCCTATCATCATAGAGCGCAACTTTTTTAGGGTCAAAACCGTCAAATTCTTTTCTGTAGGCTTCTCGTTTTTTAAGTACGGTTAGCCACGAAAGCCCTGCTTGTGCGCCCTCCAATATAAGCATTTCAAATAATTTGTTATCATCATGCACAGGTCGCCCCCATTCATTGTCATGATAATCATAAAACACAGGCGATTCTTCCGCCCAAGTACATCTAATCTTTTCGCTCATGAAACAACTCCTTGTTAAAATTGATAGTCATATAAATACGAAGCGCGGGGGACGGGGGGTGCTTCACACAATGCTGTTACTTTAAACTATAAAGGGAGTTCTGATAGTCTTGCACATAATATCTGATATTTGTTCTTCCCTTTTTGACTATCATATGCCCCTCTGATTCCAGTTTTTCTTTTTGTGACTCAACTCCTTTTGGGTATTTAGGATTTAATTCACCGTTTGCCTTTAATGTCCGCCAATATGGGGTCTCATCTTTTTTTCTTTGCTCGCTTGCCCATGCTGCAATTGAAATAAAAATGCCTGCTGTTATGGGGTCTGTAAAATCAGCATTGTTTGTTTTGGCGAAAAATTCTCTTATCTCACCAACTGTAATAAGTTGACCCTGCGGTATCTTTTTCATTACATTGTCATAATCAATAGGTGGCGCAAAAAACATACGGCTACCACCATATTTTTTGATAGTTTTTTCATCGGCAACAGTTTGGATTTTTGGCATATCAGTGTTTTTTTGAAGCATAGCATTAAAATCTTTTTTATCTTCATTTGCCATCAGTATCAGCCCTCTTTCCGACTTAGTATATACTACCAATATCACAAATACAATGAGACAGTTTTTATTTATACGTGTTCAATTTATATCCCTGATATAATCCAACTGTACGAAAGCCTATTGATAATGCGGCTTCTTGTTCGTTTGCTCTGATATGTTTAGAGTTCTTATCTATCATGTAAACTATTTCCGATTTACCCATACCAAAAGCATATTTAACCGCCGAGGCAAGCAACGCTTTACTTTTTTCTGTGCTATCGGATTGTAAGTAAAAAATCTCGCCTATCTTGAGGTTTGCCGGTTCAGTGTGTATTATTACATATCCTGTTTCCTGAGACTGTGGTTCAGATAAGAATATTCCCCATTTCGAGATATTTTCCTCAATAAGGTTGCTCGTCCAAAACATATCTTCACTGTTTTTGTCATGAAGCGATGCAAAAATTTTAAAGTTTTCTTTATCAGAAACCCTGAAAACGTCTGATGTGACTGAATCTACAAAGTCACTCTGTTTTAGGCGCATCTCAATACAATCGTCAAGCAGTGTTGCAATTTTTCCGAGCCGCTCTGTCGGTGCGACAGTTTGGTGATAGAGAAACCACGTCTCATATTCAGGATAACGAGTAATTATCTCCCTCTCAAAACCGAGAGGAATATCCGCAATGTCTTTTACTTGGATGAATTTATCAACTTCATCAACAAAAACTTCAACATTTGCGATAATGACCGATTTCATTTTGTCTATCCTCCAATTTCAAACAAGAGTTTTTACATTTTGTAGTATATAAAATTCTGACCCTTGCATTCAGCATTTTTTTCGTTTAAGACAATATAATTATCCTCATCAGCAAAGTCAATGTGGTATTTATTCAGTAAGTGGGATTATACCTTAACTTCAACTAAGAGTAAATATCAGCACCGTCTCGCAGAATTCATATTTGCCTTGACAAACCACAGTATCATGTGCTATCATACAAGCAATCGGGTGGCTCCTTTGGAGAAGGGTGGGTCGCTCCATTAATCCAAGTAATTTGGGGAACGCCGCGCCTTTATCCTAGGGTGCGGTTACTTCTTTTTGGTGATAGTAACCACCAAACTGATAACCGCGATGATTAGCATTAGAAGTGCTATGACTTCAAGCAGTGTCATGCAGTCACCCCCTTTACAGAGGAAGCAACCCCGCCACCGTTTTGCTTGCTGCGTGAGCATATCACAACTCGCAACGGCATTGCAACCACAGTGCAAATGCCCAAAATGTGAAGGTTTTCACACTTTGGGGCGTTTTGTGTAGAATATTAACACTTAAAGTCGTGGTTTTCTACAAGATTTTCTACATTTGGGCTTGTTTGTTAAATTTTCGTGAATTGCGCGAGAGCAATATTTTATGCCTTAACATCTTGACTACTTTTTGTCGCTAATTCTTGTGCAATAATACAACGAGTAAAACGCTTGCATTTATGCGAAAATTAATAGCATGGTTATTTCGCATATAGTTATTGATTTACATATCTATCATGTTAAAAGATATATCATCTCAAAAAGTGATTGTGGGGTATGCAATTGATTGGAATTAGCATCAGCATATTTTAAGACCATCTGCGAAAAATCTTGTTTACGCTTTTCGATGATTGCTTCGGGCAAATTTGTGCCTATAGTTATATTTTCAATCAACTTATCAGGGGAATTGCTGATATTCCCTAAACAATAATCTTCCGATGTGTGTCCAAGCGGGTAAACATTTAATTCATCAGTTACGTACAAATCATCAAACGAAACAGTTTTTATACTATATGTGATGCCGTTCTTAATGTCGTCAATAAATTCTTTTGCTGTTTTTAGTATGCCCTCGCTATGTTCTACTACCTCATATTTAATTTTTGAAAGATCATCAGATACAGGGAGATATTTCCCTGCCATTTCAGGGAGAAAATGTCCGTAAAAATAATATTCGCAATTGATGAAACTGTTTATCCCCATACTCTCAGCAAGCTCTGTAAGGCTGTTCATGTCCTCAGTGTTTAACTTCGACCATTTCAAATTCCAGATTACTTTAAAACCTTTTTCCAAACATTCTGCCGAAGCTTTTATAATATCGTTGTAACTTCCTTTTCTGCCTGTATGCAGGTCGTGTGTTTCACCTATTCCAAAAAGTGTCGGCATTACTGTATCGTAATGCTTTTTCATGTTGTCAATAAATCCCGGCACATGGCTTAGTCCCCAACAGTTTGAAACAAGCCACTTTGATGAGCCTTTTTGCATAAAACCCTCAGATTCTAAAGCAGAAATTAGCTCAAAGAACTTCGGATAAAATGTCTGTTCTTCCATTAACAAGACAGACATATCAGAGTTTACATTTTCTCTGAAAAATGAAGCTATTTTCAATATCGCATCAATATCAAAAACTTCTCTTTTATTCCCACCACCGCAGCTGTGGCAATAAAAACACCTATTCGGGCAACCTGCTATTTTTATGCTTAATCTTAGTTTATCCATTATTCTCATCCATGTTCAATTTATATCCCTGATAATACCCGATTTCACTTTTGTCTATCCTCCAGCCTCAAAAAAGGCTCCGTTTTGTCCTTGCTAATCAAGTCACAGTACTTACTCGGTTGGCGATATGCATTGCCGTGAATTTCATTTTGTCGGTATAATCGAATATCCTCCATACAAAAACTTGCCATGAAGATACCCTCTGATTCACCCGCTTCAACAACCAATGTATCACGGTTTCCGCCTTCACCACCTTTTCGGTATGCCATACCATCAAAAGCCGAGGAATGCCCATTACAATCGGGATGTCCATATGGATAATTTGTTGTCGCAATACCTACCATATTCTCATAAGCTCGACCACGAAGTTGGGATAGGCGATTTATTTCCATTGGGCAGGCGTTTGGCACAAGAATTATTTCCGCACCTTTAAGCATGAGGATTCTTGCACTCTCAGGCTGTTCACGGTCATAACAAATCATTGCACCAACTTTTACCATACCGTTTCGTGTGTCTAAGTCTACTACATAAAAATCATCTCCGGCTGTTAGGTGCTTTTCTCCGAAGTCAAAATCAAATGAACAAGTATGTACTTTAGCATAGACCAAAACAATTTCCCCATGGCGGTCAATGATTGCCACGCTATTGCGTGGAGATGGTTTATATTTTTCCAAAAACGTAATCGCGATAGCAAGGTCGTTATGTTTAGCACATTCTTTAAATTTTGCAATAAACTCACTATCAAGACCGATTGCGTTATTTTTGGTTTCTTTCAGGTCATCTGTTAAGGTATAGCCATTGCTCCACATTTCGGGGAATAATGCTATATCTGCACCCATAGTTTTTGCAATTTCGCACTGAGCAAGCCCTTTTTCAAGGTTTGTGTCAAGATTCCCTGTAGGGTGGAGTTGCATAAGTGCTACGTTAAAATTTTTCAAAAATTCACGCTCCTATCCTCCATAGTTTGAATGTAGGTAAAACGCCTGTTCCTTCTATTTTACTTTTTATCACTGTACTTATTCAGTAAAGGGATTATACCTTAATTTCAACTAAGAGTAAATATCAGCACACATTCCCTCGTAAATATAGGGATTTAATGAGTGCAGAAGCACTTTTTTAACGGATAGAAAAGTTTCCCCTTTATTTCATTTATTGTGTTATACTTTAGGATATAGTAATTTTTCTGCATCGCCTTGTTCGTTTTGGGCTTGGCGGTAATATTATACTTTGCGAGAGAAGGTGTATATGAAAAAAGAAACCCTGCTACCAATAGTAGCTCCAATATGTGTAATTGCTTTAGGTACTCTTATTTCTTACGTTTTTCACTTGTTCATAAACGAGTGGGCTTGGGTTGCTCTTGCACTTGTTTATTGGGGCAGTTCGTTTTTGATTGCATATAAAGCGTTGGGAAAAGAGGGAATATCCTCACTATTTCAAAAAACTATGGGAAGCAAGAGGTGGCTGATATTATCTATTTTCGTCGGACTTATACCGCTATCTATCTTGTTGTTGAACCTCAATTTACTTGTTTCGTATCCACTGATAACAGTGCTTTGGATAATATTTGCTTTCATAAATCCGTTTTTTGAACAGGTATTTTGGCGAGGGTATCTTCTGCAGAAATTGCCTTTCCGTTCCGGGTGGTGTGTTACATATTCAACAGCATTGTTTGTACTCAGCCACCCTTTTATGTGGGGAATATTTTCAATTGCAAATCGCAGTTGGATGGCTATGGCATCACTCGTAGTTATGGGTGCAGTTTGGAGCATTGTCTATCTTAAAACCAAGTCTTTACGTTGGTGTTATATTTCTCATGTTATGGTGAATATCGGAAATCTAACCGTTTTTGTTTTCTTAAATCTCTATATCCCACCTGTTTGATAACTGTCAACGGCAATGATAATTTGTATTGTACTCCTACAAAATCTTCACCCTCTTTTACACGGCGCACTCTTGCGTTTTAGCAGGTTAATGATATAATAATTGCTGCGCAATCACCATATGAGAGTTAAATGCAATAAAAGACGGGAGCGCACTGCAATGAATTCGCTATTTCGACACTTTGACAAACTGGTCTTTTTCGATACAGAAACCACAGGCTTAGATTGCAAAAAGGATGCCATTATTGAGTTTGCAGCATTAAAAGTCACCCTTGACGAGAGCTCACACCGTATAGAAAGCGAACTTAGTTCACTTATAGAGCTTCCCGACGGAAGAAAATTGCCACAAGAAATCACCAACTTGACAGGCATCACAGAGAAAATGTTACAGCAAGAAGGAAGGCCGATGATCGAGGTGTGCGAATCAATTGTAGAGTTCATAAGCTCTCCTAAGACACTGCTCATCGCATATAATGCCCAGTTTGATTTGTGCTTTTTGTACTTTTTCCTAAGTAGGTTCAAAAGAGCTGACGTATTAAAGCAGTTAAAGATGCTTGATGTGCTGTCAATCTATAAAGATAGGCGTGACTATCCGCATAAGTTGAGCGATGCAGCTGATGCATTTGGCATTGATTATTGTAATGCCCATCGAGCCATAGATGATACAAAAACCATGCTTGACCTTCTCGTTGCAATGGAAAATGAAAAAAGCGACTTGGATCGTTATATCAACCTTTTTGGCTATAATCCTAAGTATGGGGTTTCAGGTCCTAGAATATCCTCTATTACATATATGCCACAGGGCTTTAATAGGCTGGAGAAGTTGTATGAGATGCAAAAATGAAACAAAGTGTGCGTAAAGCGCGCTAACACAGGCAAAATAGGGTGAGCAGGCAATAAATAATAAAGGTAAACCAACTCATGCAAAAACAAATAGAACACACACAAACGATTCAGGCGGTGCTTAAACAGTACTTTGGACATGATTCTTTTCGCGGAGGGCAGGAAACACTTATTTCAGATATCCTTTCCGGCAAAGACGTGGTTGGCATAATGCCGACCGGTGCAGGCAAATCTGTATGCTTTCAGGTGCCTGCGCTGATTATGGACGGCGTAACGCTTATTATTTCTCCTTTGATTTCTCTAATGAAAGACCAAGTAAACACACTGGTTCAAGCCGGGGTTTCAGCGGCATACATCAATTCTACACTCAGTGATACTCAAATAGGCAAAGCACTGCAGAATGCTCGTAATAATGTCTACAAGCTGATTTATGTTGCACCGGAGAGACTGTTAACCGATAGCTTTATGAGCTTTGCAAAGTCTGTGCATATTTCAATGGTAACGATTGATGAAGCACACTGCATTTCGCAGTGGGGACACGATTTTCGCCCAAGCTACACAAAGATTTATGAGTTTATCAGCAATCTACAGCACCGCCCGATTGTTTCAGCTTTCACGGCAACGGCCACACCAAAGGTGCGTGAAGACATTGTAAACTCACTGCAACTTAATGACCCGACAGTACTTGCGACAGGCTTTGACAGACCGAATCTATATTTTGAGGTGCAAAATCCAAAGAACAAATTCTTTGCGTTGCTTGATTTTTTGGAGAGCAAGAAGGAAAGTAGCGGTATTGTGTACTGCTCAACTCGAGCGACTGTTGAAGAAGTATGCAGCGACCTTATCAGCAAGGGCTACAGCGCCTCGCGATATCACGCCGGACTCACTGATGCAGAGCGTCACGCTAATCAGGACGATTTTATTTTTGACCGCATTTCGATTATGGTCGCTACAAACGCATTTGGAATGGGTATAGACAAATCAAATGTGGAGTTTGTAGTCCATTACAATATGCCCAAAGACGTAGAGAGTTATTATCAGGAAGCAGGACGGGCGGGGCGCGATGGTGAGAGGGCAGAGTGCATTTTACTCTACAGTGGTCAAGATGTCCGGACTAATTTATGGCTGATTGAAAATGCGCGTGAGTCGGAAGAGGTGGAGGATTCCGAGCAAAAAGAGCAGCTGCTGGAGCGCGAGCGTGCAAAACTACGGGAAATGACATTTTACTGCTCGACAAATGACTGTTTGCGTGGGTATATGCTAAAGTATTTCGGTGAAAGCCCTCCTGTTTATTGCGGCAATTGCGGTAATTGCAACACAAAGTTTGAGACAGTAGATATCACGGTGGAAGCGCAACAAATACTTTCTTGTGTCACACGCATGAGAGGGCGGTTTGGATTAAATATGGTCATTGATACTCTTCGGGGCAGTAAAAATGATAAAATTCTCCGCTTAGGTCTTGATGAGCTGTCTACCTACGGCATCAGCGAGAAGTCAACGCGTCAACTGCGTGCAATAATGCAGCACCTCATCGTGAGCGATTATCTGATCAAAACAGATGACGAATATCCGGTAATAAAGCTGGGCAGTCGAGCAAATGAGGTATTACGTGACGGTGCTCAAATCAGTATGAAGTTCTCAGAGGATAAGGAGAAGAAAGCGCCTAAAGCAGACAAACACGCCACAAAATCACCGATTGACAATGGCTTGTTTACGGTTCTTCGCGATGTCAGAAGGGTTATAGCGGAGGAGCAGAATATGCCCGCTTTCGTAATTTTCCACGACAGCACCTTGACAGATATGTGTGAAAAACGCCCTGTTTCCATACAGGAATTCTTAAATGTGTCAGGTGTTGGGCAGGTGAAAGCCGAGCGATACGGCAAGCGATTTGTGGATGCCATTTTGAGTTATGAAAGTTCCAAATAACATCAAGGAAAGGAAACGGATATGAAACCGGTCAGAATTACAGAAAGAAATATCATGTTTACGCTTTTCGATGATTGATTCGGGCAAATTCATGACGCATAGATATTTGCGATAATAACCACTCTGCTAAATGCTGAAAATCTTCTGGTTGCTTTTTGTTCATCAGCACTCTTGCATTTTTGTATATTGATGATATAATACCGTTACATTCGACAAAGGAAATACCTAAATGCAAGAAGCAAAACTGGTGGGCGTCATATCTAACTCTGTAGTAAAAACACTCGGAGATGATGGAAAACGCTACAAAATTGGCGATAGGATTTATATTGGAGATAGGAACATAAACCACATGAAGCGTCGTCACTCAGGTGACTTTGCAAAATACGGAGACAGGTTATCGCAAATAATATCTGCGCCCGACTATGTTGGAATAAATGACGAAGACGGCTCATTAGAATATATCAAGATTTTTGATGACCATGTTAAACTGGTAGTTCGTGTAGCAGGGGACGAAAAGCTGTATGTTCGCACAATATACACAGTTTATCAAAGCCGTACTGAGTATTTCATCAAAACAGGCAGATTAAAACAATTGACAAAAGTAGAGTAATTGCGGTATACTTAGGTTACAAAGGCTATTGTTTGAGGACGGAAATAGGCAGCCGTCGCCCCTTACGTTTGCGTGAGGTTAGGAGATGTGGAATGTAGGTCGCTCCACCAAACATTAGCTTATTGTTGTTATGCCATTGAAACAACCACCTATTTAACGGTTGCATTTTACATGGGAATTTCTTCTAATTGATTTCAAATTATTGCTATGTGATATGACGTAGAGACTTTACATTTTATGCAACGAACTTTTTTCTGGAAAATTTGTGCGGGAGTAGCTGATTTTGAATCGGAAAATAATAATTGTTGAAGG
>Ga0209755_10009650_pt1 | contig 10196 bp, 4 predicted proteins | sample TergutCo191P1_FD_187301 | JGI IMG/M metagenome (GOLD analysis project Ga0209755, IMG submission 187301) | Cornitermes sp. P1 segment gut microbial communities from Petit-Saut dam, French Guiana - Co191P1 (SPAdes) (version 2) | ecosystem: Host-associated > Arthropoda: Insects > Digestive system >...
TGCAGTCGTCAACTCCTGATGATGGGCACATGTTTGCCCGAAACATGTTGAGCAACTATTAGAAGAGAAATAAAGAATACAAAAAGTGACATCTAGTTGGTTTTTCTTATCCACACTGAATTACGATGCGCGGTCAACCACACATCAGACGAAATGATTTTAAGCTACAGGATTCTTGCACTGTCCCTGACTGTAAAATATTTACTTTCAGTTCGTCATTATATATATTTATATATGAAGGACTAGCAGATGTCGATTAAGAATGGAATCTACGTACTTTAATTCTGTCTTACATTCATATTTTTATATTTGATTTTCTGTGGAGATCAATCGATGTGCATGTTACCTATTTACCCATACCCCGAAATCCGTTTTTGCAAATGAATGAATTTACAATTTTATGGCATTCGAAAGTCTCTTACAGCAGTGCATATTCTCTATAAAGCTTTCTTTCTGCAAGTTGTAATTCTATAATTTTCCTGTTGAATTTTCAAAAGGCATGTCACTAGTAAAAACTTGTAACAAAAGAATTGTGTGACAGAAAAGGAGTGTTGTTCGACTGAAATTGAACTTTATACAATAAATAACTAAATACTCCATAATACGTTCACGTAGGACTAAAGGTCCTAAAATTTTAAAGGGAATTTTTGAATGGTGTAAAGTGTTATTGTCTTCAGAAGACAAATTTGGGACAGTTGTGTAATTTATAACAATGAAAACTTCGCAATACGGAGAAGACCCGCCCAGGATTCCTAAAGCGGAATCAATAAATCACACTTTACGGAATCCTACAATGTAACACAATGGTACAAGCTATACAAGTTCAAATATATATACGTAAACTTTTAGAATTTATGTCCAGTCGCAGCTTAGAAAGCCTGGTCTGTGTACTGCAAAAATGTTTTCAGAGCCGGGCTCTACAGCGTAAACGCCTCATCCTGTAATTACGAAAGGATATCTTTACTGTATCTTATAATTTAAACTTGTTGCAACTATTTCCTCTCGTCTCCTAAGGGAACACAATGAAAATTATTACGGCCATTTAATAAAGTTGGTGTGAGAATTGCCAACCCGATAAATGACGTACCAAGAATAGTTAACATTCGCGAATTAGAAAAGAAAATCTCGGAAGGAATTGCAAGGGATATACTTTCTTTAAATTCCTCAGTCCCCATGGTGAGGGTATGAAGTACGTTCACTAACCGTCTGAAGACTAAAATTAATCTGCGAACATTATATATGAGCCATTTATTACGAAAAGTGGTAAAAGTCAAATTTTGAAAGAAAAAAACCTTATGTTAGATATGCAAAAATAGTTATAAGCTGCAACTATTTAACGAAGAATTCAGGGCATAAATTCTAGGCGATGAAGGCAGCATAATTCTGACTATTAACTGGAACTGAGAGCATTCATTCTGAACTTGAAATAGGTCAGGCCAGTTGTTTGCTCCTAAACTGTGCTGCTTGTTTCTTTAAACCTTTTTAATAAGTAATTTAAACAAGGTAAACTTCGCTATAGGCGTGTTTGAAAAGTCCGATTTGACCAGACCATTTCAGGTCAATAGGGATGATGGGTGGAGTAGATTCAAGCGTAATATTGAACCATATTTTCCCATATCGGCAATATTAGAAGTAACCTTTCGATATTTCATTAAGCATGGATTCAGAAAGGCAATGACTCAATTGGTTTCCACGTAAAGTCGCATTAAATTACACTACAACGTGTTTTCCATTACATGTTATTATTTAATTATGCATTTTAGCTTAGATCAACCTTAAGAGAAAGAGATAATCTGATGCATCTAGGCAAAGTAGACGTTAGTTTCGAATCGTGAGCTTTCATTCTGTATGAATGGTTTTCGAAATGAAAGCAGAAGGCGAGGGTTACCCTCGATTTGTAACAGACTGTAACAAATTTGTTTTAATAGAAGGGTGATGTGAATGTTATAACATTAGACCGTTAAAGTCAATAAGTATATAACATCACTTAACACAATCGGGTAACGCTAATATATAAATTACGTTATAAAAGTTTCAACTTTCTTTAACAACTCCCTGCAAAGTAGGTCTAATATTAATGTCACTGAAATGTTTAATACCGTTTAGTTTAGTGCTTTTAGAATTACAATCTACAAAGCTACTAAATATAAGAAAAGATAAGGAAATTTGGAATTGTCATTAGATTAGAACAAGGCTTCGGCCTATTTGAATCGTAATTAGATGATCAACCGCTTGTATAAGAAATAAATAAACACGTGTAAATACAAATATAGAATGAGAGAGACAGTAAAAGGTCTCTCATTTAGAAACTCGAAATTTTTGTTTAAAAATGAAAAGAAGAAAAGGCGTCTACTGCTTACATAAGTATGTAAATCTCATAAATGATGACGAAGGAAATGATATTTTTGCAAATGATTAGAATATGGAACACTTCAAATCATACAAATATTTTCATGCGACGTGTTCACTGAGAAATTGCGTAAAAAGGCGACCGCAAAGCTACAACAGGAAATCAAGGTGTTATACCTTTAAATATTTTAATTTCGTTGAAGGTATAATGGTATGTAAGGAATATTTCTTGGGCATCTTTAGTGTTTCTTTAGGAATCCAAACCATGACCTTCATTCAAGTGTTCCCGGAACACATTTACTCGGGAAAGTGACAAGATGTTCCTGGGTAATAAATAAAGAAGTCACAAATAATGTTGGTAAATAATATAGTAAAATTCTTCCTACATTTTACAGTCACTGTACAAGATCCCATAACCCGGAAAGAATATATTTGAACCTTAAACCAGATATTAGACAACTGTTAAACGCATACATTGAAAAAGTGAGGAAATAATATTTTCCATGTTCAAGAATGGATATATCGAAAAGAAATTACTGAGGACCTAAATTTACATTTTCACCCCCACAAAAGGAACACGCCAAAAATGTGATATGTTGGATCTCAAAATCAAATTATCTAATATTAATAAAAAAAGCAGTCCTTACGCAATAACAGGATATTCATTTAATAAATGTCAAATTTAAATAGATATCTTACAGGAAGATCAAGAAAGCGCACCATGAAATCATAATGCATATTACGTTTTGCTTTCGATCTACAAAAAGCAGTACCATATCACAAGCTTTCAGTTGCCACTGCATACTACGTGTAAAGGCAGATTATAGACGTTATAAATTTGGATTTCTATAGTTTTCACAACGACAAATGTTAATATATACTTTTGGAGAGACAGAACTAACATCCACACGTTCTAAAGAAGTGGCATCTTGTTATATGAAAACACATTAAGATTATCACAACTCAGAAACCTACTATGAAAAGCAACGGCACGTGTGCCAACCAAAACCACAGTTTCAAAAGGGCTTTGATATTTAATGAAGTGCTGAAGCTTAGTAGATCATCATCTTTAGTCTGTTCCATAGACATCGTACATATACTCCGAATTTGTACTCTGAAATCATTTTTAAAAAATGCTACTTTACGTCGCAAATTCTGATTAAAATTTTAGTTTGTAGTTCCAATTTGCTGAGCAGCTTCACCTGCTGAAGTTTCGACAACTTGGAGGTTCATTCTAGTAGCAAAGATGGTGAATCCTTTAGTCATTCATGGACAGGGACAGCCTTGCGCTCCTCCGGTGTAAGGAGGTAATTTGTAAGTCCGGCTAGTCAGTGATTAAAAAGTTAAAGACCGCAAAAAATGATAAACACCATAGAAAGACTACAATATATGCCGAGATTCGAGTTTCTCAGAGCGGCTTTAAAGAACATCCAAGCCTTTGGCATATTACGCCGTATCGACTGGTAAATAGTTAGCGAAATTGTTTCAAGACGTTTCAAAGAAATGTGCGTAAGTATTTGCCAGTCGACACGGCATAATATACCTTCAGGCTTTAAAAGAGTCGAGCAAAGGGAACCATCAAGTAATATGTCTTAGGTTTTAGAAACCCACCGAAAAATCGGAACGATAACTTAACTCAATGAAATCAAGCTTTCGAAACTTTCGGTATTTAGGCGCGTTCGCAAAATTGCGAAAAGTGCCTATCAGCTTCGTCATGTCTGCTCTTCCGGCCCCATGGAACAACTCCCACTCGACAGATTTTCACTATATTTAATATTTGAGTATTTTTAGTAAATCTGTTGAGAAAGCGCAAGTTTCATTAAAATCTGACAAGAATAACGGTTACTTGACATGAAGACCTATAAGCAATTTTTTTATTGTATCTCGCTCAGTTCTTCTTAGAATGAGAAATGTTACAGACAAATATTGTAGAGAAAATCAAAACACACGTTTCATGTTCAATAACTTTTTTTTTTTTTTTACGAAAATTGTGCCGTTTATGAGACAGTGTGGAACAAATTAGTACAGCCGGGCAGGCCACAGATGACGATATGGCGCATGTTGTATATCGAAGGCTACAAACACACACACACACGCAATATGTAACACTTACCGTTTTTCGATGCAACAATGGTTGCACGAACGCGCCTCAGTTTTATATTTTACGTACATTGCCTCTTTTGTCTACTGGTTATGTTACTGTGTAGGGTTTTAGGCAGCGTAAGACCATGTAAACATTCATATTGGTTCTAGTGAACACAAATCTTGAGTTCCAACTGCGTAAGCTTCCGTAATCCCGAGACCCTGTCCCCGATTCTTGCCCCACAGGATTAGCCCCATTTGTATTCTTTTAAAACAAACGTCCACATGGGACCACACCGTACACACTACGATACAGGCAAACTCTTTCAAGTTGCGAGGGGCACGCTCTTATTCGTTACTGAATGAGAGCACCACAGGTAACAAGCGTGTACATCAGAACAGAACACCAGTAGCTTGAACACTGGATCTACACAGAACATTTTATTTTCATCTTCAATTTTACAGATGTATGGGTTAGCAGGAGGTTTTACCTCTACATGTGGACATTAGATTTCAGGGCAAAGTTAGTAATGTTCAACACAATGGGTTAGATTAATATGAAAATTATAAAAACCAGAAATAATTCGTGTTGAAATCAACGATCTTCGCCTAAAACGTCAACCACAATTCCGAGTTTCATTATCATAAAAAGTATGAACTGTCGCGCGTTCGATACGTGAACAACATTTGACCCACTAAAATTAACGTCTCGGAAGAATACGAGTACAATAAAATTCGTGCGGTACATGCTGTTTAGATTATTCAGAGGTACGGTTTATATAACAAAATCCTACAATATACCGCGGAACCTGAGGTTCAGTCACTAGCCAGTCCATGCAGGGATTTCTGATGGATAAAGTGGTGCTAGGAAAGGGGTTTCCTTCGCGTACTTCGATTTACCCTAATTTTACAGAAGACAACCTATTGTGTTTATAAGACCTTCAAAGAAATCTGTCATAAATCCATCAAACACGACCACATATATTTTCACTTAAGCATGAATACATGTTTCGATCTACACAGACCATCATCAGGCCGCGATTACAAAATCTTTCAGATTCAGATAATAGTACAGCGCAGTTTCAGCCCACACTATGAGATCCCACATATGTTACAATAGTTATTAAAATGTAAAATTTTATAAAACTATATAAAATTATGTGCATTGTAACTGCACTGTACTATTAACTTATTTCGAAAGTTTTTGTAATAGTGGCCTGATGATGGTCTGTGCAGACCGAAACATGTAGCCAAGTTTAAGTAAAAATAAATGTGGTTGTGTCTGACGGATTTATGACAGTTTGCTTCGGCTTGTCCTGTCAGTATAATTACACCTCTACACTCATATTTTATTCTTCTATGATCCTCACTACATACCTAATCTTGGAAATTAACAGTGTCAGTAAACAGTAAACCTGCCTATGAAGATGGAACCGATAGAGAGTTCCGAAACGTCGGCTTTTAAAACTCAGACGCCGGGGAAATACCCAAAAGGAAACACACTACAAGCAAAACATATCTGTCTGTCATTCTCAGCATGGTATTTTCGTAAGAAACTTTTAGTTCGTTCGTATTATGCAGGCATGGGACTCCAACCCTCGGCCCTCCAGCCTGTGTTATGCGGCCCGCTGCCATATTTGTAAATTATGTATCTACTATAAGAAATTACACAATAATTTAGGCGGTTTGGTATACCACTTATTGTTATTTGTCTACGTGCGGCCAGCGAACCAGCCCACAGTAACTGGTGTGACCCTTTGCCATAAAAAGGCTGGAGATCTGCCATGTAAGGTAAAGTAACTATTTTATCTTTAGCGTTTTCGCGGACGAGCTCAGCACTGAAATAACAATTAAATTGATACACATTTTGCAGCCGTGTTATTTTTATATCACACATACATAGGTCTTTACCCTATACTCCTCAATGGGCAGCCCCGTTTTCCATCTACTCAGGAAAGTCGCCAAAAATATCCAGGAAAATCTCCATTCTAAAGAATATCATCAGAAAGACGGAATAAAATCGAAAAAATAAGAACGGAGAGAATCTGGGGAAAACTTAGTCCGGAATATGTCTTATGTCCCCGAAAATCCGGGACGAATGTTCACCTTAATACAGGGCCACATTATTTCCATCCTTGCAGTTTTAAAGTTCGCGGCGTAATATATACCGTTTGCTCAACAGTTTTGCTGTGTTCTCAAACTACATAATCACACAGGGCAGGGTATAGATTTTGGGACTGCTTGATACTGACATCATATCAGGACCCTGCTGCATTGTTTGGTCAGTGCCACCCTGATCCCACTGGATCTCCTGCACTCCCATCACACCTAAACTGTAGCTTGCTAATTCTCTTGAAACTGCCTTCACCAAACCTGATCTATAGAGTCTCCTGACGTTCCGTGACCCGATTGTCGTTTCCATTTTCCGTTTCGTACGTCGCACAACAGAATCCGTCCAAGTCGAGAGCCCTGCGCAACATTTTGTAATATAACTAAGTAACCAACTAACAAATGACCTCCATGGAACACAGTTTTGCTGGAGTAGCTAACAGGTCCTCAGCTAGGCATGAAATTCCCCCCTGCATTTTATGGAACCAGGAGGTTCATTACTGTAGTCACAAGCGATCAATTCAGTCCATGCCTCCCGAACCCACTTCTTGAATATAAATTTTAATATTGTCCTCCCATCTACGCCTAGGTCTTGTAAGTGCTCTCTTTCCTTCGGGTTTCCTCACCAAAACCCTATATGCACATCTTCTATATCCCGTATGTGCCACATGTCCCGCTCATCTCATTCTTCTCCATTTGATCAGCTGACTAATATTTGGTAAGGAGTACAGTTCATTAAGATCCTCACTTCGTAGTTTTCTTCACTCCCCTGTTACCTCGCCCCTCTTAGGCCCAAATATTCTCCTCAGCACCCTATTCTCGAACCCTGAGCCTGCGTTTCTCTCTCAATGTGAGCGACCAAGTTTCACACCCATACATAACAAGAAAAATTATTGTTATGTATATCTTAATCTTTATATTTTTGGATCCCAAATTGAAAGCCGAAAGATTCTGCACTGAATGATAGCAAAAATTCCCTGATTTCAGTCTGCTCTTAATTTCTTAGTGAACAGAATTTTTATTTGAGAAGGTTGTTCCCAGTCACTGAACTGTTCTACACTCTCAAAGATTTATTGCCTACCTTTACGCTGTGATTTTGTTCTGAGTGTTGGTATCGAGACATGACCATGTACATACTTAGTTTTCGCAGCATTTGCTTCTAGACTAACCTCCTTACTAGAGACTACCAAAGCTTTTGCTATTTTCTTTATAGTATGTATGTTTCAAATCATTCCTAACAGGAAACATTTTAGACAAATGTTTCCCTACCAGGAATCTGCTATAGGTTTCATTCAGACACATTTTTATTAGCTTTACCAGTTTCATTGTGGTACCAAACTCAATAAGAATATTATGTAAAACCTCCCTCCTAACTGAATCATAAGCTTTCTAGAAGTATAGAAATAGCTGACGCACTGCCTCATTGTATTCTCAATTTTTTTAAGCATTTGACGATTGTAGAATACGTTATATAACCTGTTTCTTCAAAATCGACACTGATGATCACCAATAATTTCCTCCGCATGTGGATTTAACCTTGACAGCAGGATGTTGAGTAAAATTTTTTATGTAGTTGACAAAAGTAATATGTCTCTTTAATTACAACGATCTTTTACCACCCTTCTTATAAATAGGTTCAATGATTGACTCCTTCCACTGTTCAGGCAATTGTTGCTTACTCAAAATAGAATCAATAAGTTTATGGATCTCAGAACGAAATGGTCAACCTCCTGTCGTATTCAGGTCTACTGGAATTGATCAATACTTGGTGATATGTGCCATTTTAACTTTTCAATAGCCATCTCAGCCTCAAAAGCACTGGCCTTGGGCATTAGAGTGTCTACTGTGTTTCAGGCTGCCTACCATCATTAACCCCATGTACATTCAATACCTGACAAAAATGATTCCTCCATTTAGCCAAAATACTGTGGATGTCTACAGCCATATCACCCTTCTCATCCTTTACATTAGTTCTAGGCTGGTAACCCTTCCTGATGTTACTGATGTCCCTGTACAAGTCTCTGATATTCTTGTTCGTACTGTTTCAAGTTAATTAATTTTAACCTCCAAGGTGAAGGAACACCCATTGTCGGCTGTACGAGATTGCTTATTCGGTGTCTACATTCGTAGCTACCCTCAATACAGAAATGTTCCCTACATCCTGAACCTCTGGACGCGCCATGCCACGGTGATACAGGGACGCGTCTGACTTAGACTCCACAACTTCGCGATTCCAACGCTGGCAGTTTGCAAGTTTTACGTACATTACTTAAAGCAAAAACATTTTCAATAACATCAATTACAGGTAGATCCTACCCAACTCAACCTTTGCTTCACTTCTGTTGTTGGAATATGACAATGATTTCCACTCGCAATATTTCCGTACACAACTTGACAAGGTCAAAACTGCACTACACTAATACCATACGTTCCACAGATTATCTAGTATACGTTCAGCCATTTCTTTGCAGTAGACGGCACGCAAAGCAAGCACCAACCGACCCAATCTGGCGCCAATCATCCCTACGCGTGCGCACCTGGACTCGCAGTGTTACCAACGAGTATTCATAAAAACAAATGCGCCTAGTTGTGTTACGAATCTAACCTAATAATTAGACATGACATTACAAATTAAACAATATAGGATTGCGAGGGGTGGTGGAAACTAGCTGTAATAACGTGAATTCCCGGCAATTTATATGTGGAGGGTCCGTGTGAGTGTAGGGGCAAAAAAATAGTTGAGTCTGGTTTGTTCCACATTTGAATTTTCGAGCTAAATACAGAAGATAACCACTATGTACACAATGATGTTGCGCATATTCCGTTTTGGTTGATCGAGGAGAGGAATGTAATTCGTTGCATAAATACGGGCTTTCCGAAGTTCGGAAAGCGGCATACGTTACACATTTGGAGTACAGATGTTAAGAATATAGCGAAATTGCCCCTTTGTGCAGTTGTTTAATAATTCTACGCTAAAATGTCTCACAGGAGTCGCGTCATTGACCTGTACAAAACAGTAAGTACAATGCACAGTAGTTTTCTGTAGCAGTGTATTACGTTTATCGTACATTCAACTTGTAATGTGCATTACACCGTTTAACTTTATCCCATCAGTGACATTACACAATGTGGTACCGCCTAAGTAGCAGATGTAATACTCCCGCACTCTTCATGTCCTTTCGGCTATATGTATACCTGTGCAGTATGTGTATCAGACTCTCCAGCTGCTTGATAATGTGTGAGAAAGGTCTGTTTTGAATGTGTCATTTCTTTTAGGAACGAAATATTCATCATATTTTGTAAGAACATTACTAACGCTGAGAACCAGGATATTGTAGTCTGCATAGTGACTAGGCTATGGGCTGGACAACACAGGAATTGTGGTCCAGTTCCCACCGGGGACAAGAAAATGTTCTTGCCTCTCAGCTTTGGAGCCCACCCAGCTTGCTGTTTGATGGGTACCTCCTGTAGGTTCTGTCCTCTGAGCTAAAGCAGCTGGAGCATGAAGCTTTCAATGCATGTCTGGCTAATATCAAAGTTAAAGAGTATTGGTTGTGTGCACAAGGACAACTTTCCTGTAAATTTATATTACTTAGCATTTTCCTCCCGTGGCTGCCATTGTTACAAATTTCTTCACCCTTATCATTGCCAAGTTT
>Ga0209755_10009651_pt1 | contig 10195 bp, 14 predicted proteins | sample TergutCo191P1_FD_187301 | JGI IMG/M metagenome (GOLD analysis project Ga0209755, IMG submission 187301) | Cornitermes sp. P1 segment gut microbial communities from Petit-Saut dam, French Guiana - Co191P1 (SPAdes) (version 2) | ecosystem: Host-associated > Arthropoda: Insects > Digestive system...
ATTTTCGTATTAAACAAGCAAATCGCACAAAAACACCATTTGGATTATGTAATTAAGCACATCGTACCCAATGCGGAAATTATTTACGCGGAAGGCCTTACCGCGGGCAGTGTGTGCAGTTGTTTGTTGGCCATCGACCACCTTAACCCGGCGGAACCCTTGATTATCACCGGTGGTGACCAGGTAATTACCGAGGATTTGCAAAACATTGTAAACACCTTCATTAACAACCAATGGGACGGCGGTTTAATCTGCTTTGATGATGTACACCCCCGTTGGTCCTTCGTAAAAACCGACAGCAACGGTTTTGTTATTGAAGCGGCGGAAAAAATGCCCATCTCCCGCAATGCCGCAACGGGGTTTTATTATTACCAAAAAGCCGGGGATTTTGTGGACGCGGCCATCACCATGATGCGCAAAAAAGCCTCGGTAAACAACAAATACTACGTTTGCCCCGCCTACAACCAAATGATTTTAAAGCAGTTAAAAATCGGCACCTACACAATCGACAAACAAAATTACTTTAATTTCTCCCACACCAAAGGGGTGGATTTTTACAACGAATACCTGCGGAAAAGGGGGCATTATGAAAACCGCTAAACTAACGGACATGACCAAGGGTTGGTTTGTGGGCGATTTCTCCCCCACTTTATACAAAACCACCGACGCGGAGGTTGCCGTAAAAACCTATACAGCGGGTGACTATGAAGCACCGCATTTCCACAAGATTGCAACGGAAATTTCCGTGGTTATATCCGGGATTGTGGAAATGAACGGCATCCGTTATGAAGCCGGGGACATCATTATTATGGAATCCAACGAAAAAACAGACTTTAAGGCAATTACCGACGCGGTTAATACCGTGGTGAAAATACCGGGCGCGCAAAATGATAAATACCTTGTTGAGGAGGAACCCCCTTGTTAAACATCGTTATCCCCATGGCGGGGCGGGGCAGCCGCTTTGCCGATGCGGGTTATACCCTACCCAAGCCCCTCATCCCCGTTGGCTCCACCCCCATGATTGAGGTGGTGGTAAACAACCTGCGGCCCAACACCCCCCACCGCTTCATTTTCCTTTGCCTGGACGAACACATCCACCAATATAACCTGCGGGACAAGCTGGCCCAAATGGCCCCCGGCTGCGAAGTGGTTCCCGTTTCAACCGTTACCGAAGGGGCCGCCTGCACAGTACTGTTAGCTGAAGACCTAATCAACACCCCTGCCCCCCTCATGATTGCCAACTCCGACCAATACATTGATGCCGACATTAACACCTACCTGACCCACGGCGCGAAACACGACGGCATTATTATGACCATGTACGCCAACGACACCCGCTGGAGCTACATCAAACTTGACGAAAACAACTTAGTCACCGAAGTGCGTGAAAAAGTAATCATCTCCAACGAAGCCACCGTAGGCATCTACAACTTCACCCGAGGCAGCGACTTTGTAACCGGCGCGAAGGAAATGATAACCAAAAACTTGCGGGAAAACAACGAATTTTATGTTGCCCCCGTATACAACATTTTAATAGCACAAGGCATGAAATTTAATTACCACAACATAGGCGAACTGGGCAACGGCATGTACGGCCTGGGTGTGCCTGAGGATTTGGAGGCGTTTGTTAAATTACCCCGTTATGCGCAAATGCTCCTTTAACGAGGCTTGCAACAGTTGGGAAAAATTGATGCCTGCCCGTTCCGCTTCCGCATTAAGCCATGATGGAATAGAGAGTGTCTTTTTTACAAATCGGTTGTTAAGACGCTCCCGCACAGGTGGCATAAATACCTCAACCAGTAAAGGAATCTGATTACTTTCCAGGTGCAATGCGGTAATGCTTGAAGGGTTTGGAATGTTATCATTATCCTTTTCCAAACTCCACAAATGAAGTCTTAATGCCTCATTTGCGTTCTTTGCGGCTTCGTCTGTTGTGTCAGCACAGGAAAAACAACCGGGCAAATCCGGAAACTCAACCGAAATACCATCCTCGTCATGGGATAAAATAGCAGGGTACACATAGATGTCTTTCACAATAAAACCTCCTTTGGGATTTAAGCAAGGGATTTATAACTAAAATTTAAGCCCCGTTTGCCGTTCTATATTTTTAAGCGTTCTTATTGGTATGTGTTTTTTGGGATGGGGTACTGTTGCCTTACCTTTTTTATAAGGATGCAAATAATGTCTATGGCTTCCTTCTTGGTTTACAAAGTACCAATCGTCCTTTGCAAGTATACTTATAACTTCCCTTGATGAATAAGATTTCATTGGAAACCTCCTTGCAAGGACATTATAACACGTAATAAACTACGTGGCAATAATTGCAAACAATGTTATCAATTTTTACAAAAGAAACATTTTTAACATATTTCAATTAGCCATAAAATGTGTTGATGGTAATTTTTTTATACAAAAATGCTAAAGTGGAGTTGTTAGAATGATTTTATACGGTATAGATACAAAAGATATATCTGTTGTGGTTCAAGGCGCAATTGACCCAAAGAACACACGGCTTTGTTTGCGTAGCATTCGAAAATATTTACCCGAAGCTGAAATAATTTTATCCACATGGGAAGGAACAGAAATTTCTTCATTTGATTTTGATGTTGAAATTTTAAATAAAGACCCCGGCGGCGTTAAAGACATAAACACGTCATTTGTAAATAATCTAAATCGCCAAATTATTTCTAGTAAAAATGGGATAATAAAAAGCAACCGTAAATATTGCTTAAAAATTCGTAACGACTTAGTATTAAAGTCGAATAAATTCTTAAAATATATTAATAAATATCCTATAAGAAACGAAAATTTTTCTTTTTTTGAAGCACGTGTTATTTTTTGCAGTATTTTCTTTAAAAAGTATTTGGGTACAATCGCAAATGATGTAACACCCGTACCTTTTCATATTAGCGATTGGCTTATGTTTGGGTTGCAAAGTGACTTATTAAAGTTATTTGATATAAATTTAGCACAAGAACCAGAAAACACTAATTATTTAATTGACAATGAAATTTTTACAGTTAGACCTAATTTATTTGGGGCATCCCATCAATATGCGCCAGAGCAGTATATATTATATAACTCAATAAAACAAAATAATAACAATTTTATTACATCTAATTTCAAACACATTTTGGCATATAACAGCGAACACTTGGATTTTTATGAAAAATTTGTTGCCAATAATTGTATAATTTTAGACCCTTATCAATTTAGTATATATTGTTCAAAAAAAGATGGCGTAGACCCTTATTTTACATGGACAACGAATTATTTAAGCCTTCCGTATTATATTTTTGAAGGATTATATCGCCATGATGTTTTCTTAGAGGATTATATAATTCACTGTGACAAATCTTACAAAATTCCTAGATATGTTATAGCTAGAAACAAACTATATTTTACATTTAATAAATTTTTTGAAAAAAGGCGGTAAAAAAATGGAAAACCCATTGGTAAGTATTATTATTCCTGTGTACAATACATCATCATATTTAAAATGTTGTTTGAACAGTGTCTTAGAGCAAAGTTACAAGAATTTTGAAATTATTTGTGTAGATGATGGCTCTACAGACAACTCGTTTTCTATCCTTTCTCATTATAGTAAAAAAAATAATAGAATAAAAGTATTAAAACAGAAAAACAAAGGACAATCTGCTGCAAGAAATAACGCACTTAATATTGCAAACGGTGAATTTGTAATGTTTTTGGATTCAGATGATTATTTGCACTGGGATACAATTAAATCCTGCGTTGATATAGTCAATGAAGTTGAAGATTCTAATGGTGTAGTCTTTAATGGTTTATTAATGAAAAATGGTAAGGATGCAGGTTTTTTTCTAGATGAAAACCTAATTTCTAGTTCCTCTAAGTTATTAAATTGTTGTACAAATGAATGTATTGCAGTATTTATTAATGTTGCATTATTATTTGCAAGTAAAAAAATTATTGACGAAAATAACCTTCGGTTTAAAGAAGGAAGGTTATATGAAGATGCTGAATTTTGTGCACATTATATGAGTTATGCGAAAAATATTTATTGGCTTAATAAAGCGTTTTATTATTATAATATTTCAAGACAAGGTTCTACAAGCACAAATGCTTCAAAAAATTATAATGATATGTTTTGGGCTTTTAATAAAGCAAAAGAATATTTTGTTAATGCTGGTCGCTGGAGCAATGTAGAATATTATTGTATATTAAGATTTTTAAGTCATATTAATTATACCTATTTCAGTCAAATAGTAAATTCTAATAATAAAGCCGCGATAAATGATTTTATGAACGAATTGACCCTATTTGTTAATAAAATACAAAAACACATGTTTTATGCCCTATTAACGCATTTTCCAAATAATAGATATTTTCTTCTTAATCTAAGGAACGATACACCAGATTATATGTTAAAAACAGTAATAATAAAAAAGAATAAAAATAATTTTAAATATTTAATTCGTACTATATTGTCAAAATTAAATCCCACATATAAAGCTATATTGGAAACAAGAGAGCAGGTAAATTATATTTCATGGAAAATTGATAATATTCAATTCCAATACGATAAAAAATTAACAGAAATGCAAAAAACAATTGAAAAAATATATAAACATTTAAATGTAAATAATAACGAATGATTTATCATAAGTATAGTACTTTTCCTACACTACGGAATAATTGGCTAAAGCGAACCAAGCCTTAATGTCGGAGAGAGAAACAGAATCAAGTGCATCTTTCAAAGCAACATAAAAGGTGTCCAAAGTACGGGATTTCACTTTTCTCAAATGCGCATTAACTTTAGACGGGCTTTGATGGGGAAATGACCATTCAAATCCAATGTATTCAAGAAGAGCAGTAGGAATTATCAATGCGAAAATTGAAAAGAAGAAGGATTTGAACATTGAAAAATAAAAGCAAAAAATAATCGGGCTACCTTTTTATCCATATCCGCTCCCAAATTTAGAAGGAGAAGAACCCCGCCGCGGCGACGCACTTCTCCTTCAATGGCTAATTTTATCGTTGTCCGCCAACCCGTCAGTACACGAAGTCTGACATGCATTTCGGATTTTATCGTTGTCCGCCAACCCATCAGCACACGAAGTCTGACATGTATTTCGGATTGATAAAGATGTTAGCCCACCTTGTTGTAGCTTATGCAATTTGCACTTCTTTGATACACCGAAAAAAATTGTCCCCGTATTGTACACTTCATTGCCCGAAAGTGAGATAGGTGTACGGGGTCCTGTTACACTTATTATATGTTGATTATCTGTTATTAGTCAATATACCCCCATGAAAGCTGGTGGCCCGCATAATCACCAAACCCATGATACATTATATTTTTGAATGTCGGCATCATTTGTAATAAGTGTCAAATTATTGGCAATGGAAGTGGCTATTATTATTCTGTCAAAAGGGTCTTTATGAATGAAAGGCAATGTTTCAATTATGTTTAAATGAGCGTCTGTAATGCCCACGATGTCAACCCCAAACGCCCTCATTTTATTTAAAAAGAATGTGGAATTTCGGGGAAATATTATCTTACCTAAGCTAACTTTTATGGCAATTTCCCAAGCGGAAGCAACGCTTATTTTAATAGGTACGGTATTATCCGAAATAATTTCTGATGCAACTGACGACAACTTTGATTTATCACCAAGTGCCCAAATTGCAGTATGTGTGTCCAATAAATATCCCATCACATATATTCCTCAAAATCAGCGAGGGGAGCGTCAAAATCATCTGCAAGCCAAATTTGCCCTTCAAGACACCCTAATTCAAATGGCGGCCTTACTGTTGATTTTTTCTTGGTAATGAGCCGAACGCATATGGGTTCCCTATGCGCCAATTGTTCTAAAAATACAATCACTGCATCTTTTATATCAATTCCGCCCATATCATTAAGAACCAACTGCACTCTTTTATCTAAGTCCCTGGTTACCGAAATTGTCATGTTTAACGTATCCAAAGCAATACCTCCTGAAAATAACCTCAAGAAAGTTGGTGGCCCGCATTATACCCCAAGACAAAAAACCCGTCAAAAACCTTATGAATGCAATTGAATCAAAGGATATGAGTGTTGTTGTCCAGGGTGCTGTTGCGTCCCAAACCGGGGAAATCATCCAAAAAATCAGAGCCCTTTTCCCCTTGGTTGAAATTATTCTTTCTACTTGGGAAGGCCAGGATACATCGGGTTGTGATGCGGACAGGGTTGTATGCAGTGCGGACCCCGGGTGTTTTGTGCAAAATCCCAAGATTCAAGGGGATGGGTTTTATAACAATGTAAACCGCCAAATTGTTTCAACCCGGGCGGGATTACAGGCGGCTTCGCGTAGGTATGCGTTAAAAACACGGACGGATATTTTCATTAACACGGGGGATTGGATGCGTTATTTTGGAAGATATGACAAAGCGTCGCCTCCTGTTTTTTTTAACAGCCGTGTTTTAATTTGCAATTATTACAGCCGCAACCCACGGGTTTTCGCCCTTCCCTTCCATTGGGGGGATTGGGTGTTTTTTGGCGAAACCGAAGATTTGAAGAACGTATTTTCCATTCCCCTCATGGAAGGGGAAGACAGGGATTGGTTTCATACAAACAAGCGCGACAGCAATCTTTTTCGTGACAATATTAACCGCTATGTACCCGAGCAGTGGATATTGGCCTCCTTTTTGCGGAAGCACATGCCGTTGGCATTTGATTGTTTTTATGACGCTTCAATGCAAAATATTATAACCACTGAAAAATTCTTTGCCGAAAATACGGTTATTCTTGATGCAGACCAATGGGGCATTCGGTTTGTAAAATATAATCCCAACCGGTACAAGGAAAAGGCCACCTTGCTTCATGCAAGGGATTGGCACCTGCTGTACCGCCGTTATATACAAAATAAAAAAGGAATGCCCTGGTTTTTACATCTTACACGGGCATTCCTTTGGCGGGTTTTGTATTTACATGTGCGGCCCTTATTTATGCGGGGGTTGGCTTTTTTGGGTGTAAAGGAAGCTGTGCGGAAGTGGTTGAACAGAGGGTAATTAAGATTTATTTTGTTTCTTCTTCACCATTTCCCGCACAACCGCAGCAAGCTTCTTCAACTCAGCATCGTTGAGCATCTTCATATCCTCCACAATCCGATTAATCTGCTCGGGAGAATGATTTCCTTCGTCAAAAAATTCATGCGGTTTAATCCTGAAAAATTCACAGATACAAATGATTCCCGCCAATGATGGCTCTTTCTTTCGGCTTTCTATGTTGCTGATGTAATCTGCATTTTGCCCGATGGAAAGGCTTACGTCATTGGCTGTAAAGTCTAGTTGTTGCCTTAACGCAGCCACTCGTTTTGCTACAAATTCATTGTAATCCATTAAACACCTCTTTTTTTCAACATTGTATCTTGCATTTATGCTTCGTGTACATACATGTATTGCACTGTTTTTGTTATGCCATCTTGTGTAATAATTCAATTTTATACCCCACCCATTCAAACAGCTTGCACATCGCCGCTTCAACTTGTTCAAACTCAATGTCGGCGGCATATGGATATTCGGCGCGGTACTTTGCCCAATGCTTGCGAATATCTTGGTTCCCAATCGTTTGTGTTATCGTTTTTTGAACATCGGATAACAGATTTTCTTTTTTGCGGCGATTTATCGTGTTGTGAAATGCTTGTTGCAACACGGCATTGTTAAATTTATCGGAAAGCGTATTGGTGAGTAAATAAATGTCGTAAAAGTCCTTTGCGCGCGTGTTGAATACGCCCAAATCAAGTATGGCGGTCATTTTCTCGGCAAGTATGGTTTCCAAAGTTGTACGCCAGTATTTTAATTTTATCGCCGCCGAATAATGACGGAAAGCCAAAATCAATTTCCTTCGGTGTGATTGCATCGCCGGAGGTTAGGTCAATCTCTATTTTTGCGTTCGTCTTACCGAGCAATGCACGAAGATGTATGCGGCAACAGGGATAATTATTATCCAGTATTATTTCTTCAGTTCGTATAAATTCGTAATGAATGTTGTCGTTTAAATTCACAGAAGCAACGTCATGTGCGATTTTCTCAAAATCACGCATGGCCATAAGATTGCCGATAATGGTCGCGTCAATGTCTTTTGTGGCACGCATATCTATACCCGTCATTGCGGAAATAAGCATACCGCCTTTTATAACGATGCTTTCGTTATGTTCAGAGGCTGCCATGCGAGCAATAAATCTTTCGAGAAAATAGCGTTGGTAGACAACATCGGATTTTAAGCCCGTTCTCTTGGTTATATTTTGCACCCTTGCCCGAACCGCATCATAACTGTAGTTCAAAGCAATACCTCCAAATACGTTTTTAGAATTGTAGTAACCTTGAATTTTTCCGCTGTTTTCATTAGTAAATTTAAGTTACGGTCATTTCTGCGAACGTAGCCTTTTACTCCGGCGGTTACAATTTCAGTTTGCAATTTATTTCGGCTACGCAGGCAATCGCAAATGGTACGCTCCAAGTTGTATAACCTTACCATGTTTCCGTGCATCGTTGCAATTTCCACAATATCTTCTTCGTAAAGGTCGCGTTTCAACGAAAACACCTTTGCGCCCTCGGTAATAAGTTTTTTCGTATTATAGCCCGTCGGCACGGTTACGGAATAACGCAACGGGTCGCGGTCATTAAGCTCGTGTAAATATAGAGCGGTATCGTGTGAATAAATGATTTGATTGTACCGTAGCTGTGTGCTGTACATCTCGTCGTCTAAAAATTGTGCTTGTTTAGGTACTTGGTATACGCCGTGGGCGATACGCAATAATTCACCGCGCTTAACGGCTCGGCTTGCGTTCATTGCCGACATGCCTGTAGCCCTTAATTGTGTAAGGGTCAGTACGCCGTCTTTTCCTTGTGTTGTTTGGGTTCTTTCTGCGATTTTTGCCATCGGGTACACTTCCTTAATAATTTCAACTAATATTATGTTCAATGTTAGCACAAATAATCCTACCCCAACACCCGTTCGGCTTCCTTTATATTGGCGGAAATGGTTACCCCAAAGGGGCAGCGGGTTTCGCAAAAACCACACGCGGTGCAGGGTTGGCTGTTTAATGACTGGTAATGGGAGCGGATGGACGGGGGAATGTTCGTTTTATCCAGCCGGGCAATGTCCAGGTATTTGTGTACGGCGGCAATATCTATGCCTGCCGGGCAGGGTTGGCAGTGGCTGCAATACACGCAATTGCCGCGGAAATCGTTCCGCGCGGTGGCAATCACCGGGGCATAATCTTTTTCTGTGTCGGTTGCGGTTAGGTAGCCCAGGATTTCTTGCATTTCCTTTCCTGTTTGGCAACCGGGCAACACACTGGCCACCGCCAGGCGTGACAGGGCGTAATGGGTGCATTGGTGCACGGTCATGGGCTGGGCATAGGGGGTATGCTCGGCGGAAAGCAGCTTGCCCGAGCCGTAGGATTTCATGGTGGTGATGCCGATGCCCTTTTGTTCGCAGAGGGTATACAACGCTGCCCGTACCGGGTCAATGCCCCGGAACAGTCCTGCGCCAAAGTCCTTGCCGCTGTGGTCGAAGACATTTTGTTCAACGGGCAGCATGTCAAAAGCGGGGTTGATGGAAAACATCATCATCTCAACGGTGCCGGTTTCAATCACCCGCTTGGCGGTGATGGGGTTGTGGGAACTGAACCCGATGTGCAGGATGTCCCCTTTTTGCTTTAGCTGTTGGGCATAAGTGATAAATTCCGTTTCAAATACATTTTTATAGTCTTGTTCGCTGTCGATGAAAAACAACATGCCGAAGTCGATGTAGCCGAACAGCTTTAGTAATTTTTCGAAATACTTTTTCACCGTGGGCATGTCGCGGCTGATGTCGTACTGCTGGTTCACATCCGTGGCACCGATGTGGCCCTGTAGCATCACGTTTTTGCGCCGCGGGCCAAATGCCTTGGCGATATGCTCCCGCACTTCATCCCCGGGCATAAAAACATCCATCAGATTAATCCCGTTTTCCAATGCCCTGTCCATGGTTTCCTTCACGGTTTCATAGGGCTTTTTGTCCACATGCTCCAGCCCAAGGCCAATAATGCCCACTTCCTTGCCCGTGTTGCCTAATTTACGATATACCATATCCATCCTCCGAACCCAGTAATTTTTTTACCGCTTCCAAAACGCCGCCGTCCTTCATGGGTGATGTGACATATTTGGCACATTTTTTCACCTCGTCGGA
>Ga0209755_10009652_pt1 | contig 10195 bp, 9 predicted proteins | sample TergutCo191P1_FD_187301 | JGI IMG/M metagenome (GOLD analysis project Ga0209755, IMG submission 187301) | Cornitermes sp. P1 segment gut microbial communities from Petit-Saut dam, French Guiana - Co191P1 (SPAdes) (version 2) | ecosystem: Host-associated > Arthropoda: Insects > Digestive system >...
ATGAGGTCTTTTTCGATTCAAAACACTTAAAATTGCATTAATCTTTCTAAGCAATTTTGGTGTATATGTATATATATGTATATATATATATGTATGTATATATATATATATATATAAAATAAATATTTTGATTGTAAACAACCATTTTTTATCCTTGTTTATTATTACAAAGGGATGAATAAAGATCCCACTATCGTCCATCCAATAGCCTATAAGATTCGCTAACTCATCAATTTCGGCCCCACAAGAAAGGTAAAGTTGTCCATGTGCACGCCATGAAGGCATAAAGGTAAAGGTAAAGCAGTCCCATTACAGGCCTGGACAGGCCCAGGGGATTCCAGGAAGTTAAGGTTGCCAGATTTCGTGACAATGGCACAGGGTGGTGGTAGGTCGTCAGCCTTACGCACCGGCTGCCTTTACCCCAGGAAATACTCCTGGTACTCATTTCTGTTAGAGGCTGAGTCGACCCCAAGGCCATAGTGCGATCGAAAGGATTTTATTTCAATAAAAAATCCACTGACACCAGCTGGGATATCGAACCAGCGACCTCTCGATTTGTAGCACAGCACCCCGAAGGGATATAGGGGGAGTGGAATTATAGCTTCACTTGTTCATAAAATGTGCGCTAGATGGAGGTAAGAAAAAGGGAGGACAACTGAAAAGAATTATAGCGAACTACCACGGAGAAGAGCCTTTTTTGAGAAGAAGCAAACAGACGAATAGCAAACATATTAACTGTACAGCATAGTGTAGCAATACCGGATGATTTCTTTTAGCATACCCCGCCCGATTTCATTAAAATATATGTTATCATTTTACAGGCGCTTGTATTTCTTCACGGATTCTCCAATGAAACCGGAGTATGTAATTCCCAAGTCTCACACAGCCAGCTATATGCTCCTTAATTTAAATTGCTTTCAAGGCACAAGGTAAATTTAAAGTTAAAATATCACTCACTGTGTTATTAAGGTGAACAAGGCGGAGCTGACATGAAGAATACAGCATTCTAAGACATGAGTTCTTGTTGTTCATTAGTTTCGCTGTTTCGGGGGAGATTGCTGTGCTTACTTTCAGGGTAGCCGGAGCAGAATAGTTCAGTGAAGACAGTAAGACGCAACATCAGTTTGCCGTTGGCTTGTCGGCCAGCAGAAAAGTGCCTGGTGCGAGACCCTTTTGGATTTGTGATCCTGTTTTATTTTGGTGTTGCTGGCGTTCGTAGTTTTTGGGACATCGGCCGTCCTTTTTAACAGGGTTTAGGGTATGACTTTAAATTTCAGTTACTACTTCTAACGTACCAAAAAGAACACAGTAAATCGTGCATCACGGCGCATTTGGATCCTCTAGGCACAATGTACTGCGGCTAAATCACTAATTTACGATAGGCAGAAAACAATTTTGTACTGTATACAGATGACTCTGTCAGTGCAGTCATGTACAACAAATTATTCCTTAAATCGTCTAATGTAATTTGAAAGGCAATTGGACACTTGCGCCCTAATTGGCATGAATACCACCAAGTTAAAGGCTTCCTATCTATGATTTCTACGTCTCCATTTGCACGTACATTTGGATGACGTTGATTTCCGCTGACTTCTGTTTGTTGCATGCGTAATTTGGCTATGTTATTCTAGAAGTTTACAATTCTAATTTCCATGTGAAAATCGCGGAAAGATGTAAATATGTAAAAATTTTCAATAGTGTGGAATGCTGTCCTGCAGGTGCTGAGGTTTCAACATTTAAGTGCAGCAACAAACTTAACAGGTAGCAAAGGAATAAGTCATCACGAAACTAAGAGGACTGTGTGCAGAATAATTGTAGTGTTAGTGCGTAGTCGCTGATATCTGAGTAGACAAAACACCACACCTGCATGTCTAGGGCCTTGGTTAAGGTTCTTTCAATTGAAAGTCTTCGTGTCATCTACCAGTCACAGATAACAACTAAATGTTTTTGTTATTGACAAAAGTGATGTTTTCTAAATTTATTTGCATTTTTTCTGGAGAAATATAGAGCTTGAGCCTTCTATTCTTTCATTCTTATATTCCAGAGTTCACGTCACGAATCAACAGCAGTGACCCGGGTTGTAAACTTCCGAGAATACAAAGCACACATTTCTCTGGTGCGTAAAGGCATTTTTCATCCGAGAACAGAGATAATGAATGCTAAATATCAGAAGGTTTAATACCAAAGTTCTATAAAGTACGAACAAGAACGCAACCCTTAAGCAACCTTGCTTTATTTTCTGAGCGTAGGTAATTTACCTGCTACCAAATAGAGTCGAAGCCGTTTATTACGTCATCGGAGGCACCGAATAAATTGTGTTGTTGTAACGAGTGTCGATGTAAGCAAGATGTAAGGTAAAAGCAAGAGAAAAATATTTCAAGACGAAACACAGATTTTCAGGCATTTTCATTAATATTAACGCTAAGATATATTTTAAATTAAAACTAAAATTAAAATGTATAAATTATAAAAATGACTCTTCATAGTTTTAAATTTCCTTAGAGGTTTACTTTACAAAATACATTATTTAACACGCAAAATTTGGAAGACCATATTGCCATCACAAGAGGACCACTCAGTGGTTCACTGTCACTTCTCTCTTGCTTCAGCCACTTAAGCAGCGCCTCATTGACGTCACTTCGTTCAGACTTTCGTAATGGCTTTATTCTCGATCCGCTGTGTTCAAACGCAATAATAATTTTGGTTCCGCCTTTCCTAATCTTTTGGAGGGTAGAATTTATCAGATCAAATACCCGACATGCGTCAGCTTTCTTTTCTTCTTTCTATTTTCTATTTCTCGCGTTACATTTTGTTTCTTTCAGATGCCCAAAATCTTCCTTTTATTCGTGATTGTAAACCATGGCATCACGTTACCGGTCTCCTGTTAACTGCTGGAATAGAAACCCAGAGAGCAACTTGAAGCACGACGGGAATTACAGTTACAATTTTCATTTTTCAGACCTGGAATTTATATAAGTACCTGATAGAGTAGAGGGCTTGCCCTTTCAAGGATGAGGAGATGATTGAATTCTCAAAATAGCCTATTTCTTGGAAAATTAGTTTGGAACCGATGACTGGCAATGTTACAGCCAAGGCAGATGGTTTTATGTATGTCGCGCTAAGCAAAACAGAAAAACACGTACCTTATGGGGAATTAGTTGGTACCAAAGAATGTAAAACGTTATAGTGGATTTATCACACAAATCGAGGTCGTTTTAGCCAGGTTCAATGATACTTTTATTTCCTACCACAGAGAAAGAAAGCGATTAGCTTCAAAAATAGGTAGAAATTTCTAATTTTTAAAATTCGTATAATAGGCCAGGGTGACATTTTTTCCCCAAGAATACCGCTAACGACGATATGCTTTGTTGAAGACTTAATTCTTATGAATTTGTTTTAGCCTGGACACTGATTTGTTTTTCTGTGAAATGTATTCACTCGCATTTAGAAAGCTCTTTTCTGGAATCTGTTGTCGGACTAGTTTTAAAATAAGATTGTCAGACAGTTGGCGATTAACGGACAGAAGATTAGACTGAAGCAATTGTGTGTGGTGGGGGAGGGGATTTGAGTCCTTACTAGGTTTCAGTAAATATAAGATTTTTGAATCTTTCTATGTGTTGGAAAAATAGCCGTCCATGAGAGAGATTACGCAAATGCATTACTTGAAGAAGAGGCTCTTCATGTGGAATGACATAAAAAAACTCACGTCATTGTTACCTTCAAAGATAATGATACAAGGACGGAACTGATTGATGGGATTTCATGGCGACTGGAGAGCGAGGTAACGTATGGGTGCCTATCTCGGAATATATTCCTGGTAAGATATTCATCACAAAGTTTCCTGTATCACGCAGTCATTGGCAAAAACGTGTAGATATGCTCTGTGTGTTTGTGTAAACACGTTGCCACATATCGAGTTTGCAATAAGTGGAACGAGGTCGAGGAAGCTGCTGCAATTTAGCGCATGTGGAGTGGGGCCGAAAGAATGGGCCATCCATCCGCCCTGCATCAGACTTAATACTGAATAAGAGAGATTGGACTCGGTCTGGAACAATGTTGTCTTAGCATATCCTATCATCAAGTTTCGGACAACAAGAAAGAAAACACCCAATCTTACCCTTGTCAAAATGGCCTTAGCTCAGGGAAGCCCCGTGAACACTCACAGTAAGACAGTTGCAATAGACAATCGTACGGTTGAAGTAAAAGAATACGTCCCCAAGAGCGCTGACTCTTTTCCTGCCACACTGCTGAGTACTTGCGAGGACTGTCTTTCTACTTGAAAATATTCCCATTGAGGCTTGTGGTTTAGTTGACTAATCTAATGTAAGCACGTTGGTCTCTACCCTTAAGCGAGGACAGGTTCCCCACCGAGATCGCCTGAAAATTATAATCCCCTTCTACAGGGTGTGGCAGCATGGCTTTAGGAGGACAAACTAGACAAGAACTATTCGGTTGACCTATTGAAATGTTGACGATATGTGTGGCAGAACCCAAAATTAAACTACTTTTTTGGTCAGCATTGGGTCGATATGTGCTTCTTGAACTATTTCATTGGAATAAAGTCCAGTATTTCGCAAAATAATTTCCACCGATTGGACCGTTTGAGGGAAGGAAGCGCCAGAGCGATTATCATCCGCTGGGGCGTGGACCAATATACAATACCGTATCGGGTTAATGTACTTGCAATACACTGCCATGTCTTTATTGTTGGTAAAGAAGTCCGTGGAACTCGCGGAGTCTTGTCGTCCACCCTCCCAGAATTTGGTCGTGTAGGATTTCTCTGAACCCCAGCGGTGGATCTGCAGTCTTGAACGACAGCAACCTCAAAGCAATGCTCAATGTCCAGAACTAAAGTGTGATCACAGATAAGAATTGGCTTGTGGGTGACTACGCCAATGAGAGCCCCTTTTTAAAATGGGATTTAAAAACACTCTCCTCATACCCGAAAGTTCTAAAGTTACCCCGGATATCCTTGACAGTGTGGCGACTAAAGACCTCATCCTAACTGTGTTTCTTATTGCTCCTTTTCGGCTCGGATCACTGTCAGTCCGATCGACATTACACTTCGATCATTCTTACAAAATCCTCTAAGTCGCTCCCATCTGTGATGACTGGACAGGGACATATTCAAGGCTTGCATCGAAGAGACCGTCCCGATAAATCTGGTGGTACATCGCAAGACCACAATTGAAAAATGCATTGGGTGGCGACCAGCGCCATCAAGGCGGCTGGAGCAGCATTGAACTCATTTAGGTAAGCATGGTGAAAGTGGGCATGTTAGAATCCTTAATATAAGTGGCCTGCCATCAGAAACTTTCTTCTGCTTTGTAACAAGGTCTTTCCTCCTACAATTACAAAATGTCGACCCTATGTTCAGATTCGCTGCCCGCAGCCAATCCGGCAAGCTGTAGCTGGAGGTGCAAACTAAGCGTCAACGTATTGCATCTAACGAACCGTGGCGTGTCAAATTCATGAGGATTTGGATTTTCCATTCTTCGTCGAATATTTCAGAGCACCAGTCGTTGGGTTAAGACTGAAAGTTACCTGGAAGTGGTAACTCTTCTTTCGGGATCTTCGAAGGCGTCATGTCCTCTGAGGGCAGACCAAGTTCACCTGAGACCTGTCCCTAAAGGAACTGGAGTTCCGCAACCCTGTCCGTTTTGCCTATAATAGGGCGGTTAGATTTATATTTAAACTGCCTGACAATTTTCGGCTACCGTGCCTGCAGTTTATCTTATTTACTCAGTTTTAAATGGAATGCAATTCAGTAACTGAGGATGGGATCCGTTCCGTGCTTGTCTATGGACCTCTGAGGCACTCAGTCAACGTGACTTCCCCCAGGTCAAACAAATCTTCTTCCGAAGCGAGAGGCCCGCCACAGTCATACAAAAATTTACGCTCGCAAGAACATAATGCCTTAATAGTAGAAGTAATTAATCCGCTAAGTCCTGGCTCGAAATAGGAACACTACCAGTGTAAGCACAATACCAGTTGCAGAATTAAGGTTTCCATAGTTCGTTTCGTGCGCCAGAGTGGTTAAATGGACCAATGGAAGTCAAATTGCTCTGCTCGCTGATCACCGCCCTTAGTATGCTTTGGTTTGTTTGTAAAACTTTTGTTCCATTCGACTAATCTGAAGACGGAAGGAACCAGCTCGTTCGAAATGCCTGTGACAAATAACCAATAAACAAGTAGTTTCATAAATGAAATGTCTATAGAGAACGAATAATTCGGTGAAAACCTTCAACTTCACAAGCAATTAGCATCTTTTAGAGTTGCCTTTAAAAGATAAGTTTATTACTATGCACCGTCATATTATATGATGTTTTTTAACAACTATTTTTTAAAGGAATGATATTTCGCAAGACAGTATTGGACACCACGTGATAGGAGGAGAAGGTAAGAGACATTGCTCTGCGTAGCGCTATACGTGGGAGCGTGGCGTTAGGTCACTGACCTCTACATTGATTGTTCACATTACTAGGTATGGGCGGAGGGATGGCTTGGATGTCAATGCTATACTGTCTTTTAAAGATACGCGCATTCAAAAATTAAGGTGTAGGGGTGATAGGATAGAGTGGAGTTACGACCTATATTTCATCGTAGCCAGACGCTGTGACGTCACATAGAGTATTGACCTCATTGATAAATATTCATTTTTTGCTCTAGGCGAAGAAGCCTGTGTTTGTTTGTACAAAAAGTTACGTAGGGGAAAGGGATGGGAAGGGGAATCTAATTCGCATAACCAGCTGCAGGGACGGCATATCTACACTAATTAGACGCTTGACCTTCCAGGTCGCTATTTGGAGGGAGATTGTTCATTATAATCGTACAGCAGTTAAGTGATGCACCTTCTATCGACACACTTCAGCAGACCTGTCTCAGTGAAAAGTCGCTCTTGATTGTCATACCCTTTCGTTATACTTTTGCAGTGTAACTACCCCGAACAGAACGTGGCATGAGCCATACAAAATCGAGGCTAGAAAGCTCTGTCCTTGAAAGCTCCAAAACACGGATTGCTAGCACTGATTAAGGTACGTGTTTAGAAAATACACATATCTGTAACAGTGCAAGGCAGTGCTCAGAAACAGACGTAAGAGAAAACATGTTACATACCAGGAATACGAAGTGCAACAGTAAACTAAATAAACTTGTCTTCATTAAAGAATTAAGCTACGCAGTGAAACTTTGGTTGAAGCATTGCGCTACAAGCCGGAAGGTGGCGGCTTTGATTCCCGATGGTGTCATAGCGATTTTTCATTGACTAATTCTTTCGGCAGCACTATGATCTTGACGTCAACTCAGTCTCTAACAGAAACGAATACAGGGATGTCTCCTGAGGGCAAAGGCGGCCGGTGCATAGGGCTGACAACTTTACTACCTTCACGTTCCGACTGTCTAGAAATTCTGGGAGCCTGAACCTTCTAGAGCCTTAAGGGCCTGTCCGGGCCTGTAATGGGTTAGGTTCAGTGAAGAGTGAGGTTGTCGCCGGGAAATATTTCAAGGGTTTTAAATTTAAGTCTACTTATTTTAAAACATACCACGACGATATTTTGGTCGCGGTCCTATAGCAGATTTGTCTTGCCCACCCGTCCTTCGTTCGACCATCTGTCCGTCTGTCTGCACCGAAAAATGCGATTCAAACCCGAAGGATTTTAGTGAACTTTCATGTTTGTAACTTTACTGACATTTACAGACTTATTCGGATTCGGAACAAAACTAAATAAAATACCTGACAACTGACAACATAAATTTATATGAACATTATTGGTTTCTTGTGAGTGACATAGGCTTTGAGACACGAGTTCGGGCCGAAGAAATATCAGATAAGTTAAAGATAACAATAAGGCGTTATTGATTATAGATCTCTCCATTTATGAGATACTGGTTATAATCAATTGTAAATGTGCTGCTTAAATAGGAGATATCTTATAATCTGTTCTGTGTAAAACATGGAAAGACATGCTTAAGAGGGGTGCTGATAGGTCTTTAGCCCGACCTACATCCCTACGTCGTAGGACGGAATCGATAGTGTCGTTGGAAACAGGAGTCTGCTCATGTACCGAATTGCAAGTATTTTCTTGCTACAGTGGCCCAGAGGAAGCATGTCAGGCGACGCGCGCGATTTCAACAACATGGAGACGCGAGCTGTCATCAGGTTTTTTTTTCTGCAAGGCAAGGTGCCAAAGGAAATTCACACCTTTCTGACAGAAACATTAGGGGAACATCCACCATCGTATGCCACCGTCAAAAACTGGGTGGTCCAGTTTAAACGTGGTGATTTTTCCACCTGTGATGCGCCTCGTCCTGGACGACCCAAAAGAGTGACCACCCCCTGAGATTAATGATCAAATTCACGACTTAATCTTGGAAGACCGCCAGTTTTCATCTAAATCAATAGTTGAGCAACTGGGCATCTTACGTGTGCGGGTTGGGTCCATCATTCATGAAGATTTGGACATGTGGAAGCTCTCCGCGAAATGGGTCCCGAAATACCTGAAGGCGGATCAAAAACGTCAACGGTGCCATTTGTCTGAGCAACTTTTGAAATTTTTTCAGCGCCATCCAAATGATTTCCTGTCGTGATTGGTGACCATGTATGAAACCTGGTTATATAACTATGACCCGGAGACAAAGCAACAATCAATGGAGTGGCAGCATAGCGACTTACCCCGCCCCCAAAAATTCCGAGTGCAAAAATCCGCTGGAAAATTTATCGTCTCGAGTTTTTGGGATAAAGACGGCGTCCTCTTCATTGATTATCTCCAAAGTGCCAAACTATCAACACGGAGTATTACTTATCTCTGATGGTGCAATTGAAGGACATTTTGAAGGAAAAACGTCGCGGGAAATGTCACCAAGTTGGTCTTGTTCCTGCACGACAATATCCCGGCTCACCGTGCACTTGCAAACCAGAAGAAACTGGACTACCTAGGCTTGACCGTCTTGATCACCACCATATTCTCCGGATCTGGCCCCGTCGGACTACCACCTGTTTCCTAGACTGAAAGAAACAATTAAAATTTCGCCGTTTTTTTTTCGACGCGGAGGTCATTGTTGCCACGGAGCCCTGGTTGAACAGACAAACTTCGGAATTTTTTTTGAGTGGTTTGCAAAAGTTAGAGCAACGGTCTAAGAAGTGTACTGAGCTTCGTGGGAAGTATGTTGAATAAATCCCGAGTTTGGTCGCAGTAGCTTTTTTTTTTTCCTTCCTGGTCGGGCTAAGGACTTATCAGCACCCCTCGTACAGAATTCGGATTTTTGGTGTCTTTTAATTTTTATTACAGCTAAATCTGCAGATAATAAGAGACCGAAAGCGCACTGGGGACACCACTGTTTTGTTCTTAAATAAAACTTCTTCCAGTAGCAAATTAATACATTACACATAAAAACCCTCCCGGTACGGAACTCGACGAACAAGTCACTAAAGTTTGGAACCTTGCAGTCTCCTGGGATAATACGCCGTTTCGTTGTGTGTCCAGACTTTTCGATGGAAATGTAGGGTATTCAGTTCCATGGCTTGAGAGTTCCGAGAAAAACCCGATAAGCTGGTTTGTAAATGAATCGACTTAGCGCATCGCAGCAGAATATGTTAGTGCTTTATTGACCAAGAAACATTCAATAATTCTGCTATATAGGCCTGTAATTTCTGTCGTTGAAAACTTATTCATCGAAGGACACCAAGAACATTTCTGTTGCTGTTATACATATAAATTCCAACCCGTACCGGAAATTTTACCATTTCTGATACATATCATTCTTAAGATAAAAGGAAATTCGTGAATATATTACGTGCAGATGAAATTCAAGGGTGGCTTAGTACTACCACTTTCAGAACACTCCATCTTCTTTTCTCCTAACAGTAATATTTATTTACAAAATGGTGGAAATTCAATTATTTTTGATACAATTAGTCCGTGAGTTAATAATTAAGTGCCATATTAAATACCTTCGCCGTGTTTGTACAAGGCTTGTGTTCTGTTTAAAAGGACAGTACCGCTTTCAGACCCAAAGGAAGAAGAAGAAGAAGAAGAAGAAGAAGAACAACAACAACAACAACAACGAATCATTCGAAATATTATTCTCTCGAAACTGAATGCCACATTTGAGAGTAAGTGTACATTTATACCGAAGAATAAGAATATGTTTAATACATTTCTGGTTCAACATCGAGTAAGTAGCTATACACGTACAA
>Ga0209755_10009653_pt1 | contig 10193 bp, 4 predicted proteins | sample TergutCo191P1_FD_187301 | JGI IMG/M metagenome (GOLD analysis project Ga0209755, IMG submission 187301) | Cornitermes sp. P1 segment gut microbial communities from Petit-Saut dam, French Guiana - Co191P1 (SPAdes) (version 2) | ecosystem: Host-associated > Arthropoda: Insects > Digestive system >...
CGAGTATGCGCCGGCCTCAAGCCTCATACTTCCCTCACAATAAACTTAACGTTGGCAAGCTGCACAATATCGTTGTTCTTAACTGGCGTAGGAATGCCCGGCTGAATTGGCATACCACCGACAAATGTTTTGTTCGTGGATCTCATGTCGGTAATAAGCCATGTCTTGTTTTCGTAGCTTATCTGTGCATGGGTGCCAGAGATAACGTTTATGCCGCCAAGTTTGTCGGTATGGTTGCCGTTAGTACGCCCTAAAATATCGCCAGCGGAAATTTCCATATTCCAGCCATCCGTATGGCAAAAGAGCAGTTTTTTTGTCGGTAATTGCACAATTACCGTTGCCGCTGGTGCGGTCTGTACTGGTGGTGCATTCGTAATTTTTAGTTCTGGCTCTGGTGCTGGGGCAGCGGTTGTGATATTCGGTGCGTTTGTTACTGGTTTTTGCTCTGGCTTTGGTGAATCCGCCGATTCCTTGTATGCCATATTCCCGCCGCATTTACCGCAGAATTTTGATGTTCCGCTGCTGCCGCACTTTGTGCAGTACAGAATATGTAGCCCGCATTGGTCGCAATAAATGGAATTATCGGGTATTTCCTGTTTGCATGTTTTGTTAGGGCAAATCATTCTTCACCTTCCTTGTATTGCGGAAAATCCTGTGCCGTTATAAGCGTTAGCACTTTTGCCCGTTCCTCTTTTTCCATAACGGCTATCCTGCTGGCTTGTCGGCGTTTTATATCGTCCAAAAAATTGCGTACTGTTCTGGCGTTGGCAAAGTCCCTTCCACGATTTTTGTAAATATCGCTTATAAGAACCTTTGCTATTTCTTGTGCGTCATCGGTAAGTGTGTAACCGTTCTGTTTCGTCATAGATGCAAAGATTGCGTAAAGCTCATCGGGCATGTAGTCGTCAAGATGTAGGAAATGGGTAAAGCGGCTTTTCAGGCCAGGGTTGGATTGTATGAACCATTCCATTTCATTCTTATACCCTGCGGCAATCAGTACAAATTTGCCACGGTCGTCTTCCATTCGTTTAAGCAACGTGTCTATCGCTTCTTGCCCAAAGGTGTCCGCGCGACCTTGTTCACCGCTTAGAGTGTAGGCCTCGTCTACAAAAAGGATACCGCCCATTGCGTCATCGCAAACCTGGTTTACCTGTGGGGCGGTCTGCCCAACGTATGATGCAACCAGCTTGCCGCGATCAACCTCCACAATTTTGGAACTTGGCAGCATCTGCATTGCGTTGAACAGTGCGCCCAGCTTGCGTGCCACGGTTGTTTTGCCGGTTCCTGGATTGCCTGTAAACACTATGTGAATCGCCTGCCCCTGGCTTTTAAGCCCTTGTTCCTCTTTCTCCTTTTCGATCATTATCGCCTGTGCTAATTCCCGCACGGCCTTTTTTACGGCGGTAAGACCGATCATCGAATCGAGTTCCGCCAGTATTTCCCCAACCGACAAAACCTTTTTCTTTTCGTAGGGAATGTCCTCGGCGGCGATAAGTGTAAGCACTTCCTCCGTCCGCTCCTCGCTGGAAAGTGTCGCAAGGCGACTGCCCATTTTGCGGACAGTCGTGTCGAAAAGGTTTCTCGCCGTTCTTGCGTTTGCGAAATCCTTGCCACGGTTTTTGTACAGTTCTTCGATAGCTTCCTGTGCAACCGCCTGTGCGTCTTCGGACAAAACGTAGCCATTCTGTTTCGTCATCGATGTAAAAATTGCGTAAAGCTCATTGGGCAAATAATCGTCAAGATGTATAAAGTGGGTAAAGCGGCTTTTCAAACCTGGGTTGGATTGTATAAAGCCTTCCATTTCGTCCTTATACCCTGCGGCGATAACCACGAACTTGCCACGGTCGTCTTCCATCCGTTTAAGCAGTGCGTCTATCGCTTCTTGCCCAAAAGTGTCCGCATTGCCGTCTTTACCGCCGCTTAGCGTGTAGGCTTCGTCTATTAAAAGGATGCCGCCCATTGCGTCGTCGCAAATCTTGTTTACCTGTGGGGCGGTCTGCCCAACGTATGCGGCTACCATTTTGCTGCGGTCAACCTCCACGATTTTGGAATTGGGAAGCAGTTGCATAACCTTGAATAGTTCCCCAAGTTTGCGTGCCACCGTTGTCTTGCCGGTTCCCGGGTTGCCCGTGAACACTATGTGTATCGCCTGTCCTTTGCTTTGTAGCCCTTTAGCCTCCCGCTCCTTCTGCATTTCGATTGTCTGCGCCAGTTCCCGCACGGCTTTTTTCACGGCGGTAAGACCGATCATGGCATCAAGTTCCGCCAGTATTTCCCCGACCGACAGAACCTTTTTCTTTTCGTAGGGAATGTCTTCGGCGGTGATAAGCGCAAGCGTTTCCTCTGTCCGCTCCTCACTGGAAAGTGTCGCAAGGCGACTGCCCATTTTGCGAACGGTCGTGTCGAAAAGGTTTCTCGCCGTTCTTGCGTTTGCGAAATCCTTGCCACGGTTCCTGTGCAGTTCTTCGATGGCTTCCTGTGCAACCATCTGCGCATCTTCGGACAAGACATAGCCGTTTTGCTTTGCCATTGATGCAAAAATTGCGTAAAGTTCATCGGGCATGTAGTCGTCAAGGTGCAGAAAGTGGGTAAAACGGCTCTTCAAGCCTGGGTTGGACTGTATGAATCCTTCCATTTCGTCCTTGTACCCTGCGGCGATGACCACGAACTTGCCACGATCGTCTTCCATACGTTTAAGCAGAGTGTCGATTGCCTCCTGCCCAAAGGTGTCCGCCTTGCCGTCCTTGCCACCGCTTAGCGTGTAGGCCTCGTCTATTAATAGAATACCACCTATAGCATCGGTACAGACTTGGTTTACAAGTGGGGCAGTGGAACCCACATATTGTCCAACCAGGCCCGACCTGTCCTTTTCTATAAACTTGTCGCTGGGCAAAAGCCCCATGGTACGGAACAGTTGCCCCAACCGACGTGCCACCGTCGTTTTGCCCGTACCTGGGTTACCGGTAAACACTATGTGTATCGCCTGGCCTTGGCTTTTTAGGCCCTTAGCATCCCGCTCCTTTTGCATTTCGATTGTCTGGGCTATGGTCCGCACAGCCTTTTTCACTGCGGTAAGGCCAATCATTGAATCCAGTTCCGCCAGTATCTCGTTTACAGTGCGTTTCTTGTTTTTTAGCGGAATATCTTCCGCATCGATCCTGGTGTAGTCGCTGGTAGAAAGGGATTCCATCTGTTCCAGTCTTTCGCCCTGGTTCTTCTCTATCGATAGGATTATATCCTCTTTTATGAGCCAGCCGTTTTTGTGCTCGCAAGCCGGATCGTGTCGGCGTTCCTCTATGTAAGCGGCGAAGGATTCCCTTAAATCCGTGTCGAAGTGGTAGCCTTTTTCTTTCAGCAGTTTTTCCAAAATTATGGAAAGCTCGTCCGTTGTCGGGTTAGGAAAATCAAAGAACTTGGTTACACGCTGCTTGTCCTCCGGGTAGTTCTTAAAGAATTCCTCGAATGGTTCACGCAAGGCGGTTAGCACGCACACGCAGTTTAGCTCTGTTTTGCTTAACGCCAAAAGCAATTCGTGCAGGAACTCGCTTTCACCCGTTGCATCATCTATTATCAGTGCGGCGGGTTTTGTCTCGCCTAAAAAATTTGCAAGGGCGAATTCGTCTTTGTGCTGGCGGGAAAGCGCCCTTGCGCTTATTGCCGTTACCTTGTCTGACGCAAGGCAGTTTGCCTTTTTTAGCTCCTTTATAAAACTGGATGCCACCAATGTTTTGCCTGTTCCCGTGTCGCCTCGGAAAATAAAGATGCTTATCTTGGGGGTGATCTTTATGCCGTGTTTCGCCCTTTCCTGCTGTATGCCGATATGCTTTTTGATCCGCCCCAGATCCGCCCGCACGTTTTCAAGGCCGATGTAATCTCCCATGGGGATTGGCGGCGGCGCAGGTTTTTTTGCCGCAGGTTCAACGCCGGTTGTGGTTGGCTGTTCCCGTTCTTGCATTGCCACTGGTTGCTCCACTGTCGAAGGTTGCGGGGCTTCCGTAATGTCTGGCATTGACTTGCCACATAAACAGCAGAACTTTGCGATGGGGCGATTTTCGTGTGAACAGGACGGGCAAAGTAAAATGTTTGCGTCTGTCTTTGGCGTAGCGGCTTTTTTGTCTTCGTTTGTGGCTTGTATATTGTTCATGGGGTTACCTTTCTAGTAGATTCGTTTTTATTGTTTGCCGTCATTTTTCCAACCTTTTCGCTTTTTCGTAATCCGCATCTGCCTTTTCATGCATACCAAGTTTTTTATAAGCATAGCCACGGAGCTCATAAAAAAAAGATATTTCTTCAATCTCAATAGCCATTGTGTAGCATGTTATGGCTTCTTTTTCTCTGTCCAGCCAATATAGGGCGTTTCCTTTTCTATATAAATGCCAGCAATCATCTGGCTCAAATTCGAGCGATTTCTCGAAATGGAACAGGGCCTTTTCATATTTCTTTAACCTCTCATAACAGTCGCCGCAATACCAGTAATACCAGTTTTTGTTTTTGCCCATGCCGCCTTTGGCCTGTTTAATGGCATCTTCGTAGTATTGCACTGCCCCTTCATAGTTTTCCTGCTCTTGCAAGGTTCTTGCTATGTATGCCAAATAGTGGTCGTAATCGCTGGACAATCCTTCCATATTATCTGGCTTAATAAAGAACAGAATACGACGCGCCATTTCCCAGTCTTTGTTGTCAAAAAAATGTCTCCATGTGGCATTGACAAGGTCGTTCCTTGCCTTTGTATTGCCTTGCTTCTTGAGGTTGTTGATCATTTGCCAAATCTGGTTGCCGTCGAAATGCTCAAGGAGATATTCGCCATCATAGGAAGAAGGATCCCGCTTTGATACTTTAAGGGTGGATAAATCTATGCAGAGAAAATCAATGCCATCAAAGCAATAGAGCTCATACACACTATCATCACTATATCCATTCTTATCTAATTTTTTAAAAAAACTTCGTATATATACAACTTCTTTTATCTTTTTTCCCGTATTGTCATATATAATATATGACGAAACCTGTTTGGTAATACGACAAACTTGTTTTTGCTCTTTAGTGGTAAAAACAAAATAATCATTTCCTTTTCCCATTGCAAAATAACTAGAACCACCTTGTGCTGTGTTGTATTCACATGGAATAACGGTTCTGTTTCCAAGTGCGTTTATTATTCCCCATTTTTTATTTTTCAATACAAAAAATATATTATCAGAAACTTTTTCTATGTGATCATACGATACAGGGACAATTAAATTGCCTTCTGCGTCTGATATGCCCTTTAAGTTATTCTGTGTTACTATCACAAATACATATTCATATTTATATTCATATTCTATATCAAAATCAGAATATGGCAGTTCTGCTATAGTTATGCCTTTCCCATTATAAATAAATGTTTTTTTATTTTCTTTGCACCAGATATATACATGTGTATTATATAAACCTTTGCTTGATTTTTTATATGTAAACCCAGATTTACCGTTAAGTTTCCTGATAGGTTTAAAATCCTTAGAAAGTAATGTGATCGAGCCATCAAATGCATATATTACCTCAAAACGATTTCCGATAATAGGTATATCGTATATTTTCATTTTTCCTGAATAGACGACTAGTCCTTCTTCATTTATGATTTTGTCTTCATACAACTTATCAGTATCTTCATCATGACATAACGGTACTTTATAAAGATGCCTTTCTTCATCAAACACTTCAATAATCTCATATTCATCAATATTATCATATTCAAAGGAAAGGATCGTTGAACCATCTGCTTTTACGATTCCCCATTTGTCATTTTTTTGGACAATGAATTTGTTTGTTATTGACCATGAGTTTACATAATCCCAAATAGGTGGTAAAAGTATCTTGCCAAAATAATCCCTATATCCATAATTTTCGCTCTCTTCATCTTTAAAATCTTCCCCACATTGAATATCATTCCCTTGCAAAAATAACATAAAATATTTCCATTTTCCCCAATAAAGCAGGTTGCCTTTTTGATCATCATCTTTACACAACCACAGTTCCAAATTTCTCCCCGTAATACTTTCTATCCATGCTGGCAAATCACCACTTTTGCGTTCTATAAAAAGAAGGGTCCTCTCCTGTAAATATTCCGGCAGATTGTACAACTGCTCTATTTCACGCAGTTCCAGATCATTGTTTATGCCATCCTGGAATGGTTTTATGGCGTTTCCTTTAAGGGCTACCGTAATGCGGGGAATCATCTTAAAGTCGTCCATACAGGAATTTACAACTTCTCTGGCTTTTTCGCCTATTTCCCCTAATCCAACGGCTTTAAGATATGTGTAAAGCCCAAGTTTTTCGTTACGCAAAAATGGTATCAAAGATTGTGGGTTTGTTTCCAGCATGGAAAGCATATCCTGAAACGACGCTATCTTTTCGTTTTCGCCTATGGCAAACGGCAAATTCGGGCAAAGCGTGTACGCCACGAAGCACAGCCCTTCATCCAGGCGGTTGTCGGCGCTGTACTCGTCGCTAAGGTCAAGGATTTTGTCGGCAAGTTTTTGGTCTGTTTTCATTAAGTATACGGCCAGTTTTCCCTTGAACAACAGTTTTTGCCCTTCTTCTGGGTTGGCAAGCATGGCCTCGGCTATTTCCTTGTAGCTGTAGCATCTGGTTCCGGCTATTTCAAGGGGCGGCAAATCCCGCACCGCCTCGGCGAATATTTCCGGTTCCTCGCCTGCCAGGAATCGGGTTACTTCGCTATGCCCCCATCGTTTTTCGTGGCGCACTGTTAAAAGGCCGCGTATAAGCTTTTGCATTCTTTCGCCAAGTTTTGGCTTGCGGCTTATAAGGCGATCCGCCATTTTGCCCTGTATCGTGTCCAATGCGATTTGCCCGTCGTAGAGGGGTTCGCCCTTTTCATTCACGAACGGTTCCTTGCCAGTCAGCAAAGTCCACATCGTTATGCCAAGGGCGTAGTAGTCCAACTCTTTGCCTATAACGCCAGAGTATAATTCCGGGGCGGCATAGCCTGCGGTGTGCGCCCCTGTCTTTGTAAGATGCTTGCTCATGCCAGCGTCCGCTTCAAAAACGGACGCTATGCCAAAGTCGCCTATCAGGATTCCGGTACCATCCGCATTTTTGTAGAATAGGTTACCTGGTTTTATGTCCCTGTGGATTACGCCGTTTTTATGGCATACGTTGAATGCGCTTAAAGTTCCTTTTAATACTTCCTCTGCGGCGGCTTCTGTAATTGGCAGGTGTTTGTATTTACCAGTGGTTGTTTTTTCATCCAAAGCGCCTCCTTTTGCGTATTCGTAAATGGAAAAATGTCGGCCTTTATACTGCCCATATTCAATGTCGGAAAGTATGTGAGGATGGTCGTTTCCTATGTTCCTCACTTTTTCCAATATTTCCATGTCTGGGTTGTGTGCGTAGTAAAACTTTAGAACGAAGGTTGTGCCGCCTTTTTTGCAACTATAGATTTCCGCCTCGCCGCCAGATTTTTCAAGGCTTTGTATCACATAGCCGTTGATGTTTTCGCCCGTCTGCAAAAGTCCGCCAGTTCCAAACTTTGGTGCATCATGCGCTTTTTCCTGTTCAACCTTTTCGTGAATCTGTTCCGTTGCGTTTGTCAAAATTTCTGTTTTCATTTTATATAAATTCCTCTTATTAAAATTTCCTGATTGGACGGGTGGCTCTGACAGGATCAACTGTCATCCATAATAATCTATGCTGAACGATTTCCGTGCTACTGGTAATACCATCGGGCAGAATTCTTCGCCGTATCAAATCTAGCTTATAAGCTCTGGTTGCGCTCTCTTGTTCGGATGTCCATACGTGAGTAACAGGATCACGAAAGATAATGCCTAAAAACCTGTGCTCCAGCCTTTCAAAGCCAGGAACATTTCTTGCCCTGTTTCTGGCGGATCTGTTTCCAACAAGATTTTCAAAAAGGAGCTCCATTTCCCTGTTGTTTCCCAGAAACCAGTCGTTTCTTCCTCCGCCATTATAACTCGCCGCTACAGCGGCGGCTGTATTGGTACCCAAGAAAGATATTATATTATGCGTGTTGAAGTCCCCATCGCCCAGCCCGCTTCTTAATCCCCTTATATAAGCCGATCCATCACTCCAGGGCGTTTGTCTGGTAAAACCCATGGAAACTTCCATAAACCTCCACCCATCCGAGTAAAACCCCTTATCGAAAAACACCACGCCAGCTTCACCGAATCCACCTATTATAAATGTTCTTTCTTCTTCCGTTCTTTCAAGAATAACAACTGCCGTGCCACCAAAAGTTTCATCTATCAACTGTATTCTGTTTCCCCTCTGGTTAATGGACACCTGTCCTGCTTGGTTAAGTTCAGAAACAGAAACCGTATCTTCTATTATGATAACATTGTTCCTGTCTAAAGCGAGGCTCTCTATGAATTCCCGCCGCAGGGCTTCTGTAAAATATTCTGGAAATAATGTTGACAATGCGTCGATGTAGTTGTTAAAATCAAACGCAAACACAATGCCAATGCGTTCAGGGTCATGGTGATTTTCCATCGTCACATTTACTAAGAGATTCATTCTTATGATTTGGTCAGCTTTGGATTGCAGAAATTCTAATGATTCTCCTTCCAAAAAAGGTTGTAAAAGTTCTGTTAAGTCCCATTCGGCTGAACCTTCCCATGTGCCACGTATTTCATTGCCAGATTGCACCAGCGTCCATCTGTCTTGGGCTTGTGGGAATGTGAAAGTCGGAATGCGTATGCCAATTAATCCTAAGATGCCAACTATGCAAATAATAAGGGCTGCCATACATGGGATAACATTGGAAACAACTCGTGCCTTACTGGTATCCAAAACATTTTCTTCTATTACTATTCCCAGAAGATGTAGAGGAATTGCGAAGGCGGCATTAATAATCGCAAATAACAGCAAATACCCAACGAACCCCCAAAAGCCGTTAGCCACAATAATAGCCGCAGCCATTGTATAGATAATACCGCATACGATGGTATAGACGCTGAATTCAAATTCCGCGCTATATTTAATTCCTGCCGCAATAAATGTTAGGCCAACAGGCATACCAATGAGAATGGCCGTTAGCCACCAAGGGGTATTTCCAGTAAAAAGAATGTTAAAAAGCAAATAATCAAGCAGACATAAGACATAAATGGCAATGGGTGTACAAATTTCCAGAATTTTAGCTTTTTTTTCTCTTTGTTGGCGTTTTATTTCCCTTTCTTGTTCTTTTTTCCTCTTTTCCACATTCTCCGGGCGGTTTTCCTCAGCTTTCTGTCTTTTCTTTTCGCGACGCTCCTCAGCTTTCTTTTCTTTTTCTTTCTGCTTTTCGCCTTCATTCGTAATCTGCTCTCGAAGATCGGCACCACACGAGCATAGCCCTGCGGCATTTGGAGTTACAGTTTCATTACAGGAAACACAGGTTATCTTCATGGTTTCGTTTTCCTCACCTTAAAAAATCACATAAAGGAATAATACCATCTGTGGGCGTAAAGAGTCAAGTCGCTGGATATTGTATATTACATAATTTCAATAATACGGCTATTTTACAGAACAAGAACGGCAACGCTGCATAGGAAACCTTGTTTGCGATAAAAAAGAGATACAAAACGAGAAAATTCCCCTTTTGTTCCTTTATGCCCGTGGCATGATCCTCATAAAAAGAGTTTTCCAGCGGAAACCAAGCCATATACCAGATCGAGAATCCTATCCAGAATATCACCCATACAGGCATGTTTGCAGAGGCATACTACGATATCTCGCCAAATTCAACACGGGGTTCACCCCGCCGCTCCCTTTCCAGCTTTATCCTGGGGTCAATAATCTGAGATGAAAGAAGACGCTACTTCACCTTTACGAAAATTGGAACATGATATAAACAGAACAGATGTTTTTGGATTTGTCGTAATATAATTTGCCATGTTATCGACATGCAATCCTCGCAAATAGTCATCCGCACGATACCTTAAACGAAAAAAGCTCACCGCTGGATTTGGTACGCATACCGCCCATGTATATGACGTTTTCTTTTGTGGCTATGCAGGTGCATCTTTTTCTCTGGTGCCGTGCCAAAAGGTTTCTGGTGCCGTCCAAGATTCTAAGGGTCTTTTGCTTTCCGCCCGAGGGAAAGCAGACCGTGGCTATAAGCCCGTTGTCGGTTATTACGCTGTTGGAATGGTATGGAATGCCCGTCTTCCTTACTACCTCAAGCTTTTTGTTCCGCCACTGGG
>Ga0209755_10009654_pt1 | contig 10193 bp, 6 predicted proteins | sample TergutCo191P1_FD_187301 | JGI IMG/M metagenome (GOLD analysis project Ga0209755, IMG submission 187301) | Cornitermes sp. P1 segment gut microbial communities from Petit-Saut dam, French Guiana - Co191P1 (SPAdes) (version 2) | ecosystem: Host-associated > Arthropoda: Insects > Digestive system >...
TTAGGATGGATCTCCAGGAGGTGGGATGTGGGTATATGGACTGGATTGGGCTGGCCCAGGATAGGGACAGGTGGCGGACGCTTGTGAGTGCGGTAATGGACCTTCGGGTTCCGTGAAATGCAGGGAATTTCTTGACTAGTTGCAAACCAGTTAGCTGCTCAGGAAGGACTCTGCACCATGGTGGTGGTGATGACTACTGGACATCCACCTTTATTACGAGGCCCACCGTTTCACCTGTCTCAGACATTCTTTATTTACAGCAGCACAAGTCTTGTTTATTAATGGTGTTTCTAGTTTTTTTGTGTGTGTTTAGTGAATCTAAATAATCTAAATGTAATGATGTATTTGGTATGGACCTAATGTAAAAGCAAAAGTATAGCTATAGCAACCATACTACAATTCTCTGTTGTGTACACAAACCCAAATGAATAAAAGCTGAGATTCTCCAAGCTGAAGTTGTAAAATTTATGCACTAAATTTTGAGTTACAATAAACTGTGCAGAGTATCTCATGAATACTACACTTTTGTTTGTTGCCACTCTTTTGTCAACATTATGGTGCTACATTCTACTACTTACCATTGCTCTATTCCATTTGTTTTCCCAAAACATCTATGCATCCCACCACTACTTGGCTTTCACTGCTCAAACTCATAGAGTGCTTGTAATGGTCAGAGTTGAAATCATGGTCCATTTTGGGCTACAGTATCATTGGATGGACCACAGACGTTGGTAACATTCTTAGTTCATGGTGTTAAAGTCAAATTCATAATATGCATCTGGCCATAATGAAAGATTTGTAGGGATGTTAATGCTTCCTGTGCCACCAGCCAACATTTCCACACAAATTGCCATGTCTACTCCAGTGTCAGCCCCAAATCAATGATAAGGAAGCTCAAGTTGGAAATGTGAAGAATCTGTTACAGAATGCACAAAAATTCTCAGGTCAGTCCCACTTCTTCTCAAGAAAACTTGGCATATAGATGCAGTTCTCCCCTAACACATAAACTTTATTACTTGAAACAATGTCAACAGCAGTACAGTTCGACTCTTGGTTAACTTCGGGGCATCATGGAAACTGAAATTTTATCTAACACATAACAAAATCCTGCTATTTTACTCCAGCATAAGCTAGCCATCAACTTCACAGCTTATCACAGAAGATAAAGTTGTGTCTGTTCATAACATGAAAACAAATGGGGGAGTGGAAGTATAGCTCCACTGACTCCTGATCTCAGTATTAGGTGTAGATATGTGGTCATCTTCACTCCCTGGCCACTTTACCCCCAGAGAAACAGTTCCTGAAACCCACTGAATAGGAGGCTGAGAGTGCCCCAGAGCCAAGTTGGATTCTTTGTAGAAAAGAAAAATCTCTTGCCCAGTGCCAAGATTGAAACTGCAAGTTCTAGATCTTCCATCCCACAGCCTAGTCAGCAGACAAACTACACCATCCTGGCTCTTTCACAACCTATCATCACTGTCAATACTATACAGTACTCCCTCTCTAACTGCAGGTGAAAATTCTGGAAAATCCCTGCAGTACAAGAATCTAAAGTACAGGAAACAGGGGGGTGGGGTTTTCTGAAACCCTGATTATGTCATTCCACTCATTATAAATTTAAGGGCCAATTCAATCAAAATTATACAAAGTCAATACGGAACCAGCAATGAGACAGATGAGACCACAAACACACCCATACATACACATAGGTACTAGTACAGCCGGCACATAAACGAGTTTGTGGCAGGGATACGAGCAAGATGGCATTCAAAAGAATATGTTTTCACAGGAACATGAAAGCATATTTCACTAAAAAACCAATGTACACAATAACTCACATGCAATGGTTGAAAATAACTGGTATAAAGAAGCCAAACCATGTGAATATGAATTCTGCGGTAGGTGAAGAATACCGTATTATCTTATCATCTAAGCCTCAGTTTCTGCCCACATGTTTTCCAACTGAAATTCTGTGTACATTTCTCACGTCACTATTTCTCAGTCACCTCATTCTATTCATTTAATAACCTAACATATCACAAAAAAATGTGTAATTCCATATGCAATATAACCATTTCCAAACATTCTTGCTACAATATGTGCTAAACAAGTGCAGAATTGAAATCTTTGTTCTGTTGGACTGCTTGATGCTTTAAGATATGACTGATTTGTTGCCCCAAAATGTCGCTAACAAACTAACAATCTACACTGCGTAACATCCCAGAAGACAGGAGATTTCATTTACATTGTGGCAGAAGCCTTCAATCATGCAATGTGTAGAATTAGTTTTGTTGGGAAGAGGAAGCACATTTCTTTCACCACACGTTAGGTAGTTAACAAATTCTAGGTTGAATGTGTGCTTCAACAACATATACTCTTATGACCAGTCATTTCAGGCTTAGCCACTGGCTTATCAACATTAATAGCAGAGACTTCATTTCCTCCTTCTGAGTTGTAACAGCATTACAGTCTGCATCCACTGTCAGTCGCAAGTTGGCTATTGTCAGTTTGCCCTTCGGCCAGTAGCAGAAGGCAAAGAACTGTCTGTAGTAAAGTTACTGAAACCATGTCAGAGAGTGGCATGACCATTTGGTAACATACAAACCAAGATCATTTCTGGAGCTGGGTACAAGAAGGTAAAAACTACTTCCTGCATGCCTACAATTTGCAGTTTTTAACCTCGTTTAGAATTTGTGAAGAGACAAACCTGGAACATGCAAAACTTGAGCAAACAATACATGTGTCATGTGAAGAGCATAATGAACAAATCTAACCCTCCCTGTACAGAGTTTTCGGCAAATAAAGTCCTGTTTTTACATTTACAGCGCATTTTATTGCCACTGGTTAAAACCCACAACTAATCTTAACACTCTTAAAAGTCATATATGTATATTCAGAACAGGACGCTGACATTCCTAAGTATTGCCTCACATTTATTGTGTGCAGAGAATTAAAATACACAAATGGTCTCCAGATGTTGAAAAGTATGCCTGTGTACATATAAGGTAACGAACACAATACATTCCTTCACCGACTACTATGAGAAGGAAGTAATTTAACCAGAATTACTTAGAAATATAGAATATATATATAGCAGGCCTGGAATGTCAATAAGAATGTCCTTGTCACTCTCTGACTGGGAGCTGAATATGAAAATAACTCTCTTGCTGTGGTGGCAAAACACCATCCAACTTCTTGTCACTTTTAACCAAAACATAAAAGGGACAAAATTCATACAACATGAAAGAATAAATAAATTCAGTCTATTACTCCAATGTCATGTTATTATTTATACAAAACAAACACTCAGTATATAAAAACTAACATCAAACACAATACACATCTTATGTTTATTGGACCATGCATCATTGTGATAGATGAAGAATAAAAGACCAACTTGATGTCACTTGCTATTTTATTTCACTTCTTATGTGCTCAACATGTTTCAGACATATTAATGTCCGAAACATGTTGAGTACATAAGAAGTGAAATAAAATAGCAAGCGACATCAAGTTGGTCTTCTATTCTTCACATATACACATGTCTAGAATTTACAGTTCTGCACACAAACACAATCTGTAGCTTAGACACACCCCTTCCATTGTCAAGTGTCACATCTTGCATCCTTGTAAATAAAACCCAACATAAATTTCATCAAACAACTCACAGAATTTTTTCTGAAGTTTCATGATCAAAATCTCAGGTATGCTGGAGATAGCCATTCAAAGCCCGCACAGTGACTGCAATACAGGGAACAACACAGTTACAAAATGACACACCACACAGTGATAAAATATTTAGTGCAAAGCACACACACCCACGCCGAAGAATATTTCTGGCCACAAGGACTGCAAAACAACAGAGCCAACAACTCAACACGTATGTCAAGAGAAAACCCGTTACGGAAAGCTTATTCGTCCATTTAGAACACAACAATAGATACAAAAGGGAAGTTTTAACAGACAATACCATCCAACAGTTCAGAGTGTGAGACCAATTGATACCACACCACCCCCACGAAACATCTAAATAGACGTACTCCGACATCACCCTTAGATATACAGCAACCCACAGCCCCAAAAGCAACGACAACGAGACCCACATCTGAAAAACTGATGAACAGCAAATTACCATCAAGAACGAATTTTATATAATATAAAAATTTTTAGACAAAATCTGTAAAATATATTTTATGAGACAATCCTGTATTTGCACATCACACCTTTTAGACAAACGTTTTAATCAGATATAGTCCACGAATGTAAACACGATGGGATCCCAAAGTGTGCACAGCACCTGGTAGCACAATTGTTAATATAGGCCTGAAGATGACTAGGTTATAGTCAAAACATGTAGCCTTATAATTACCTTGAATAATAAAGTTGATTGTGCTGACATACACTATATAATATTATATTACATTACAAGCACATCATGATGCTTCCATTCAAATTTGCGGCTAGTCGAGCCAAATGCATCCGCCTATATAAGAACTTAAGAACTAGAGTCCAGAAATGCTGTGCCAACCCATATTTTAACCAACAATGTCTCAAACAAGGCGTTACCCCAAAGTCGCTCAGATTAAAGTCCCATATACCTCACCTGCCTCAATAACCACACAAAAGAAAACGCAAACAACCCGCATCACAGAAGAAATAAAATTGCTTTACAAAAAGAAAGATAAACTAAATGAAATTCTACACAAAACCCACCTACAAGCAGCATGGGAATGGGGGAAAAGTTGGGACCCAATCCATACTAGCATACACAACACCATTAACAGAAAATCGGAGAGAAAATACAGACTCCTAGAAAACAAAATCACCCGAATAAAAGAAACACAAGAAGAAAAGGTAGACAATAATTATAAATTCTATCCAAGGATAATAAACCAAACTGATATCAAATTCACTAACAGAGAACTCATGTTATTGAACAAAGGTCTGAAATACAATCTTGGCCATAAATACAAAAACAGGATAAGAGACCTTGGCCTTGAAGCAGAATGTGCCATCACCCTCCTACCCCCTCAAGAGCAATAGTACACAAGGTACAAAGTGGCAAAACAATTAAAAAAACTCCAAACCCAACAAATCTCACATAGAAGATACGACTCAAGAAAACAGTCTGAAGAACTGAAAGTCTTAAACTCGATCAAAGACAAATTAAATAGAAATAAGGCCCTAATAAAAAAAGCCGACAAAGGTGCTTCAATAGTAATAATTTATCTAAAAGAATATGAACAAAAAGTTGCAGACTTTATCTTAAATAATGGAGCAGATGAAGTAGACGGTAATATCATGACCAAATTCCAGAAAGACCTTAGAAGCACCATAAACAACTGCAAACTACTAATAGATACAGGAAATAAGGGGAGATTTATTAACTTAAACCCCGAAACCCCACTTTTGAGAGGACTAATAAAAATACATAAAGCAGGCACACCCATTTGCCCAATCATCAACTACAAAAATGCTCCCTCATATAAATTAGCCAAGATGTTCACAGGCATTTTAAAATCATATCCACCACTACCCAATGTATACAACGTTCAGAACTCGGTCCAACTAATGAACGATCTTTCACAGATTCCTTTCGTTCCAGAGCTAAAGTTAGCATCGCTAGATATTTCAAACATGTATACTAACATCCCAACAAAAGATCTAATAGACATCATAGACATGGTATGCAAGCAACATAACATAGAATATATGCTAAAAAGAGAAATCTTAACAATAACCAGACTAATCATTATGCAGAACTACTTTAGCTTCCAGAAAAAAACATATATACAGAGCAATGGACTAGCAATGGGTGCCCCCACATCTTCCATTTTCTCCGAGATATACTAACAATTTTTGGAAAATACAAAAATTTTCGATATCCTAAAAGAAGCAAAAATAGAAGGATATTTTAGATATGTAGATGATATACTCATCATCTACAATGGAAACAAAACTGATGTTGAACACGTTCTCAGTTCGTTCAATGACATAACACCGAGCCTAACATTCACACTGGAATGGGAACAAGAACATAAGTTGAATTTCCTGTATCTCTCAATAATTAAAACCACAGACAAAATATCTTTCGACATATACAGGAACCCAGCCACTTCAGACATCATCATTCCTAACGACTCAATCTATTTAAAAAAAAATAGTATGATGGAGATAGCCATCCAAAGCCCACACAGTGACTGCAATACAGGGAACAACACAGTTATAAAACAACACACTACACAGTGATAAAATATTTAGTACAAAGCATACACACCCACGCCAAAGAATATTTCTGGCCACAAGGACTGCAAAACAACGGAGCCAACAACTCAACACGTATGTCAAGAGAAAACCCGTTACGGAAAGCTTATTCGTCCATTTAGAACACAACAATAGATACAAAAGGGAAGTTTTACCAGACAATACCATCCAACAGTTCAGAGTGTGAGACCAATTGATACCACACCACCCCCATGAAACATCTAAATAGATGTACTCCGACATCACCCATAGATATACAGCAACCCACAGCCTCAAAAGCAACGACAACGAGACCCACATCTGAAAAACTGATGAACAGCAAAGCACCGTCAAAAACGAATTTTATATAATATAAAAATTTTTAGACAAAATCTGTAAAATACATTTTATGAGACAATCCTGTATTTGCACATCACACCTTTTAGACTAACATTTTAATCAGATATATTCCACGAATGTAAACACGATGGGATCCCAAAGTGTGCACAGCACCTGGTAACACAATTGTTAATATAGGCCTGAAGATGACTAGGTTATAGTCAAAACATGTAGTCTTGTATTACCATTTATAATAAAGTGATTGTGCTGATGTATACTATATAATATTATATTATGAAATAAAAAATGTTTCAATACAACCAGAAGAAAAACAGCCAAACAAAAGTAAATATATTAATAAATGTTTCTAATTTCCTCTAGGAATTGTACTGTCATATATTATGCAGGCTCAGCTGGTTCCATACATCACTCACTGATATTTTAACCCAGTAGTTCACACATGTAAAATTAAGTTACAAGTTTAAATTGCTTCACAGAGTGTACACTTTGGTATCCTGATGTGAATGAACACACAGTTTTCTTGTAGGTAACATAAATATTTTTATGATGGACTGAGACAAACTTATCTCCTAACACAGATGCACAAAACCTGGGTGCCATGTCACCTGGGCGGTTAAATTTGTGCAATGACATCTAACATTTGTGGGTCCTCATTATGAAACTTCTTTCATATCATCATTCTGGACTCTATAATTTTGAGGTGGAACCTAGATTTTTGGCAAATGTGCACTAATGTCCTCTAAAGAGTTCAAATATGATCATCACCTGCAGTTCAATGATAGGTCTCAACACAACCCACCACATTCCGCATATTAATGCCAGAAATTGTGAAGTTCAATACCCAATGTTTTCGGCTCACTGTCTCACCATGTGTAGTATCACTGTCCTATGTGTTCGCCAGTTCTCAATCGCACAGGGTGGTCCAACTGGCACAAACTCTTTCACCATTTTCCCTTTACAGCAAAAAATTGCAACAGTTCCTGTTCACTACCTCAAATGAACAATATGTTATTAAGCCCAGACAAGTTCATATGCTTCCTGTTCAGCATTTCAACTACAGTGTGTCCCAAAGAGATGTATACACACTTTATTATGGAATATTAAACTTATCAACCTCCACGAATAGTGTTGAAGAGTGAAAGCCAGCAAAGTCTGCACTTAACAGATGGCACCACAATATTGTTTCCCATGATTAAGACACCCAAAATGGTGGGAGGCCAGTTGCATTTCAAGCAGCACAATCCACCCATGACTGCCTGATATAACCCCACCTGACTTTTCCTTGTGGGGGTTACTTGAAGGATCAAGTTTATAGCACACAGCCAGCCGTACTTCAAGAGCTCCAGCAGGAAAATGAACGGTCTTGCAAAGCCATCTCTCCAGCAACTTTGGTGATTACTAGACAGTCAATTCCTCATAACTGTCAAGTATGCCATGATGCTGATGGTGGTCACTTCCAACACTTGCACTAGATTTGCTAATTCAATATCAGCCACTGTTCATGCACACAATGGGCCTATTTATTAAAATGTCTTAATTTTATTCAGTGAATGTGTGTGTGAAGATCTTTTTGGGACAAATGCATTACTGCTTATAATTTTGAGTTGCATATCAGCACCTTCATCAACCAAAATAGCGCATAAGTACAGTTTACCACCTAACGATCATCAAAGCCAGGCATCGGAAACTTCAGAGCAAAACTGTGGACATCATTTTTCAGTTCCTGGAGCTGGTGCTTGATATCTGGGTCAGAGCTAAGGACATCTTTAAAATCCTTCATTTTGCTACCTGCAAGCAAAAGTAAGTATCAAATTTCAGACCAAGAAAGCCAAACAGAATCTTACAATCTTTAAAGATGCATTGGAACTAGTACATATTTGGAATTTTGCTGTACAATATAAACATATTATTCAAAAATATCAAGATTAAGATATAGAGAACCACAATTTTGCCTGGTGTTTTGTATGTGCATGAAACTTGGTCGCTCACATAGAGGGAGGAATGTAGGTTGAGGTTATCTGACAATAGGGTGCTAAGAAGAATATTTGGGCATAAGAGGGACAAGGTAACAGGGAAGTGGAGAAATGAGGAGCTTAATAATATGTACTCCTCACCAAATAATATTTGGGTGACCAAATTGAGAAAAATGAGACGTGGGGGCATGTAGCACATACAGAGGAGAGACAAGGTGCATACAGGGCTTTGGTGGTGAAATCTGAGGGAATGAAACCACTTGGAAGACCCAGACGTAGGTGGCAGGATAATATTAAGATGGATCTTCAAGAAGTAGGATGTGGGGTTATGGACTAGATCAAGCTGGCTCAGGATAGGGACAGGTGGTGGGTACTTGTGAATGAGGTAATGAATCTTCAGGTTCCATAAAATGTGGGGATTTTTTTAATAGCTCAGAACCAGTTAGCTTTTCAAGAAGGACTCTGTTCCATGGAGGGAGTGAGTGAGTAAGTAATTAAATAAGTAACTAAGTAATTAAGCAAGTATGTATACGCATGTTAGACAACAATGTCAATGTTCAACGCTTTCATACAGGCTCCTGTCGCAAATATGCAGTTGAGTCCATAAAATTTAACCCTCTAAAGCTTATTGGTTAGCATATGGAATATAAAGTTTAACTTCAAAACCATTGCATTTTGGGCACACAGTATAATTATTGTTCCATATGGTTCTTACAGTCAATGTCTCCCTGAACAGCACTTTGTTTTGAACTGGTCCCTACAACTGACAAACACTGTGCCGTCTATGAGGCAGAAACCGGTGATAATGTCAGAGTTTATACGAATAAGGTACACAGATTCTTCGAACGAAGTCTCTGCCTACTTATTGGACTAATCATTTCTTTATCAAAAATACAGACGCACTGCTGCCAAGTTAAACACATTACAGTAATCAAACTGTATACTTATCACTATACACTTAATATTATACACCTTCCATGTGACTGGCAAAAAAGAGGTAAAATTTTTTACAACTCACTGCGCTGGTACGAGGGGGTGCCGATAAGTTCTTAGCCTGACCAGGAAGGAAATAAGCTACAGCGACCAAACCCTGGATTTATTCAACATACTCCCCATGAAGCTCAAACACTTCTTAGTCCGTTGCTTTAACTTTTGCAAGCCACTCCAAAAAAAAAATTTCAGTCATTGCTGCCAGGGCTCCCTGGCAGCAATTGGACGAAAAATGGTGAACTTTCAATTGTTTTTTCAGTCCAGGCAACAGGTAGTAGCCTGAACAGGCCAGAAGCAGAGAATAGGGTGGGTAATTAAGACAATGGAAGCCCAGGTAGGCCAGTTTCTTCTGGGTTGCAAGTGACCAGTGAGCCAGGGCATTGTCGTGCAAGAACAAGACCCCCTTGGTGACCTCCCTGTGGCGTTTTTCCTTCAAAATGTCCTTCAATTGCACCAGCAGAGATAAGTAATACTCTGTGTTGATAGTTTGGCCCTTTGGAAGATAATCAATGAGGAGGATGCCGTCTTGATCTCAAAAAATTGAGGCGAGAACTCTTCCAGCAGATTTTTGCGCTCGGAATTTTATGGGGTGGGGTGAGCCGCTATGCCGCCACTCCACTGATTGTT
>Ga0209755_10009655_pt1 | contig 10193 bp, 10 predicted proteins | sample TergutCo191P1_FD_187301 | JGI IMG/M metagenome (GOLD analysis project Ga0209755, IMG submission 187301) | Cornitermes sp. P1 segment gut microbial communities from Petit-Saut dam, French Guiana - Co191P1 (SPAdes) (version 2) | ecosystem: Host-associated > Arthropoda: Insects > Digestive system...
TCGTCCAACGAATATGCAGAATTTGGAAACATATCCCAGCTCGAATTTATTGTTCTCAAATGCTCATTTACAATTTCATCAATGCCCAGCAAATGATTTGAATTGGCAACACGTTTGTAATATTTTCCCCTTACGGAAACTGGTTTTATGGGATATTCTGGAACAGACAGAACTAAGACTGTTTTTTTTTCGATTTCTAATATTTCCGTGCTAGGAATTATCTGCGGACTGGTTTTTCCTTTTACTTCGTTAATCCAATTTTGCGTAGATTCTTTTCCTATTGTTATTCCCTGCACTTTTCCTTTATCGGAAACTCCTATGTAAACTTTTCCGCCTTTTGCGTTGGAAAAAGCTACAAGAGTCTCTATAACAACTTCGCCAAAAGAAGCTTTAAACTCCATAATTTGGCCTTCTTTTTTGGGCAAGATTTTCATTGGGCAAATATAGAAAATTTTTTCTCCTGTTTTCCGCAATGTGACACCCAATTTTACCCATGTTCCGTGTCCCAAAGTGATAAAATCTAAGTAAATCAGCATCAATGCCCAACCAAAAAACGACAGCTAAAATGGAAATTGTGCTAGCGACAAGAAGCAAAGCCTGACCTGCTCGACCTTAGAGGCTCTTTTTTCAAATGAAGCGTTTAGGCAAGGGGCGTGGAGCTAGGAAGATTATTAGGCTTGGCGTTAAGTTCTGCAGCAAGAAAAAGAATGTTGTGGATTGGAAGAGTGCGTAGGTTAGTATAAGATAGTAAAATTAAAATAACAAAGTTTCCGGTTGCTCGTTAATAGCCGCATTACTAAAACCTATAACCACAATATCCGGCTTGTTTGTCAAATAGTCATCCAGTAAACTTGAGCGACGGTAAATAAAATTAACCTCTTTAAAAACCAATGGGAAAAACTTGCTCAAAGGCAGATTGAAACTATCTCCGATTAAGAGGATTTTTTTACCATTTGGCAAGTCGTTATTTCTTGATAAACTGAGTTTTGGGTATGCTGTGTTATAAAACTCATTAGCAGCTTTTCTTGCTAGCGGCAAAAAATGGTGAAAGCTGTCAAAATTTCCATTGTTTTCAAATAATCCATATTCAGAATGATGAAGCGTCCAACTTATGTTTGTTGCATATTTTGGACTATATATGTAAAATTCTTCTTCTGGATAAAGCGGAATAACTTTTTTGCCAATTGAGCCAAGCCATTTTTTAGCAAAGATTTCCGTGAAATTAGCTGTATCCAAAAGTTCAGTTTCCAAGCCAAAATCAAAAAAATCATTCAATTTTTCACTGATTATTTGCCCTGCCCAAATTGCGGTTTTTTCTTGCCAATGATGATCTGTTTTGTAAAAAAGAGAATGATGAAATTCCTTACTGCTATCGTTTGCTCTCTTATGGAATTCTTTATGCAAGTCAATAATAGGAATGCCAATATCTATTAGGTTTTTCATAAACTCATTTTTTGTCTGTATAGCTAGGTCTTTGCCTGTTTTTGAAATTTTGTCTTTGTTGCATATAACACGTGGATATTGAACGTAAACCAAAGGTATGTCTAGAGAATCTAAAATATGTTTAAAATAACTAATTTTTTGAACGAAAGTATCTATATTTGTTTGCTTGACATTAGAAAAAGTTTCTGTTAAATGACCTTCACCTAAATCCACTACATTGTTAGGTAAAATTTTATTGCCTAAATAGGAATCAATAAAAAAGATACTCTGTACAATAGTTAAACGAAAAGGAAGCAAGTTTTTTGTATAAGATTCGATTTTTCCTTTAATTGCATAAAAACGGTTCCCTTCTGTTTTACCGCTATAATCTTTTGCTTTGAAAATTTGTTCTTCTGTCGTTATTTGCAATTTTTCCTTGACCGCATAAATTAACTCAGCGTTCTTTTTTCGTTCATTTTCTTCTTTCTTAAAAAAATCTTTTGCATCAAATACAACAATATCCGTAAATTTATTCTCTATACTTTTGTCTATCAAAAAATTCTTCACCGAAAATCTAAGCAAAATAAAACCTAAGAAAAAGAAAATTATTGCAAGCGAAAAAATTGGAAAAATATTTTTCATTTTGTTTTCCTAAAAGTTGAAGTATATGAACGGATTGTAGTATATTGCTATGACTATTGGCAGGAACAACAACAGAAAGACAAAGGAGCTAAAGACCATCATGTCTTGAATATACAAAATAATGAAGTTATTTCTATGAAATTTTTTACCTCTTTAATTTTACTCTTTAAGAAATTTGCAAGTGAAGCTATAGCTAAGAGTTTGCGCCGTAAGTCCGATTGCCAAATTTTCGATAAAAGTTGTCATTGCACGATAAATATAGGAGTTTCCATCACATGTCTGATTCAAGTCGAATTTTAATATCGCTACTGGAAATACCTTCTGTCCTCGGGGTGATAATTATTTGCTTTCCATTTTGTTTGCAATACTCAAAACAATTTTGGAAATGCTGATTGGTTTGGTCTGGTCCAACAGCCAAAATGTCAAAATCAATTGTTTTTATAGTTTCGTCAGAAAAGGTATGGATTATAACCAAATCGATATCTTTTATAGATTGCAGAATTTCTTCACGTTCTTTTGTAGAATATAAAATCTGCGTACCAGGTTTGCTTTTTCTTATATAATTGCTATCTTGTACAGACACAATAAGATAGCAAGGTTCTCCAACCATTTTTTTTATATTTTTGAATAGCCTTAAATGACCTATGTGAAAAAAATCAAATCTACCGAAAGTTATAACCTTTTTCATTGTTTGTCCTCCAAAATTTTCAGCAATTCATTATATATGTTATCTGCTGAATTAAATGTTATTTCGGCCGCATCTTTTTGGCGTTCTATTTTTAGCGGGTCTTTCTGCTCTTTTATTAGCATATCAAATGTACGTTCTAATTCCGCTAAATTTTGTACTTTATAGTAATGTCGAGAGCTCTTTTGGCTTATAGCTGACCACACAGCGTCTTTAGCAGGGATAAGATGTATAACTGGGTTTCCAGTTGGCAAATATTCCGTGAGAAAACCATTGCAATCGGTAATCATTAAATCACTGGTTCTGAAAATATCATAATAATCGCCTTGATCGTATATTTGTCCAATTTGCTCCCATTCTTGAAAGTACTTATCAATTTCTTCGCTAGTCATAATTTGCGCATGAATTATTGCTTTTTTAAAACGTGGATGAGGTTTAAAAATCCATTCGGTATTAGGATTGTTTTTTGCAATTTGCAGAATATCTTTTCCATTCCATGTAAAAGTTGCCCTCCCAGCAAAAGCATGATGTGGCGCATAAATGATTTTTATCTTTGCTAAATCCTGCCACGGATTACTTTTCACAGGTTTGCCATAAACATCTAATTGTGGATGCCCGGTAGCAATTACATTATGTATGCCACGTGATTCATATTGTTTAACACATTCTGAGTTGAATATAAATTGTTTATAGAGTGTTTTAAAGAAAAACCTACAGTTATCCCAAATAAATGAGATTTCTATTGTAGTTGCAATTCCATAAGGAAAATAAAGACACAATGCGTATTTGGACAGTCTAAATGGTGAAAATTTATTTCTGATTCCAATAGAAGACCAAGGTTGCTGATAAAAAACCATGTCTGGTTTATGAGCGTATAAATCTTCAATGTTCGCAATGGCGAATACATTATAGTTGCGTTGCTTGAAAAAGAGATAGTTGACATCATTTTCAAAATTTACATTGTTAGAAATCCTGACTAAAACCATAGGTGAAAAACGTGAATCTTGCATTAATTTTTGATAAAGTGAAGCTCCATTCCATTTGCTATTTTCCTCAACGAGAAAAGCTACATTGATACTATCTTGTTTCCGAATTTTTTTTAGTTTACGTACATAATTGTAATTTGTTATCAGGAGGAATGGCAATTGAAAATGCCAAATTAATTTACTCAATTCTATCTTTACTCTTTTTTTCCAGTATCGTATCGTCAAGAGACCTTTCTTTTTTTTGTCTAAGTGCATTATTTTATTCTCCATACTCTATTTCCCTCTCAACAAATCTACAAATTTATACGGGAACAATATATTTTTTATTGCAAAAAATAACAGAATTGCTTGAATATAAGCCGTAAAACTCTTGTATTTTATAAACAAGCGATTTAATGACTTTGGATAAAGTTCATATAGCTTCTTTATGTCTCTAGTCTCTTTTGCTTCCATTATTTTCATTTTTACATGATTCACTTTGCAACTCAAATGAGGCTCTAGAAACTCCAAATCCTCTCCAAATTTATTTTCCAAAAATTTCACAATCCACGAATAGTTTTCATAATAATCCTTTGACCTTCTCGCAAGGCTTGCTTTATCTTGCGTAATAGAATTCATATTTGTTCTATAATGGTAAAATGCCTTATTTAAAAAACCAATTTTTCCCGCATTGAATAAAATTTGGATAAATATAACAACATCCTCATTTTGCATTGCTTTTGGAAAATAGATTTTATTATGGTAAATTTCTCTTTTCACAAGTTTATTCCAAAGATAAGCCGCTAAATTAGAGCCGAGCAATCCTTTAAGTATATCTACTTTATTCATTGTTTGCGGGCATGCTTTTATATACTTGTTATTCTCAAAATAATCACACCAAACAATATCTAATTCTTCTGAAACTGCCTTCTCCACCAATTTTTCTATCATATCCGCTTCCAGCCAGTCATCGGAGTCAGTCCCTATAATATAATCTCCCGTAGATTTTTCCAAACCGATTTTTCGAGCCAACGAAGAGCCTTCATTTTTCTCATTTCTAATCAAAATAATTTGCTCTTTTCTATCGCTATATTCTTCGATTATTTCTTCTAAAATAGACACAGAATTATCAGGGCTTGCATCATTCACAAAAATAAACTCTATATTCTGATAAGTCTGCTTAAACAATGAATGTGTACACTGTGCAATGTATTTCTCAACATTGTAAATAGGAATTATAATTGAAACTTTCGCATTCATTATTTTACCCTCGCCTTTTTTCTTTTCATATATGATTTTCGCAAAAAAAAGAAAAATTTGTATGGGAACAATATATTTATTTTCGCAAAAAATATAATAATGACAAGAGCAAGTCCAGTAAGATTTTTATATTTATTTAAAGTTAATGATTTTGGATACAATTCATCCAGTTTTTTTAAGTCTCGGGTTTCCTTTGTGATTATTATATCTATTTTAAGATAATTTACTCTATTGCTCAATTGTGGCTCTAAAAAATCTAAATCATTATTAAATTTATTTTCTAAAAAATTGACAATCCACTTAATATTTTCATAAGATTCTATTAGTCTTTTTGCGGCTTTAGATTTATCTTGCATTAGAGAATATGGATTCTCTCTATAATGGTAAAGTGCGATATCTAAAATACCTATTTTATTTGCGTAATATATGTTTTGGACGGATATGACAAAGTCATCAAGCATCATTACGTTTGGGAAATAAATTTCATTGGAATAGACATCTCTTCTTACAAGCTTATTCCAAACAGAACCCATAAAATCACCATTAAACAATCCCTTAAATATTCCTATTTTATTATTGTTCTTTGGGTAATCATTCATAATGCAGTTATCATTCTTAAAATAATCACACCAAACAATATCAAAATCTTCGGAAATAGCTTTATTCACCATTTTTTCTATCATATCTGCTTCCAGCCAGTCGTCGGAATCAGTCCCTATAATATAATCTCCTGTAGATTTTTCCAAACCGATTTTTCGAGCCAACGAAGAACCTTCATTCTTTTCATTTCTAATCAAAATAATTTGCTCTTTTCTGTTGCTGTATTCTCCTATTGTTTTTTCCAAAATATACATGGAATTATCAGGACTCGCGTCATCCACAAAAATAAACTCTATATTTTGATAAGTCTGCTTAAACAATGAATGAGCACACTCCGCAATGTATTTCTCAACATTGTAAACAGGGATTATAATAGAAACTTTTTTATCCATCTACTTCCTATTCGTAATTCTCTTATAAATGTTCCAACACATAGAAAATACTCTTACTCCAAAAAACAATGTAAAAAGAGCAAATTTATCTCTTGCTGGTACTTTGCTAGCAAATAATAAACCTCTACTGTTTAACAAAATTTTTTTTCTCAATAAACAGGCTTCTTTTTTATCATAATTATCAGTTTCAACCAATCTTCTCAAAACGCAGAACATAGCCGATACATAACGCCGTGCACAAGCTTTTTCCAAGCCTTCATAATTATTACCTACAAATTGACACATCTCTTTTGTTGCTTCTATAAGTTCAAAAGTGTTGCAAGAAAATTTTTTAGTTGTAGCAGAATTTTGTCGAATTTGATAAAAATAATGCTTCTCTTTACCAAAAATTATTTTTTCGGCTTTATGGAATAATTTTGGTATAGTCCTGACATCTTCAAATAATTTTCCTTTCGGAAATCGAACATTTGTAAACAAGTCTTTTTTATATAATTTAATACATGGAGAATCATAAATCGCAATATTTTCTTCATATAACATTGCCGAAAATAATAATTTAAAATATTCTTTCTGATAAAACTTATCCTTGATAAGCGAATTTCTACTTTTTATAACAACACCATCTTCCCTTACAGGTAAATAATTGCAAATAGAAATATCGGCATCATATTTGGTTATTAAATCATAAAGATATTCTATATAGTTTGTGGAAACAAAATCGTCAGAATCAATAAATGCAATGAAGTTTCCTCTTGCAACATCTAAACCAGTATTTCGAGCATCGCTTGTACCTCCATTACTCTTATGGATAACTTTCGCCCTTTCTTCATTCTCTGCATATTCATCGCAAATTTTTCCACAATTATCCGGTGAGCCGTCATTCACCAAAATAATCTCCAAATTTGTATAAGTCTGGGCAACAACACTGTCAACACATTTGCGCAAATAATGCTCCACCTTATATACTGGGACTATGACGGAAATAAGTGGAGCATTTTGTGCCATCACTCTTCCCACCAAGTTTTCTGCCCGCTCATGCTTTTAATCAAGTTTTTCGGAAAAATGCGATAACTCTTGCCTACAATACTCCCTGCCAATTTCGCAATGCTATTCAAAATGAAATAAATTACAGTCAAAAATTTTACTCGCCGTAGCAAATTTAAAATGCAAAAAATTACGCTTCTTATTCCTTCTACTACTGTACCTAAATCGCATTGCTTATGCTCTTTTAAAAAAACAGATATATCAAAATGCCTTTTGAAATGCGAAACTAACGTATAATCGTGAGAATGCAGAATGACCGCATTGCTCGCGTAGAAAATTTCAAAATCAGCCATCAAAAATCTGTATGCTATCTCCATATCTTCGGATACTATAACTTTTTTAAAACCCCCAACCTGCAAATAGCAATCTCTTCTGTAAGCACTGCAAACATTGGTTGTAAAAAAAGCTTTTATGCCAAATTTCTCAATATCTTTTTTTGAACGGATAAAACTTTTATCGGGGTAATTAAATTCTTTCAACAGTTTTTCCGTTTGGCAAGCATTCTCCCTAGCTACTTGCCTGCCATAAACGCAGGCTATATTAGGATTTTCGCTAAAAGGCTTTACTAAATTTTCTATATAAAACTCATTTAAAGGCAAAGCATCTTGAGTTAAAAAGCAAACTATATCGCCAATGCTTTCTAAAAACGCATTATGTCTTGTAGCGCCGTGATTGAATTGCTCTCGCTTGATTTCGATTATTTTTACATTTTTGTGCTTTTTAGCTATATCTACGGTATTGTCGTTTGAAGCAGAATCTATAACTATAATCTCGTCAATAGGCACAGATTGCCTTTCCAAAACGGAAAGCAAGCAATCCATGTGCGCTTCTGCATTGCAGGTGGGAATTATTATAGAGACCTTCATTACCAGGGTTAAAAATAGTAAATTTCCATACAGCGAACTGCAAGCGAGTTCTAAAAAAATTCTATCTTCCCCCTATGTTCAGAATTGGAATAGGCTTTGATGTTCACCGCTTTGTAGAAGGGCGAAAATGCATTATAGGCGGCGTGGAAATTGAGCATTCAAAAGGGCTTTTAGGGCATAGCGATGCAGACGTGCTAACCCATGCGATATGCGACGCCTTGCTTGGAGCGGCAGGGCTTGGGGATATAGGTACTTATTTTCCGGATACAGACCGGAAATTCAAAAACATAGACAGCCAAATACTTTTGAAAAAAGTTAAAGAGGAAATATCAAAACTCGGCTTTGAAATAGAGAACATCGATAGCATAGTTATGGCAGAAAAACCGAAAATAAATCCGCATCGTGCAACGATGAAAGCCGCTCTCTCAAAAACACTTGAAATAGAAGAATCGAGAATAGGCATCAAAGCTACAACCACGGAAAAACTGGGCTTCACAGGCAGGGAAGAAGGGATTGCCGCTCAAGCTGTGGCTCTGATTACCTGCTCTCCGCATAAAACTTCTCCCACAACTCATACTTCCCGTTGCGAGTGATTTCCACGAAAATAAAAGCGGTATCTTTAGGCGGCAAAAAACCAATTGCATTGTCTGTGGAAACTGTGGAACCCTCATGAGCATACTCGCTTAAAATGCTGAGCCCGCTGGTTTTTGAATATAAGTTTTCTCCATGGTAAATAGTCACGGAAAAAAGAGAGTCTCGCTCAACCTTCAAAACTTTTCCAGGCAGAATCGCATTGACCGGAGCTTCGCCTATAGCGCCGAATCTGTTTCTGAAAATTCGCTCCGCATGGCGATCTTCCTTGACGAACTTCTGCGGTATTGCCGAGCCCTTCAGCGGCATAACGGGGCAGTGCCCTGGGAACTTGCAGCCGGTATTCTCATCTCGCCAAATTGGATTTTCGTACCTGATTATGCTTATGTTTTGTCCGGCAATTCTTATCGATTCCGTTGTCTGGCTGGGCCAAGAAAATTCATGTCTCACCCTGAGCGGAAATACATCCGGGTATCTCTCGCCTATAAACCTTGCCATTGGAATGTAAAGAGTATCCTCTCCTTGAAGGTCCTGAACGGATGCAAAATGAAAATAACATTCCATTAGAGCCTCTTTTTTTGAATGTATCTTAATCTCGTTGCACGCAGGATGCTGCTCTGCATAGCTTTGAGCGTCTTGCTCAGGCTTGGATTTACTCATGAAAAGAACAATGGCAAGAACAGCCGAGCTGGCTAAAAACAGCGTAAGGAGCAGAGCTCTCAGGCTAGGCATTGCGTTTTACAGGAGTTTCATTTTTCCGTAAATGAGCTTTTGACGGAATTGCTCAATGAGCTCCTCATTTGCTCCGGAAACGGAAACTGCATGATTGTCTGCAAACTTGTCTAAAAATGCGATGGATGCGGAATCCATTGATTGCAAATTGGAAAAATCAAAAATTATGCTGAAATAGCTTGCAACACTTTCCTGCAATTTGTCTAGCTGCTCCCCGGCAAACATATTTCCTTTACACGAGACATTAGCCGCATCATCTTTTGCTTCCGTTATTTGCCATTCAAATTCCGTTTGCGTTTGTGATACGTCTCCACCCGATTTCTGGCTGTTTTTAAAATCTTCTATGGTTTCATAAGTCGAAAAAATGCTGTCTAACTGGGTTATCTGCAACAGGTTTTTTATTTCCGAGGAAATATCCGAAATTGCAAAGCGCAGGTTATTTTTATGCATCAATTGATGTATTCTAACAAGCATTGCGAGATGCGAGCTGTAAAGCACGCCTACGGACGCGAGCGATAAAAGCAAATCCTGCTTTTTCGTGCGCAGAGCGTCTTCTACTTTTTGATAAATCTCGTGAAAGCCATCCTCTTCCAGGTTAAAATCAATAACCTGAAAATAACCGCCTATATCTTTTATTGTGCATTCTGCCATATTCAGTCTCCAAAGGAATAATATAGTAAATTTTAATTGGATTCCATTTTAATTCCACCGCTTTTCCAGCCTATTTTCAAATGCGACAACTCTTGCTTGAATTCTTTGACGGAGCCATATATTGACACCTTGAGCGTTGGCATAAGCATATGCGCAGTTATTAACGCGTCTTTGTCCGGCATAATTTCCAACAGTTTAACCAGTTTTTTTCGCTTTTCCATCAATTGTTCTTTGCTATGGTTGCAAGCATCAAGCTTGGAGCCCAAGAGTTTTCTTTGATTTACCATTTCAGGGCTTGTATCCGAGGGTTTTATTGTGCCTATCTTGGCTTGCAGAAGCTCTA
>Ga0209755_10009656_pt1 | contig 10192 bp, 11 predicted proteins | sample TergutCo191P1_FD_187301 | JGI IMG/M metagenome (GOLD analysis project Ga0209755, IMG submission 187301) | Cornitermes sp. P1 segment gut microbial communities from Petit-Saut dam, French Guiana - Co191P1 (SPAdes) (version 2) | ecosystem: Host-associated > Arthropoda: Insects > Digestive system...
AATTTAAACATGAGACGCCAAATACCCTAAGTTTTTTGTCATTAATCCACTGCAGAGATTGCGAAGATAAATAAATAGCTTCAGTACTATGATAAGGGTAACGACGAAAGTTGTCAAGTAGTTTTTTTGTTTCTGTTGGATGACATACACTGCTAGAAACTATGCAAAAAGTCTGGCGACAGCCCAAATCAAGAAGTTCAAAGCCTTTACTTCGTAACACCTTTAATATATTCTATTAATAACTTTATAAAGTACATTATGATTGCAAATATAAATACCGTTGCGCTTCAGGGAATTAATATAGTGAATGTTAATGTCCAAATTCACATGGCAAATGGTGTTCCTGCCTTTAATATCGTTGGATTGCCGGATAAAACTGTTGCAGAATCCAGAGAACGTATTAGAGCAGCACTAAATTCAATTAATCTACTGCTCCCTCCTAAAAGAATCACAATTAATCTTTCTCCTGCAGATTTGCTGAAAGAAGGCAGCCACTATGATTTGGCTATTGCTATTGGACTGCTTGTTGTGATGAACGTTATACCAGTCGAAAAAGTTCAGTCTTACATCATTATGGGTGAACTTGCCCTTGACAGCAGGGTTATTTCAGTTTCAGGGGTTTTACCGGCGGTAATCAATGCAAAACAGAAAAACAAAGGAATAATCTGCCCAAGGGGCAATGGAGTAGAGGCTTCATGGGTAAAGAATGTCTCGGTTTTGGCTATAGAGAAATTGACTGATATTATTAGACATTTCAAAGGTGAGAAGTCGATTGAGCCGGTAATTTTTAATAAACCGAAAGAAAAAAGATCAGTACCAGATATGAAGGATATCAAAGGCCAAGTTGTAGCAAAAAGGGCGGCTGAAATAGCAGCAGCAGGCGGACACAACATGCTTCTTGTTGGACCTCCCGGTACTGGAAAGTCGATGCTTGCTAAACGATTTATAGGGCTACTGCCCGATTTAACTGAGCAGGAGATGATTGATGTGAATATTATTTCCAGTATAACACAGGCTGGCAATGAGATATTCAAGGTAACTCGTCCCTTTCGTGAACCTCATCATTCATGCTCCATGCCAGCGATGATAGGAGGAGGAAAAAATGCGAAACCCGGGGAAATCACTATGGCTCATAATGGAGTACTGTTTCTTGATGAATTGCCAGAGTTTCCAAGACTTGTGCTCGATTCTCTACGCCAACCACTTGAAGATAGAAAAGTTACTATTGCAAGGGTGAATGCCCACATTACCTACCCAGCGCATTTTCAGCTGATTGCTGCGATGAATCCCTGCAGATGTGGTTACTTGGGAAATGCGAATAGGTCATGCAACAAAGCTCCACGATGTGGCACAGATTATAGGAATAAAATATCAGGACCATTGCTTGATAGAATAGATATATGCATCGAAATGCCAAACGTCAGCATACTTTCTCCTGAAATTTATTCAGAGGGAGAGAGTACTGACAGAATCAGAGAAAGAGTAATAGCAGCAAGGAGAATTCAGGCTGAGCGCTACAGCAAATTAAGTATTAGCTGCAACTCAGAAGTAAGTGGTGAAGCATTGAATAAATTCACTAAGCCAGACCAAGCCGGGTTAGAGCTACTAAAACACGTGCTAAAAGAAAACTATATTTCCAATCGAGGTTACACACGCGTATTAAGAGTTGCAAGAACCATTGCAGATCTTGCAAAAAGTGAAGAGGTAAAAAGAGCGCACATTGCTGAAGTTCTCAATTACAGAATAAGAGCATATTAATAAATTAATTTGCTTGACAGAAGGTTTTTCTTATTATATATTATCCTTAATAAATAGAGATTTAACACATTATGTTTTAGGAGCAAAGCTATGACATTAACAAAGTATGAATATCAAGAAGGGCATGGTGTTTTTCATGCTATTTCAGAGGGGTATAAAAATCCGGCTGACAATCACTGGAAAATTACAGGTGCTGCTGGTGGTTTTGGTGAGTACGCTAAAAATAACAAATGGAAAACAGCCGCAGTTGTTAGTGTGGTTGTAGCAGTTTCGCTTGTAGCTGCTTATTTTTTAAGCCCAACTTATTCAGGTTTTGTCAATACAACAGCAGCATCAACTTACGCTGGTATGATAGCGGGAGGTAAGGGATTATATACGCTTGCCGTGGATAATCCGGTATTTACTGCTCTGCTAACTGCTGCAATAGTGGGAACTATAGGTGCTCTTATATACACGAACTGTAATAAAGCAAGCCAAATTGGAGAAGTACGTAAGTTGCTTGAAGGTGAAAAGCCGGAAAGCAATTTAGAAAAACTTAAGGAAGTATTTGGGTTATCAAAAAAGAAAGAAGAAAGTCCTACTGTTAGTTAGTGGCCTTTCGACAAAGTAAGGGATAGGTCTCTATTCCTTTTTGTAAACGTTTTTATTTCTTGAGCTGGTCCAATAACGCTATCTAAAAATCTAGTAATCGTTGTATCTACGGTACTTATAAAGTTAAGAATAGGTAAATCTTATTTACTGTTTATGTCTACAGAAGTGAAAAGTGTTTGCATATTGTTAAAAAAGCAGTAACTTATTATCAAGTGAATTCACTAAATTTGGGAAATTTAAATGTCAATTGACCTCAGTCTGCCAGAATTACCTATATTGCACCCAAGGATTACCGTTGTGGGGGTGGGTGGTGCTGGCGGAAACGCTGTGAATAACATGATCCAATCCAACTTGCAAGGGGTGAATTTTGTTGTAGCAAATACTGATGCTCAAGCGCTAGAGAAGTCATTGTGTGATAAAAAAATCCAGCTAGGTATTAACTTAACTAAGGGGCTTGGGGCTGGTGCTTTGCCTGATGTTGGCAAAGGTGCAGCGGAAGAATCAATTGATGAGATTATGGAGCATATAAAAGATAGTCATATGCTTTTTATCACGGCAGGAATGGGTGGTGGCACTGGAACAGGTGCAGCACCAGTAATTGCAAAAGCAGCAAGAGAAGCAAGAGCTGCAGTTAAGGATAAAGCGTTAAAAGAAAAAAAGATATTGACTGTTGGAGTTGTAACCAAGCCATTTGGCTTTGAAGGTGTGCGCCGTATGCGCATTGCAGAGCTTGGACTTGAGGAATTACAAAAACACGTAGACACTCTCATTGTTATTCCAAACCAAAACTTGTTTAGAATTGCCAATGAGAAAACTACATTCTCTGATGCATTTAAACTTGCTGATAATGTCCTGCATATTGGTATCAGAGGAGTGACTGATTTAATGGTTATGCCGGGGCTCATTAATCTTGATTTTGCTGATATAGAAACAGTGATGAGCGAAATGGGAAAGGCAATGATTGGTACTGGAGAAGCAGAGGGAGAAGATAGAGCAATTAGTGCTGCAGAAGCTGCAATATCTAATCCATTGCTTGATAATGTATCAATGAAAGGTGCGCAAGGAATATTGATTAACATTACAGGTGGTGGAGATATGACTTTATTTGAAGTTGATGCTGCAGCAAATAGAGTACGCGAAGAAGTGGATGAAAACGCAAATATAATATTCGGTGCTACCTTTGATCAAGCAATGGAAGGAAAAGTTAGGGTTTCTGTTCTTGCAACTGGTATTGATAGTGGCACTGTTTGTGATGACAAGTCAGAAACTCCGTCTGTGAATCAAAGCGAGACCTCAGAGAAAGAAAAGTTCAAGTGGTCTTATAGCCAAACTCCAGTACCAGAGGCAAAACCAGATGAACAAGTAAATGAAGGAGTTAAGTGGAGCAACAATATCTATGATATACCAGCTTATTTAAGAAGAAAGAAATAATGCAATTTTGGCTGCTTAAGTCAGAGCCAAGTGAATATTCATGGCAAGAAATGGAAAAGGAGAGGGTAGCTAAGTGGGATGGTGTATGCAACTATCAAGCTCAAAGCTATATGAGAGCTATGAGATTAGGTGATTCTGCGTTTTTTTATCATACAGGTAAAGAAAAAGCGGTATTTGGGATAGTTGAGATCTTTAAAGAATATTACCTCGTTAACGACTCCAAGTTTGGACTGGTAGACGTGAAATTTTCCAAGCCTCTAAGTAATCAAGTAACGCTAAGTGATATAAAACGAAACCCACTTTTAAAAAACATGGCCATATTAAAACAACCGCGCTTATCAGTTTCTCCAGTCTCAGAAGCCGAATGGAATGAAATAATAAGAATGAGTGAATGTTAGAAGTAAATATTCTCGATGAGAGGTGGCACAGCATTACAGGGGATCCAGAGAGCTTTGTATTAGATATTATAAATGCTTCTCTGAAAGAATTAAAAATAGACCACTATAAACCAAGTATATCGATAGCTCTTGCTGATGATGATTTACTACATCGACTTAACTTAAGATTTAGAAAAATGGATAAGCCAACTAACGTGTTATCATTTCAGTGTGAGCAATTATCCAACAAGTGCGATTTAGGAGACATAGCAATTTCAATAGATACAATACAAAAAGAGTCAAATGAACACCATATATCTATCTTAGCTCACGTTGCACATATGTTAGTGCATGGATTGCTACATTTACTTGATTACGATCACCAAAAAGAAGATGAGGAAATCATAATGAAAGACCTAGAAAGAAAAATTTTAACTTCGCTTGGCTATAATATGAGCGCGATTTAAAGGGAGTTTAATAAAAAATATAGTAGAGAATGCTAAAATATGTTATCTACAAAGCAAAAGGGTTTTTAGCTATAGACGATAAAAGGTAAGCAATATGGTCCAGTTTTCTCTGCCGAAAAATTCTAAAATTAATGAAAAGGGCAAGGTCTACCCTGTTCCTGCTAAAGTAAAAAATGTCAGAAGATTTCAAATTTACCGTTGGTCTGCTGATGATGAGAAAAATCCTAGAGTAGACACGTTTTTCATTGATATGGATAATTGTGGCCCTATGGTGCTTGACGCATTAATAAAAATAAAGGATGAAATAGATTCAACCTTAACCTTCAGACGTTCTTGTAGAGAAGGAATATGTGGATCTTGTGCTATGAATATTGATGGAACCAACACTCTTGCATGTACTAAATCCATAGACGATATAAAGGGTGACGTAAAAATATATCCATTACCTCATATGTATGTAATAAAAGACCTAGTTTCGGACCTGAGTCAATTTTATGAACAATACAAGTCAATTAATCCTTGGTTACAAGCAGATAAACCTGACTTACCAAATCAAGAGTATTTACAATCTCCTGAAGATAGAAAGAAACTGGATGGCCTTTCTGATTGCATATTGTGTGCTTGTTGTTCAACTGGCTGCCCAAGCTATTGGTGGAACAGTGATAAATTTTTAGGACCAGCAATACTGCTACAGGCTTACAGATGGATTGCTGATAGCCGTGATAATAAGACAAATGAAAGACTTGATGCCTTGAGTGATCCGTTTAAGTTGTATCGTTGTCATACAATAATGAATTGCACGAAAACCTGCCCTAAGGGGCTTAATCCAGCAAGAGCAATAGCGAAAATGAAGCAGCTTATGGTAGGAAGGGAAGGAGTTTGAGGCTACCTTTTGCATTCCTCATAGGAAAAGAGTAAACCTTCTGAAGCATAGGGTATTATCAATATCCTGAACATTTTTCCATTTGTAAGATAGATTGTGTCATTATGCGGTCCAAATAATTTTTTGAATAATTCATGTCTTTGGTTGCTAATAGTTTGAAAATCTTTTTGTTCTAAAAGCTTCTGAGATTCGAATAGGTAAAGCATGACTTCATGATAAGTTGGATGGGATGCCAAAAACTTTGTATCAAGTTGAAAGGTTTTTACAAAAGCATTATTATGAAACTTCAGTTTTTGATTTTTACTGTATATTGCAATAGCAATTGGTAACTCCTCAAGTAAATTTTTCTGTGCGGCTAAATAGCTATCTAGTCTAGCACGTAACTCCTCTGCATCGCTAACATCTTTTCCATATATTACCGCACCACCAAAATTTTGTATTGGAATTCTAATAAAATCAAAAACCTTGCGTTCGTTTTTGCAAGTTATCACATGTTTTCCTGGTTTGGTGCTGTGGACACTATCAGTAACAGCCAATCTCTGGGAGCTATTTATATATTTATCATAAAATAGGTTGTAAAACTTTACTTTTTTATTTTCATTATATTTTAGTATTGGAAGCGGCAGAGAGTTGAAAATGCTCCTGTAGTTCTCTACTTTTTGTTTAAGCTTACTATTTTCTGACTCCAGTTCGTTAGCTTTTATCTTGTAGTCTGAGACGTTTCTTATCCACAACAGCACACCAATTACGCTATTAGAGTTGTCTATTATGCTTCTGCCATAACATATACAGTAAACTTCACCGTCTTTTGACTTCAAGTCCAGAGTAAAAGATTTATTTACTTTTTTTGCCTCAGTAAAATTTTTAATTAAGCTTTCCGATTGCTCAAAAAAGTTGACAAACTCATTAAATGAGTAAAAAACAGTATTAAGTAAAATTAGCAAGTTAGGAGAAAACTTTTCTATACGTTTTTTTGCATCCCAAATATAAAATCCATCATCCACAGTATCAATTAAGTTACTTATTATAATATTTTGATGTTGTAGGCTCTTAATTTTATTATCCACTTTCAATTTGGAATAAGAAAGAAAGAATAATATTAAAATTAATAATAAAACTACTTCATACAAAAAAAACATAGTACTTTTAAAACAGACGTAAAAATTTATAACCGCTCAACAAGGGTATGTATAAGTTACGCTGAAGAAGTGTACAAGTAAAGATTGCCTAATATCTGAAAGCCCAATCTTTTGTAGAGGTTGACGGAAGGTTTCATACAATGCGCTACTATATATTTGCACTTAAGCTGCTGAATTATCTTGATTCTTTCTAAAACCATTTGGGTACCTATTCCACGGTTTCTATGAGTCGGTAAAACTCCATCGCTATAGAAACCAGCTATGTTGTCCTGAATGCAAAAGCCGCATGTTCCAACAGCTTCGTTGTTTAGTGTTGCAAGAAAAAATCTTAATCCCGAGTCTTTGTCATTATAACTCGATAATCCGCGAAAAAATGTGCTGACAATTCCGATGTTGTGATGAAAAATCTTAGAAGTACATAAATCTAACTGTTCTAAGAGGTTGCTACTATTTACAGCGTTTAACCTCAAATCTGGAACAATATCAGCAGGTAAGAGGTAGTTTTTCATGTTAAGTAAAGCCTTTTTTGGTGTGCTAACGTGTTTTATCTCACACTTTTCTAAAATGCCCTTTGTCTTTGCATGCGAATCCATTACCCATGTTGCTTCTATATTCCTTGCTCTAAGATAATCTAGAGTTCTTTGCACAGAAAGCTCGTTACATTGGTCCCCACAAAACACAAAATTGAATAATGACTCTCTAGTACCATTTATTGTAAATGTAATGTTATCAAATTCATCGTGCACTTCCCACTGAGATAAGTTTGCTGTGTACAGTATATAATCCTTCAGATTTTTAGTAACCAAGCTTGAATAATAAATTTTCTTATCCTGCATACACAGACAGTAAACAATAAAAGGCCCCTATGAGAACACAGGCTAAAATTGCAGCTATAATATCATCTAGCATAACGCCTAGAGGACCTTTGATATTTTTATCGATCAAATTTATAGGCCACGTTTTTATTATATCAAAAAACCTAAAAGAAAAAAAGCACAACAGTAATAAAGGACAATTCACTTCTTGGCTTAGCAATGTTGAAATTAGAAATATTGTCAGCAATTGACCAACTACTTCGTCAATCACTACCTCTTTTGGATCATGTGAAGTTTGATAATGTTTTATGTAATTACTTGTGGACCACAATCCGATTAAGAATAAGAAGAAGATAATTGCTGCACCTAAAATTTTGTTACCCAGTATTAGAGGAACAATTGGATAAGCAGCTAAACTGCCTACAGTACCTGGCATTTTTTTTACTGTGCCAGATAGCCACCATGTTGATATCAATTTATATAAAAATTCCACAGTACACCAAACTACAAAATTAATTTACAAGAGCAGAGATAGTATCCTTTATAGATACACTTTCATACAACAATCTATAGACCACTTCACATATAGGCATTTTTATCTTTAGCTTCTCTGCTAAATTAAATGCAGATTGAGCGGTACTAAAACCTTCAGTCACTGACTTACCTTCTGACAGAATCTGCTGAACGTCAAAGCTATCGTTACTACTACCTATTTTAAACCCAAAGGACAGATTTCTTGAATTCAAGGACGTGCATGTCATAACCAGATCACCCAAACATGCTGGTCCAAGTAGCGTGTCTATGTCTATATTAGCGTTACCTGTTTTTGCTAGATATAAAGTCTTTACTTCGTTCATACTATTTGTTACCAGTGCTGCGTGAGCATTGCATCCGAGTTTTTTACTTAAAATAATTCCACATGCTATAGCAAAAACGTTCTTTAGTGCTGCACAAATCTGTACTCCTATGATGTCCCTGCTAAAGTGTAGTTTAATATTTTCCTGCTGTAGTTCTGATATTAGCTTTGGACCTAATGTGCTGTTTTGACATGCAAGAACCATTGAATAGGGTAGTTTTTTTGCGACTTCTATGGCAAAACTGGGACCTGAAAAAATGGCAACTTGATTGTTAGGTAAAACTTCATTTACTATTTCACTAGGTAGTTTTAATGTAGATCTTTCTATTCCCTTACAGGCTAAGATTATTGCTACATCTTTTTTTAGACCACAATCATGTAATTGCTGACATACCTGTCTTAGAGATTGGGTAGGAACAGCGAGGACTATTGCTGAAGCATTAACTGCTTCCTCAATAGCTAATTTTACTGACACGCTATCAGGGATTCTACAACCAAATAATTTGTCACTTTCTCTTGTTCTATTGATTGATTCGAAAGTAGTTTTATTGCGGGTCCACAAAATCACATCTTGTTTATCACTTAGTGAAATTGCAATTGCTGTACCCCATGCACCAGCACCTAAAATTGATATAGTCACACAATGCCCCTGAAAAGTATTACTTATACTTTAGAATGGTAGGATAAGTAAATTAAAAATATAACACAGATATATAAAATAGTTAAATATTTATTAACCTAAGTATTCTTTTAGTAATAATAGTTTTAACTCAATATTTACTAAAAATAATGTTATTCTTATGATATATAGTATATCTATTATGTTTTAGATCTATTTATATAGTTTTGGAATGGTATATCTATTACTAGTAGTTTTGACCATTTGTTAATAAAAGTTTGATTTGTTACTTTCCTTAGTTATATATATTACTAAAATTATAAATTACTTACGGGGTGTAAAATATGCGTATATTACTAATTGAAGATGATCAAGTAAGTGCAAAGACTGTGGTTAACGCTTTAACTTCTGATGGGCACTTTTGTGATGTTGTAACTTCTGCGCAAGACTACAACAATAATATGGTTTCCTCAAATGGAGATCACTATGACCTAGTTATTCTAGATATACACTTGCCCGGTGATATTGATGGATATGATATATTGTTAAGACTAAGAAGTGCAAAAATTAAAGTTCCTGTCCTGATACTTTCGTGCATATCAGCCGTTAATCAGAAAGCTAAAGGACTTGGATACGGTGCTGATGATTACTTAACTAAACCATTCCACAAAAGTGAGCTACTTGCTCGAATAAAGGCAATAGTACGTCGTACTAAAGGCCATCCTGAATCAGTGATAAAAATTGGTAATATAAATATCAATTTTGATCATAGGATTGTTGAGGTAAAAGGTAAAACGGTTCATTTGACTAATAAAGAATATTCTATGATAGAGTTGCTAGCATTACGTAAAGGAACAGTACTAACAAAGGAAATGTTTTTAAATCATCTCTACAATGGCTTAGATGAACCTTCAGATAATAAGATAGTTGATGTCTTTATGTGCAAGTTGCGTAAGAAACTTGAAAGTGCAAATGATGGAAAAAGCCATATAGAAACCGTTTGGGGTAGAGGGTATGTCCTGAAAGAATATGTTGATGAAGAGGAGTATTCTAATGCTAATGTAGGTGAGAATAGTGGTGGCTATCAAGCAGAACAAGTAAAAGACAATGCATAAAGTGCTATACATTTGAATACGGCATAATTGATATTTATGTGAGTGTCTATAGCTAACCCAAAAAAGGTTTCCTCAAAGAGCGAAAGAAGGTATAACTAAGGGATTAGCTAGGATAAAGGTAGAAGAATGGCAAGACCATAT
>Ga0209755_10009657_pt1 | contig 10191 bp, 9 predicted proteins | sample TergutCo191P1_FD_187301 | JGI IMG/M metagenome (GOLD analysis project Ga0209755, IMG submission 187301) | Cornitermes sp. P1 segment gut microbial communities from Petit-Saut dam, French Guiana - Co191P1 (SPAdes) (version 2) | ecosystem: Host-associated > Arthropoda: Insects > Digestive system >...
CGATTTCAGTTCATAGTGTGTATAAAAGCATGAAACTTATTGTTCATTCTCCAATCATTCAGCAGTACTGATCCAATCTGTATGTATGTATATTACACGTGGAAGATTCATCTTTTAAGATGTGATGCTGCACTTTAAAGAGTACATACTACTACTACTCCTGCTACTAATCCAATCTGTATGTATGACTATTACACATGGAAGATTCATCTTTTAAGATGTGATGCTGCACTTAAAGAGTACATACTACTACTACTACTACTACTACTACTACTACTATTACTAAATAATAATAATATTAATAATAGTATCTGGAAGCTGAACAATGTATCTGTATACCCCTTAGTCATCTCAGTGGAAGGAGTTGTCACAGAACTTCCTAAAAACTCTGGAGAATACAGATTTAACCATAAACATCTTAAGAGTGGGGCAAAAGGCTAGGTTAAGGTTTCCCAACATATTGATGCTGAAATGTGTGATAAATATGATGATGATAGTAATAATGGAACTTTTTTCACTCTCATTTCACCATGAGAGCAAAATGAGAGACAAAGAGAGCTATGACGCTTGAGAGATTACGTCCTTACAGTTGAGAAGTTGATAGACTGGCTGGCTCTTCCCTCTTTGCCCATGCCACCAGTCTCAGGGTATGAATTTTTTTAGATTTCTCCCTGCTTATCCAGACAATGACCATATCACTTGGGGAAAGTGCCTGGCTTATCTGGGGACCTGGATTACCAAGGGATTGCTGTATATTAGTACTTCCAGATGGGCGTGTAGATCTAGGTTAGTGATGTCCTGTCTCAGGTTTGCTATATTGTACTTTGTTTGATACATGCTGTCATTTGGAGTAATGTTCCTGATGTCATCATTTTATTTGGTCAGCTGTCCTCAGTGAAAACGTCTAAGTAAATTTATATAAGCATCACAGATCACATTATTGTGCTGGCCTTGTACACTTTCATTGCTTTAGCAGTACCTTCCAGTTACTTATATTCTGGCATTATATTCTGCCATCACATTAGGTCACATGTTAAGCAGATGTGGAGACAGGAACACAGCATGCACATTGTTTAATGGGTTATATGGAAAAAGTGGTTCTTTTATGTTTTAAAATATTTCCAAATATATTATTTTTGTCCATAGAGTATATATTACCAGCTTATTTGTGATTCAACTTAATTCTGTTTTCAGAGTAATGCTTGATATGCTGTCAGTCCAGGGTAATATAGACAACAAATGGGATAAAAAAATTGAGAAAGCATTTTGGAGAGGTAGAGATTCTCGGAGAGAGAGGTTAAAATTGATCACAATTGCTCGTGAACATCCAAATCTCTTCAATGCATCTCTTACAAACTTCTTTTTCTACAGAAATGAAGAAAAATACTATGGACCTAAAGTGCCACATGTATCATTTTTTAAATTCTTTGATGTGAGTATCTGCAAATTAGTCTTACAATTGGGTGCAGATATTTTAGTTATTATTCTGGTGAAATACAGTCAGTCCTGCTGTTATGTGTTGTTCATTAATGTGAATTGGCTATAAGGGATTGATGAATGGCTGTTTGTATAATGCCAACTTTCACATGTGCTTGTTGGCTATTACATGATTTCATCGAATATAAGGTTTGATGTTGGGCCTAATTTTTTATGCTCTGACCTTACACAATTTTATGTAATGCAATGTCTGACACAAATGCAACTACTGTGTTGTAGCAGAACTGACTATATGAATAATTTAGCTCTGTTATACTTCTTTATTAGTATTGCACATGGTATCCACATATTTCCAGGACAGATGTTAATGTTTTCATTTACAGATCAGTTAACTTCATTTGCATCCTCAATGGAAGAACAAATTATTGCTGTCAGCTATCTTTGGGTGTAGTAATGCCTTGCAGTCTTTCTTATCTATTCTCCAAAACTTCCAGACTGGCTGTGGAGCCACTCTCCTGTTCAGTGAGTGCTGGGGGTAAACCTGACATCATAATTCCAAATTTGTGATTGCACTGTCTGAAGTACTGGTCTCTCCTACTCAGTTTTAAAGTTCATCTTTTGTGCCCAAAATTGTTGTCTTAATAATATAATGTATATTTGTAGGGCCACCACACTGTGCTGTGAAACAGCATTCCAGGTAATTTCTTTGGGCTACTTCCTTGTCATTCACCATTGCTGGTAAACTGTGTTAGTACAGGAGACTGTTTTGCAGGTGACAGATATAATTAATATTACTGCATTCTTGTACTTATTCCTAAGTTTTGTCCTGAGACTTCTAATGTGACAGTGAAATAATATGGAATGGTGGAGGATGACCAAGCTGTAACATCTGGGACACTGAATTAACAATGTATGGATAGTCGGTGTATATAGAAATTCTTTGTGTATGTTACAACACTCCAGTCTCTAAAATTCTGATGATAATGTTTGGAATAGAAAACTGCATTAATTAAGGTATCTTTCAAATGTATGCATTTTCCTTATATACATGTCATCTATAATGATTTCATAACTTATGCCTTCTAATGTCAAAGTAGCAATAGTGCATTGCAGGTATTTGCCTCTTGTTCAGTTACTTATTGCTGTTCACAATAAATACATACTGGGTGCCTAATTTTCTCTTGTTGCACTAGTTTCTTACATGTCTCCTTTTTTTTGTTTTTTTCAGTACAAATACCAGATTAATATTGATGGTACAGTAGCTGCATATCGGTTTCCGTATCTGTTGGCAGGTGATTCTTTAGTTTTCAAACAGAATTCGAAATATTATGAGTATTTCTATAGTGAAGTTGAGCCATGGAAACATTATGTTCCCTTCAAAAGTGATTTAAGTGACTTGGTGGAAAAAATACAATGGGCAAAGGAAAATGATGCTAAAGCCCAAATAATAGCCAGGACTGGACAGAAATTTGCCCAGGAAAATTTAATGCCTCAAGATGTGTTTTGCTATCATGCAGTCCTATTTAAAGTAAGTATAAATTTTTTTTTAAAGAGAGAACTATATTTATATGACCTTTCTGGATTATAAATACTAAAACAGCTCAAACTATTTAAACCTACTTTTATTCAAAGTTATTCTTACTGGTTAGTGGGCCTTCTGATTCCATGAAATATTGAAACCGCTGCATATTTTAAGTATTTTTATTCCAGTCCGTTTTTTTTGTTCCTTTAACAGAATTTTAGGTGTATAAGGAAATTGATGCTGACATACCTGTATACTTTTTTATATTTGCATCACTTACTTTTTTTTAAGGAATGGAGTAATCGACTGACAGAAAAAGTGGAAGTGGAAGATGGCATGGACCATGTTGCCCAACCTGCACCGGACAAGCCATACATAGACTGCAACTGTCATAGATCCTACAAAACTGACAAGGTTATCAGTTTAAACACAATACAGAAAGATCTGAATGTTCGAGATGAACTTTGAAACCACGATATTACAGATGTTATCATCCACCAAATATTTGTATTATCTCAGTATTTTGTTTCCACTATTATATTCATTCACTTATTCCATTGGCATGTGCAGAATGCGACGACTCCCTGTTCTCAGGATCTTCTTCCATTCCTCTCCGTTATATACCCTTTTCTTCCACCCTCTTCCAACAACTAGTCTTCCATCCTCCCTCACTTCTTCTTGCCATCTCTTTCTTGGTCTACCTCTCAGTCTTGTTGTTTCCAGATTCATATATAATACTTTTTTGGGAATTATATTTTCTTCCATTCTCTGTATATGCCCAAACCAGCATAATCTGTTTAACCTTATTGTCTCTGTTACAGTGGGTTTTTTAACCATTGCATAAATTTCTTTATTGGTTAATATTCCCCAATTTACTTTTTTATTGTCATATACTGGGCCTAAAATTCTTCTATACACTTTTGTTTCAGAAATGTTTATTTGCTTTCTCTCTCTCTTTCTTAGTGTCCAAGTTTCTGATGCATATGTTAAAGTTGTGTCTCTTATTGTGCTCTTTAGTCTTAATTTCAGTATTTTAGATATATTTTTATTTCTAAAAAATGTTTGTAGCATAATGTATGTTTTGTTAGCATTTTTTTATTCTTTCTTATAAATCTATGTGGTGACTGTTATCTTCATTGAGTATAACACCTAGATATTTCAAATTTTCAACTCTTTCAAATGTATAATTTTTTATTGTTAATTGTATTTTGTATTAAACTGTTTATCTGTTCCACTATTACATATTTTGTTTTTCCTTGGTTTATGTGTAAACACTGCCATTCATAAATACATAATAAAATTCAAAGTTGTCAAATAATCATTTATTTTTATAAACATTCCTTGTTTACACAGCTGTAATATAAAATTAGGTTCTTTAAGACCAATAATAAACCACATTACTAGATGTTTACAGATACCTACGAAGAAAAATACACTAATCACAAACAGCATAATGCCATGCCTTTCACATGCAACAATTTCATCCATACTTAGTACTAAATAAAATATAACTTCTTCCTTATCCCTTCCACCTTTTGAAATTACACTACATAGTATAAAATAAACAAGTGACATAACACAAACACCACCTAAATAATAGAGATAATTTCATGCTATATGAATTATTTTGGTAATCATAAGCAAAATGCCTAACATCAAAGACAGAAGTTCTGTTGGTAATTGAAATGCTAACGATTACAGATACATAAAGGGAGCAAGTAAAAATTCCTACCTAAAAACACTATTGAATGTTTTATCTGAGATGCTTGGTCTTGTGTCCTGATTATTACAACATACATTTATTTAGTGTATGCATACAATAACCAGTGTCACAATGTCCATAAATTTTAATTTGGTGACCACATCTAACCACAGGATTAACAATGAACAATATTTACTGTAGAGTTCTGTTAATTCTCCAGGAATAGTATACCCCCCTACCTGTACACACATACATAAAATTCTAGAAACCCAACATTCTGGACTTTATTATATGGGAGGTTATTTGTAATTTGTTACAATTGTCCAAGGTCCTTTTGTGGTCACACCAACTATAGCAGCTTTATAGCACACATATCCCACAACAGCTGCAATGCTGAAGTCACCAATACAAGATACACACCATGTCTTGGGGTACCCACGAGATTCTGTAATGTGTGGAAGTTCATATTACACAGGTTTTAATGTATTTGAAACACATTATGAACATGGCAGTTGGGTCCCCATCAAGATGTTTATTTTAAACATTTTTTTTCAATTTGTTTAGTATTTAATGCAGTACAAGTGTACATGGATAAGTATATCTGTGCAGTGAAGCAACTATATGGTTCTGAAACAAATGTACATCAGTGAGGCAAGAAATATGACATCATATATGCAGCGTATGTGCACTTAAACTGGAGTAGGGTGGAGCATGTACTGAAACACTCGTAACAGATTAGCAACTGCTGTACATACCATGTCCATATATATATATATTTTTTTTTTTACTTAAACCTTATGTATGTATGCTTGCTCTACTATTCAGATAGTTGCTGGGAGCAAGATTGCAACTTCAACTTGTCACCATATTTAAGTTAATGAAAACTTAAACAATCTTCAGTTAAAAATGTGAATTCTACAATGCAGCTGTCACCCAAAACAAGAAATTTGTACATAACTTACACTGTTTGGAACATTAGTAAATGTTGTATTCTACAGATGTAGGGTGATGGTTGGTATGGATCCAGCATGGAAGGTGCGATTTTCCACTGAACATGTTAAGAGTGGCTCTGAGGCACACAATCCTCATATAGAAGAGAAGCAACATAAAAAGCACCAGAACTGTAATGTATACAAGGAATGAAACACATTTTTGATACAGAGGTCTAAGGATACAAATAGTCTCACATCAGTTGACAGTGCAAATTTATGATGATTACACATCAGAATAAATCAAAGATCAGTAGCTTTAACACCAAAGGTGAACATAACATACACCAAGCTATGAAGCCTTTCTTTCCCCTGCACTCCATCTTTACATGGGATATGTTTACAAGTGTATTGTGTTTTAATAATCTGTAAACGACTTTCAGCAAATGGATGTGTCTGGTACAGGTCTTCCTTAAAGAATTTAAGAAATTTCCAACTGTGTAAAACCAAGAATGTCACTGCCATGTTCCAGAAGCCCACCAGTGGGCCCAGTCTTCGAACATTTGAATCATGTTCACATCTCCATGTTTTAAGATCCATTTTAATATTACCCTTTCATCTATACCAAATATTTTACTGTAAATATTCTAACATCTACTGTGATATCAATATGGCTACTGCAGCAAGAAATTTGTAATACATACTGAAACATGATCCTATTGCTCATGTGGTTATGACACTGATATACTGTTGATACTGGTAGTAAGGATCTGTGTACTTGAACAGCACAACATGAACATGTCTTGAAGAGAATGGAGCTACAGCTGCGCACATTCTTCAATTCTGGCACTAATACAAGTCAGTGGTCTGTTTCATGCTCTAGCTGCTTCTCCGACTAGGCACAAAAGGGGGCTGGGTTGTCCATAATATTCTAAGTTTCTGTGATAAATGGTTTCAAAGACATGCTAAAACTTATTTCAATTATTTACTTACCTTCATAAAAACCCCTTGATTTACCACAGTTTACACCAGGAGAAAATTCATCTTCCATTTGAAAACATGGCATTGTTACATACATTACAATAAACACACAGTTACACATTCAAACACTGATATGAATAAACACATAAAAAAAATAGAAACTGCTAATTCTACATTCTAGTTGCCTATTCTTGTGTTATATTGCTAAAAACTGAAGTTAAGATTGCTCTACCTTCATTTCGTTGCATGTTACGAAACTTCTCACTTATAGGCCTACATATTTTCAACTGTCAAAAAGATTGTTTCAAGATTCTGGAAAGAAGCCTGCTGACAAGAATTTGTTCACATTATCCTCCATGCTAAAGGCAAGTGATTTTTCATAATAGTTATCTGCTATGTACAATGTTTCCATCAGCCTCAAATTTTATATCTGTTTTCTTGAAACACATCTCAAATCACAGAAAATTATAACAAATGACAATATTTTAAACACTACATTGTTAAGTATTATATAATTACATAGGAAATCTTTTAATATGAATTTCAAAAATATTTCTTCACTGTCAATTTATACTGTATATGTGATGAATGCTGAAAACAGAAACAGAATTAATAACATTGTACATAAGTTAGCATTATCAGAAGTGCAAATATTCACTGCTATGTAATAGCAAAATCACAGTACACACAAAAAGAAGAGTAAAGGCAGGAACAGGAACTTTTATTTTCCAATTTCCTTATTCCTTGATATTACAGAATAAAGCATGAGCCAACAAAGATACAAAAGCTGATGTTTACACAACAAACATCTACAACCAGAGATGACTTTGTGCACTTCTGGACATGGTGAATTTTTTGACTTATGCAGTAATTCTTATTGGTGTGTACTTATTCTTGTACTTGTACTGAATTACCACCATCTCACCTCAATTTCTGTTTCACATTAAATTATCACTTTTCTCATTTAATTTTCATAATGTTTAGAGAAACTTTGTATGGATACATTATATACAGTAAGATCATCAGAAAATAATTCCCATATTTAAAAAAAAAAGTTATGTTCACTTACAGTGCTCAGTTCTGTTCTTGACCACTACATAATTTTCACAGTCAGGATACAAACTTAAATCACCCATAAAAGGTGTATCGGGACACAGTTTATTTTCAGACATTTAAATGTCTCATGCAACTTTCTACACTAGAACTGTCATCTCAGGAACTACTGTCAGAATGAAATAAAAAGCTGAAGCATGTGGTTCATATTGAAAGAGACAAGAGCTGTTTTTTGCTCACCGATACATATGCATTCTCATTGTTTCCACTCAAATACTATTAACAGTTTTACGTTTATGCTGCCTTCAAGAATTCACAGGGTACGTATCATGTTGTACACTCATGACTAATTGCAAAATGTAACATGATCTCTTTCCCTGAATGCTGAACAGTGTTGGTTATGCCTCAATTTATGGCACCAAATTTCATACATCACAATTTGGTTGTGAGCTGTAATAGGTGTAGTTGGCATACTGACTAGAATACAGACTGGATGACACAACAATGGTTCAATTTGTGAGAAAAGCATGAAATTTTTCTTTTCTTCAAAGCATTCAGATTAAGAACGCTCCTGAATGCTGTCATGGCATGAACAGGGACTTCATCTTGGTTTTTCCTTCATAACAGGATGAGTGTGAGGTTTGGATCTGCTGGGAGGATATGTAGTGTCAGCAGTTTGTTACTGATGACCTGGGACAGCATCATGGCCCGACAGTGTTGGTAACAAACTACACATTGATATTGCACAATATCCTAGAAGACCAGGGACCTTACCTAGACTGGTGAAAGCCATGAATCTCATACAGGGTGAACATGCTCTACTTTTCCACCTTCTTCCATCATATTTCTCAACCAAAATACTCAGTCAACAAAATCAGTTACTCACTTAGGACACTGCCCTTGAACGAACACAGTATAAACCTGTTAAGGGAACTGTACATGAAAGAAAAATGCAGTGTGACACATATTTGGCATTTCCTTGTTGTTTCTTCACAAATTATCACACTGCTTGTAGTGGAGACTCACTACTACTATCATTGTTCCTCACACACTCTTGATGGGGGACCTTCTCCTGTACCTTACATAATGCAACCCAAAAGTCTGTGTTCCTGGCAATAAGAATACAAATGTGACATTGCTTATGAGACCAACTGGCAGACAACCGGGCAAAAAATCGAGGAGTTTTACATCCCTTTCTATAGTTACATGGTGCAGCAAGCAAATGTTTACATATCCTTTGGTTCCCACACTTCACAGGCAACAAGAATGAAGCTGTTAGGATTGATGAAAATTTTGACAGACAATGTAATATAAGAAACCCATCTTAAATTCTAAACAGGACATGTTCAAAATTTTACAACTATTCCACACAGCTGGCAGTAGATGACATCGCCATCCTGTTCAAAGTAAAGGTAATTTTCAAGTAATGTCCCTAAGAAACAGAAATTTTGGGGCATAAAAATATACAAAACTATGTGACTCCAGTGGACATATGATATAAAGTATACTGAGAGAAGGGACTAACACATACAGCATAACACTTTGCAGCAATGCATGCCACAGTGACAGAACTGAATAGGAAGTAGAATGTTGTGGTCACAAATTGTACATGGACAATTTATTCTCCTCCTCTGACTTATTTCCTGACCTAATGCAGAAAAGTAGTAAATGTTGTGGTGCATGCCACAGGACATAAGACCTACGAAAATAAAACAAATGCAGTGAAAGTCAAGTAAGACCAGGACTGAGTTGGGGCAATACTGTGCAAGAACAAGTGAGACAATCGTATGTTGAAAATTCACACTGCCCCAGGAGAAGGTAATATCTGTGATGAACAAGGGAACCCTGTAAAATTATTCATTGTGGCAGACTATAACCACCACATGAGTTATGTGGATAAGAGAGACAAGACGGCCAACAGCTAAGCTATAAGCACATGACATAGGACAGAGAAACTATTCTTCCATCTGTTAGATCTGGCCATTATGAACAGTTCATTATACTTTCTTGGAAGAAAATTTCACACAGAGATCTTCAAATCTCCTATTTGAGGAATATGCGTCGATGCCAGAACTGGTCCATGAAGGAAGATGATGATGATGATGCTAGCACTTACTGGCAGGCAAGAATGATGCATAAAGGGGCCAGTTAGGAACACCACCAAATACTGCTACTAATGTCGGCTGAGTGGACTGTAGTGATAATAAGCACTGGCTTGCTCCATCTAAGTAACTGCAATGTCATGTGTTCAGCTAGAAGTGGTGTGTGAAGTAAATGTCAAGTGCTCTAAATGTGAGGTGGGATAGTGTGAATAGAAGTTTATTTGAGGAGTATCACACCAGCATACAACTCTAATACTTCAAGTACAACCACCCCACATAAAATTGATGCCTGAAATTAAATGTGGAAACTTCCAGAAATTTAGTGTTTTGTATTTAGGCCATAAGGATATTTATTGCATTTTTAAGACAAGTTGCAATACCTGTTTTATTTCTCCAAAAATGCCATTTGTTTCATTACTTTATCTGCTTTTTGTAAATCACACACTAAACCTTAACACCCCCCCC